>VAPR01001151.1_pt1 | contig 13991 bp, 12 predicted proteins | sample 3380701 | NCBI WGS metagenome assembly VAPR01 (sample SAMN11536904, study PRJNA540576) | hot springs metagenome | isolation source: hot spring wet sediment | place: Spain: Lobios | collected 2014-01 | reverse complement strand
TTCGAGGGCGCCGCCCGGGAGGCGTGCCGCGGGTTCCCCGCCAATGTGAACATCTTGGCGGCGATCAGCCTCGCGGGGATCGGGCCGGACCGCACTCAGGTGCGGAATGTTGCGGGTCCTACCGTCTCCCGCAACACGCACAACTTGGAGGTGGTCGGCTCCTTTGGCCGGTTTCACCTTCAGATCGAGAACGTCCCCACAGAGAACCCCCGCATAGGGATCCTCGCAGCCCAGTCCGTGATCGCGAGGTGGAGGAACACGGTCTCTCCCATTCGAATCGGGATGCCAGGAGGTCAGCCATGTTGTCACAGGGACGGAGCGTGGTGATGGCGACCCGGGGGATGGTGGCCTCAGGGCATCCCCTCGCCTCCGCCGCCGGGCTTCGGGTCCTCATGTCCGGAGGGAACGCGATGGATGCGGCCGTGACCACGGCTGCGGTCCTGGGGGTCGTACAGCCCATGATGAGCGGTGTCGGGGGCGACACGTTCCTCCTCTACCACCACGCCCGCGAAGGCCGGGTCTGGGCCCTCAACGGGAGCGGCATCGCTCCGTACGCGGCCACCCGCGAGTTCTTCGTGGACCGGGGATACACGCGGATCCCCTTCCGCGGCATGCTCTCGGTCTCCGTACCCGGGGCTGTGGACGCGATGGTCACCGCCCTGGAGCGGTGGGGGAGCGGGAGGTTCTCGCTCGCTCAGCTGTTGGAGCCCGCGATCTTCTACGCGGAGGAAGGGTTTCCGGTGACGGAGAAGGTGAGCGCGTGGATCGCAGAGGCGGAGGAGATCCTCAAGGCCTACCCGTCTGCTGCCCGGATCTACCTTCCGGAAGGTAGGCCGCCCCGACCCGGGGAGCTCCTGGTCCAGAGGGATCTTGCGGACACCTTGCGGCGAATCGCAGAGGGGGGACGTGAAGTCTTTTACCGTGGGGAGCTGGCGCGGACGATCGTGCGGTACTGCCGCGCGCACGGAGGGCTGCTGACCGAGCGGGAGTTCGCGGAGCACCGAAGCGAGATCTACACGCCGCTGGAGACCACCTACCGCGGTTACCGCGTCCTCACCACGGCCCCGCCTTCCCAGGGCTTCATCCTGCTGGAGATGCTGAACATCTTGGAGGAGTGCGGACTTTCCCGCCTGGGCTGGGGAGCTCCGGACACGGTCCATCTGATGGTGGAGGCCAAGAAGCTGGCCTTTGCGGACCGGCTGGGGTACGTGGGCGATCCCCGGTTCGTGGAGAACCCCATCGGCACACTTCTCTCGAAAGACTATGCGCGCCGCCGGGCACGGGAGATCCATCCTCTCCAGGCGAGCGCCGGGCCCCGACCCGGAGTCCTCCGGGAGGAGCTCGGCGCGACCACGTACTTCGCCGTGGCGGATAGGGAGGGCAATCTTGTCTCCTACATCACCAGCCTGTCGGCGAGCTTCGGGTGCGCGGAAGTCGTGGAGGGCACGGGGATCCTGCTCAACAACCGGGCGGGGAGGGGGTTCACCCTGGAGACGGGACACCCAAACGTGCTCGCGCCGGGCAAGCGGACCATGCACACCCTGATGTGCTTCATGGCCCTTCACCCGGATGGGCGTCCGTTCCTGGTGTGGGGGACTCCGGGTGGGGATGGACAGCCCCAGTGGTGTGCCCAGGTGTGGGTAAACCTGGTCGACTTCGGCATGAACGTGCAGCAGGCTGTGGAGGCGCCCCGCTGGCTGAGCTTTCCGGGCACGGATCCGGCGGATCTACCGGCTCCCTTCGAGCTGCGTGTGGAACCGGGGTTTCCGGCGGAGACTGTGGCGGAACTGCAGCGGAGGGGACACCGAGTGGTGCCCCTGTCCGGTTTTGCGGGCGGGGCTCAGGTCATCCTGGTGGACGAGGCGGGGGTGTATCGAGGGGGGTCTGACCCACGGGTGGACGGCGCGGCTGTCGGGTGGTGAAGAAAGGTGTGAAGGGGAGGCGCACCGGCTCCGCTCGGTGAGCAGGCCCCACGGTCTGCGCGCCGTGGACTTCTGGCGTCCATACGAGCGGGAACTCTTTGCCGTTATCCGGGAAACGCAGGCAGCGCAGTCGGTCACTTCCCTGCAGGATTCCCGGGGAGCTGAGGGGAAACCCGACGTTGTATGGCCGTGCTGGGTGCGGTCACCATCGGGCAGTCTCCGCGGAGCGACGTGGTTTCGGAGATCCGACCCCTACTCGGCGAAGGGGTGCGGATCGTTGAGGCCGGGGCGCTGGACGGGCTTTCACCGGATGAGGTGGCGGAGCTGGCTCCCGCTCCCGGCGAGGCAGTACTCGTGACGCGGCTGCGTGACGGCTCCAGCGTGCGCGTGGCCCACCGCCACATCCTCCCCCGTCTGGCCCGTCAGGTGGAAGCGCTGGCGCGGGAGGTGGATGTGGTCCTTTTGCTTTGCACGGGGTCGTTCCCGCCCTTCCGCGTGGGCTGCCCGGTGCTGTACCCCGACCGGCTGCTGCAGAACTTCGTGCGGGCGGTGGTGCCCGATGGCCACCTGGGTGTGGTGACGCCCGATGAGGCCCAGATAGCAGAGCAGCGGGTCCGGTGGTCTGAAACTGCGGGCCGAGTGACCGTGCGTTCCGCGTCGCCGTACGGGGATCCCGGACACCTCCTGGCCACGGCGCGGGACCTGGCTTCCCAGCGGGTGGACCTGGTGGTCCTCGACTCCCTCGGCTACAACCTGACCACGAAGCGTATGGTGCGGGGGGTGGTCGGAGTCCCCGTCGTCCTCCCCCGGACGGTGCTCGCACGCGCCGCGGCGGAGCTGCTCTGAGGGGCGTGTTGTGACGCCGCGGACAGTCTGCCCGTGGCAGGCCCGGCGACCGGGGGTGAGCAAGGTGAAAGCGGACGGCAGGGGCCCCACGGGGTCGCTGCCGCTCGGGTTGTCGCTGCGGGACTGGCCGGCGCCGGCAGGGCGCTGGGCGGTGCTGGGCACCCGGAGGGTGGTGGACCTGGCCCGGCTCGGAGAGCGGCTCGGCTACCACAGCGTGTGGGTCCCCGAGGGGCAGGGCTGGGAAGCGTTCGCGCTGCTCGGCGCCCTCGCCACCGCGACGGAGCGGATCGGGCTCGCCACCGGGATCACGCCCGTCTTCGCGCGCCCACCCGGACTGGCCGCGATGGGGCTGGCAACGCTGGATGACCTTTCCGGCGGTCGCCTGATCTTTGGGGTCGGGGCCGGTCACGGCGAGCTGTCCGGCGGGGGCTACGCACGACCCTTCCGGGATCCGGTGACTGCGGTGCGGGAGTTTGTGGAGATCGTCCGACGGGTGACGCGCGGTGAGGCGGTGCATTTCCAGGGGCGCGTCTTTCAGGTCAGCGGGTTCGCGCTGGAGCACGTCCCTACGCGGGCGGTCCCGATGTACGTCGCCGCCTTGCGCGAGCGCATGCTGTGCCTGGCGGGTGAGGTCGCAGACGGCGTCCTGCTCAACTGGGCCACGCCCGCCCGGGTGCGCGTGGCAGCAGAAGTCGTGCGGCGGGCGGCTGCGGCGGCGGGCCGGGTGGAGCGGGTACAGGTGGCCTGCTTCATCCGGGCCTGTGTGACAGGCCGCCCGGAGCCCGCTCGGGAGGCGTTGCGCGGCCTGGTCGGGGCGTACGCGAGGTTGCGCAGCTACCGCGAACTGTGGCGCGACTCAGGCTTTTCGGAGGAGATGGCTCGGGCCGGGGAGGTGGCCAACTCGGGCGTGGGAGCGGTGGTGGAAGCGGTATCGGATCGCATGGTGGACGCCCTCGGGCTGATCGGCGGCGCTGCAGAGGTCCACCGGCGGCTAGACCACCCCAAAAATCGCTGGCGCGATTTTTGGGGACCCCGGTCTCATCCGGCCAGCTGCACCTTTCATGGACACGCTCCCAGGCGAGTTCCGCGACGCGGGCGTGGACCTGCCGGTCGTCTACCCGTTCGCGGTGGAGCCAGGCGACCGGGCGTACCGGGAGACGATCGAAGCTCTGGCCAGCCCGTAACGTGGGTGTGTGTTCAGTCCAGGACGTAGCCCTCCCGGCGGTCCCGCTCCACGAGTTCGGCGGGCCGTTCCGCGGGGTCGCCGTAGCCGCTGCCGCCTGCGGAGCGGATCACGATGACGTCTTCCGGGCTGCGCAGCTCCACCAGCTGTCCGATTCCTGCGACCGGCTGGACCCGTGCCCCCCGCACCTCCGCGCCCGCGGGAGCCCCGGGCTGACCCCCGAGGAGGCCGGGCTGGGGGGAGTCGCTGCCGTGGGGCAGGACGTTGACGAGGACCGGTAGACCGTCGTCGTACAGCTTGCGCAGCGCCACCTCCTGGCCGAGGCCGCCGCGATAGCGGCCGCGCCCGCCGGAGCCGGGGATGAGCTCCTTGCGCTCCACCAGCAGCGGAGTGCGCTGCTCGAACATCTCCACGGGCACATTCCCGGCGGAGGTCGGGTACATGAGGGCGGCGTAGCCGTCGCCGTGGGCGCTGGCGCCCTGGCCACCACCGAACATGATGTGGTCGTTGAACGTCTCGCCGCGCTCGTCCCGCCCGTAGGCGGTGCACACGGCGGGCAGCCCCGTGAAGGCCTGCACGCGGTCGGGCAGGACCTCGGCCAGCGCCCGAAACACGGCCGGCCCGCAGAACCAGCCCACCATGGTGCGCTGGCTCACCGCGGCGGGGTACCGGCAGTTCAGGATGCTCCCCTCGGGAGCCCGTACGTGCAGCGGGCGGAAGCACCCGGCGTTGCTGGGGATCTCCGGGGTCAGGATGGATTTCAGCACGTAGGCGGTGTGGGCCGCGGTGTACGACAGGGTGCAGTTGACCCCGCCCTCCGGGAGCTGGGGTGGCACGTCGTCCCAGTCCACGGTGATCTCGTCGCCCTCCACGACCACCGCGCAGCCCAGCCGGATCCGGTCGCCGCCGAGGCTGAAGGTGGACTCGCCCCGGTAGACGCCGTCCGGCACCGCACGGATGGCGTCGCGCATCGCCTCCTCCGCGCGGCGCTGCACCTCCAACGCCAGGGGCTCCAGGGAGTCCAGCCGGTATTCTTCCATGAAAGCCAGCAGGCGCTGCGCGCCCACACGGTTGGCGGTGACCTGGGCCTGGATGTCCCCGAAGACCATCTCCGGCCGGCGGACGTTCCGCCGGATGAGCGCGGCTAGGTCCTCGTTGAGGCGACCCGCGCGGTACAGGTGCAGGGGCGGGATCTGGAGGCCCTCCTCGTACACCTCCCGCGCTCGGGCGGAGTCCTTCGTCCCCCCCACGTCCGAGCAGTGGGCGATGGACCCCACGAACCCCACCACCACGCCGTCGCGGAAGACGGGGGTCACCACCGCGATGTCAAACAGGTGCCCGGCGCAGATCCAGGGGTCGTTGGTGATGAGGACGTCGCCGTCTTGCAGGGTCTCCGGGGGGAAGTGTTCGAGCAGGCGCCGCACGGCCAGGGGCAGCGTCAGGTTGAACACGGGCATGGACCGCGGGGAGTGGGCGATGGAGTTGGCGCGCGCGTCCAGCAGCTCGCAGCCGAAATCCTGGGCGGCCCCGATGATGGTGGAGAAGGCTGTCCGCCAGATGGTCACCCAGCACTCTTCGGTCACGTTGATGAGACGGCTCCACAGGATTTCCAGAGTGACCGGATCGAAGGTGGTCGCCAGGCTCACCGCGGTCCTCCTTTGCGGTCGGGGTCTGCGCCGTGGGCACCCAGCAGGGCGGGCGTGCCGGCCACATCGACGACGAGGTTGTGGTGGGGGTCCACGTGGAGGTCGTCACCGGGCCACAAGAGCGTGGTGGCCTCCGCCTCCTCGACCACCGCCGGGCCGGCGAGCCTTGCGCCCGGCGCCAGGGCGTAGCGGTCGTACACCGGCACCTCCACGAAGCGGCCGGCCGTGGGGCCTGCGGCGTTGCCGGTCTCCTCGGGGATGTAGACGAGCCTCCTCCCCTTGAGAGCGTCCGCCCGGCTCCTGCGGGCGCGCACCGCCGCGGCCAGGTCTACCTCCGGTGGCGGCGCGACGACCAGCACCCGCCAGTTCAAGGCCTGTACCGGATAGCCCTTCAGCGCCATGCCGTACTGGCGCGCGTAGGCGTCGTCGAAGGCCGTGCGCAGGTAAAGGCTGGCCTGCGCGGGAAGGGGGGCGGGCACCGGGACCTCCAGGTCGTGGAACTGCCCCAGGTAACGCATTTCCGCCCGGCGCTCGACCCGGACAGCGGCCTGCGGGGCGCCGGCGGAGAGGGCCAGGGCGCGCCCCTCGGATTCCATCTCGAGCAGGGCGCGCTCGACGGCGTTCCAGTCGAGGCGGGAGACCTCGCCTGCCAGTGACCGCCCGAGTTCAAAGCCTACGGGGGCCGCCAGCATCCCAAGGGCCGAGGCGACGCCCGAGGCGGGGGGTACCAGGACCTGCCGGATGCCCAACAGCCGTGCCACCCGGGCGGCCACCGCAGGTCCCGCACCGCCGAAGGCCATGAGGGCGTAGCGGCGGGGATCCTGTCCGCGCTCCACCAGGTAGAGCCTGGCGGCCTGTGCCATGGACTCGCACACCACCGCAAAGATCCCCCAGGCCGCGTGCACCAGATCCAGCCCCAGCGTCCGGCCCAGCCGCTCCACGGCAACCTTCGCGGCATCCCTGTCCAGTGGCATGCGGCCACCCAGGAAAGACGTCGGTTCGAAGTAGCCGAGGACCACGCAGGCGTCCGTGACCGTGGGGTCGGCGCCACCCCGTCCGTAGCAGGCGGGGCCGGGGTCCGCTCCGGCACTCTGGGGACCCACGCGCAGCAACCCCATGGTGTCAGCGCGGGCAATCGACCCACCGCCCGCCCCGATCTCGATCATGTCCACCACGGGAGTCTTCACCACGAGCCCAGACCCAGGGGTGAACCGGTGGATGCGGGCTACCTCCATCTGCGTGGTCACCCGGGGTCGCCCGTCTCGGACCAGGCACACCTTGGCCGTCGTGCCCCCCATGTCGAGCCCCACGAGCTCCGTCCTCCCCGCCCGGCGGCCCACGTAGCCCACGGCGAGCGCTCCGGCCGCGGGGCCCGACTCCAGAAGGCGCACCGGGAAGCGCCGGGCCACGTCCACCGTGGCCAACGTGCCGTTGGACAGCATCATCAGGAACTGACCCCGGAACCCCTCCGCGGCCAGGGCCTCCTGCAGGTGCCGCAGGTAGCGGTCCACGAGCGGCTGCACGTACGCGTTGCACACGGTGGTGGACACCCGCTCGAACTCCCCGATCTCCGGGCAGACCTCGCTGCTGAGGGACACTGCCACGCCGGGCAGCTCCTCCCGCAGCACCGCAGCCGCCTGCTGCTCGTGGACGGGGTTGCGGTAGGCGTGGAGGAAGGCGACGGCCACCGCCTCCACCCCCTCCGCGGCCAGGGCCCGTGCTGCCCGCCGCACCGCGTCGGTGTCCAGGGGCCGGTAGAGGGTCCCGTCCCGTGTCACGCGTTCGGGGATCCCGATGCGCCAGCGGCGCGGGACCAGCGGCTCGGGGTAACGGAGGAACAGGTCGTAGATGGCGTAGCGCTGCTCCCGGCCCACCTCGAGGACGTCCCGGAACCCTTCCGTGGTCAGCAGGGCGGTCCGGGCACCCTTGCGCTCGATCAGGGCGTTGGTCACGAGCGTGGTGGCGTGGATCAGGGTGGTGACGTCCGCGATCCGCCCGCCTGCCCGGGCGCACAGTTCGCGCAGGCCACGCAGCGCTCCCTCCGCGGGCGCACGCGGGGTCGTCAGCACCTTGTGCCAGTGCAACGAGCCGGTGCTCTCGTCCAGCAACGCGAGGTCCGTGAACGTCCCGCCGATGTCGACTCCCACGCGAAAGCTCATTTCCCTTGCTCCCTCCTCCGCGCGACCCTGGACCGCCGGCTACCGTGGCCCCCAGCTCACCGCCTGCAGGCCCACCAGTCGGTCCACCACCAGGACGATGGCAACGCTCATCAGCACGCTCACCGTGGACACCGCGGCCGCGGCCGGGTCGAAGGAAAACCGAAGGTAGTCGAACAGCTGAATCGGCAGGGTGGTGTTCCCGACGCTCACCAGGAGCAGGGAGACCGGGAACTGGTCGAAGGAGGTGATGAAGGCGAACAGCGCTCCCGCGATCACGGGGCCCTTGATGAGCGGCAGGGTGATGCGCCGGAACGTGGTGAACGGGCCGGCACCCAGGGAGCGGGCCGCTTCCTCCAGGGACCGGTCGAACCCGGCGAGCACCGCGGACACGGTGAGGAAGACATACGGCAGGGACACGATGGTGTGCCCGATGAAGAGCGCCCGCATGCCGCGGGTGCCCATCCCCGTGGACAGGAAGAAGATCAACAGGGCGATGCCCGTCAGGATGGCCGGCAGCTGCAGGGGAGCGAGGATCGCCAGGCGGAGCAGGTCGCGGAAGCGCCGGGCGTGGCGCACCACGTACAGGGCTGCGGCGGTGCCCAGGACGGTGCTGGCCACGGTCACCCACAGGGCGAGCTTGAGGCTGAACACGAAGCTTCGGAGGAAGGGCTCGGTCTGAGCCGCGCGGACGAACCACCGCAGCGACAGCCCCTGAGGCGGGAAGGCGAGGTAGTCCCCGGCGTTCAGCGCGGCGAGGACCACGATCACGATGGGCGCGATCAGGAAGACGTACGCCAGGGTGACGGTGACGGCGAGCCAGGGTCCGGGTCGCGTCATGCGCGGGTCCACCTCATCCGGCGCGCCAGCAGGCGCAGGTACACCGCGATCACCGCGGCGGTGAGGCCGAAGAAGACCATGGAGAAAGCGGCCCCCAGGGGCCAGTTGAACGCGTCCAGGAGGGTCTGGACGATCAGCATGGGCATCACGAGCACGTTGCTGGCGCCCAGGAGGATGGGGATCACGTAGGAGCTGACGGCGAGGACGAACACCAGGAGCGTCCCGGCCTGCACGCCGGGCAGCGAGAGCGGCCAGACGACGCGTCGGAATGCGGTCCAGGGCGTGGCGCCGAGGGAGCGGGCGGCCTGGACCAGTTCGGGAGGGATGTTCTGGAGGGCGCCGGAGATGGCCAGGGCCATGAAGGGAACGTAGACGTGGACGAGGCCGATGACGATCGCGGCTGGGGTCCCGATCAACACGAGTTCGTGTCCGGTCAGCCGCTGGACGGCGAGGTTGACCAGGCCCACGCGGCCCAGGAGGATCATCCAGGCAAAGCCGCGCACCACCACGCTCACGAGCAGGGGAGAGATGAGGAGCATGAGCAGCCAGCGGCGGCGGCGCCGGGGCGCGTAGGTCAGGTGGTAGGCGAGCGGGTAGGCGATGAGGAGGGTGAGCACCGTGGTCACGGCCGCCAGCCAGAAGGTCCGGTACATGACCCGCCAGTGGAAGGGATCCAGGAGGACGCGGGCGTAGTTGCCGAGGGTGAACTCCGGCAGGTACGCGCCCACGCTGGGCTTCACGAGAAAGCTCATCCGGACCACGTTCAGGTAGGGTACGAAGAAGAAGGCGGCCAGCAGCAGAAGCGCGGGGGCGATGAGCAGCCACGCGGGCAGGCCGAAGCCCGCCGCGCTCCGCCCACGGAGCTTGGTGGCGAGCTGCCCTCCACCCACCGTCAGGCCTCCCGCGCGTCCATGGCCCAGGCGGCAGACGGGTCGAAGCTCAGGGTGACCGTGCTGCCGGGCGGGACCGCGTGCGATGGGTCGGCCTGGACGCGGAGCTGCAGTCCTTCGGAACTCTCCACCCGGTAGTCGAACAGGTTCCCGAGAAACACTCGCTCCCGGACCGTTCCGCACAGGCGGTTCGGGTGGGCGTCCCCGAAGCGGAAGGCCTCGGGGCGGACGCAGATCACCACCTCGCGGCCGGGGTCCGCCTTGCCCTCGCACGTAAAGGTCCCGGCCGCGGTATGGACCACGAGCAGCCCGTCCTGCCGCCCCGTGGCGGTGCCGCGGATGAAGTTGGAAAGTCCGACGAACTCCGCGACCCAGGCGTTGGCGGGGCGCCGGTAGACCTCCTCCGGGGAGCCGATCTGCTGCAGGCGGCCGTCCCGCATGATGGCGATCCGGTCGGCGAGCACCATGGCCTCTGCCTGGTCGTGGGTGACGTACACGGTGGTGATGCCCACCTCCCGCTGCAGCTGGCGGATGTAAAACCTCATGTCCTCCCGCAGCTTGGCGTCGAGGTTGGCGAGGGGTTCGTCCAGGAGGAGGACCGCGGGGTTCATGACCAGGGCGCGGGCCAGGGCCACGCGTTGCTGCTGGCCGCCGGAGAGCTGGTGGGGGTAGCGGTCTGCCAGCCCGCGGAGCTGCACCCGGTCCAGAATGGCCCGGACGCGCTCGCGGACCACATGGTCTGGCTCCCGGCGCATCTCGAGGCCGAAGGCCACGTTCTGCCAGACGGTCATGTGCGGGAACAGGGCGTAGCTCTGGAACACGATGCCGACGTTCCGTCGCTCCGGGGGAAGTCGGGTGACCGGGCGGTCTCCGAACAGGACCTCGCCGGCATCGGGGGTCTCCAGCCCCGCGATGAGCCGGAGGGTCGTGGTCTTGCCGCACCCGGAGGGACCCAGGAGGGTGATGAGCTCACCCTCCCGGATCTCCAGATCCAGGGACGAAACCGCCGCGACGGTGCCGAAGCGTTTCGTCAGCCCCCGCAGCGTGATGGAAGACATCCGCGCCCTACCGTCCGAGGATCACCCGGTTCCACTTGTCGATCATCTCTTCCCGGGCTCCGCTGTTGACCCAGTCCCAGTCCCACTTCATGATCTGGCGGATCTGCACCTGGGTGTGGACCGGAATCTGCAGGGCCAGGGGGCCGGTGATGCGGACCCGGCGGTTGGCGGGTGTCCACCAGAACTGCGCGGCCCACTTCTCCTGGACGGGTTGGGAGAGGAAGTAGTTGATGAACCGGTAGGCCAGCTCCTTGTTCCGCGACCCCGCGAGGACGTTGGTATCCTGTTCGAACATGAAGACGCCCTCGCGCGGGAACACCCACTCGATGGGGACGCCCTGCGCCTTGAGGCGGGAGGCGGCGGGAGAGTCGAGGATGCCCACGTGGACCTCGCCCCTCGTCAGGAGGATCTCCATGTCCCCGGAGAAGTCGGTCTGGCGGAACGGCCAGAGCTCCTTGATCTTGTTGATGGCGAAGTCGATGTCGCGGTCGGTGCCACGGTAGATGCGGGACACCAGCATGGTGAACATCGGGTTGGCGGAATTGGCCACGCTGTACAGGCCGAGCTTCCCTCGGTACGCCGGGTCCCAGAGGTCTTTCCAGGACTTGGGGACCTTGGTCACCAGGTCCTTGCGGTAGGCGATGCCCAGGGGGCCGACCAGGGTGATCACACCCACGTCGTCCTTGATGCGGAGCTCGGGCCAGACGTCGCGCAGGTTGGGCACCTTGTCCACGGTGAGCTTGTCGAGGAAACCCTCCCGGCGGAGGGCGGAGACCCACGTGGTGTTGGCGATGAGGACGTCGAAGGGCGGGGTCCCGCGGCCGGCGGCGCGGACTTTGGCGACCCAGTCGCGGGAGAGGCCGACGGACAGCTCCACCCGGGCACCCGTTTCCCTCTCGAAGCCCGGGACGATCTCCCGGCGCATGAACTGCTCCCACGGCCCTCCGTAGCTCGTGACCACCAGAGGCTCCGGGCTGGCCGCCTGGCCGGAGCCCGGAACCAGCGCCGCCAGCAGCGCCAGCAGGACCAGCACGGCAGGAGTCTTCCAAGTCATCACGCTTCACCCCCTCTGTGGTTTTTCAGGCACACCCGCGAGTTCCTGAAGGATTCCCTCCGCCGCCGCCTTGAGTTGCCGCACGGCCGCGGGTACCCGGGCTCTGGGGAGCCGGGAGCTGGGTCCGGCGATGGCCAGAGCCCCCAAGAGCTGACCGCTGTACAGAATCGGCACAGCCACGCCGACGACGCCCGGCGTCAGCTCTCCGTTGGAGTAGGCGTAACCCCGCTGGCGGATGCGGTGGAGTTCGACGCGCAGGCGGTCCGGGTCCGTGGGGGTGCGGGGGGTCACCCGGGGCAGTGGGCCCGCGAGAACGTCTTCGATCACCCCGGGAGGCAGGTGGGCCAGCAGGACCTTGTTGGAAGCGCCCGCGTGCAGAGGCCACGGAGTGCCCACGGGGTAGGTGAGCTTGAGCGGGGTGTCGGGGGTGACGGTGTCGATGACCACCGCCGCGCGGCCCTGGACGACCAGCAAGAAAGCCGACTCTCCCGTCTCGCGGGCGAGACGCTCAAGGTACGGTCTTGCGATGGACCGCAGGTCGATGCGGGAGAGGGCAGCCTGGCCGAGACGGGCCACGGCAAGACTGAGATGGTAGGTGCGGCGTTGCCGGTCGTACACGAGCAGTCCGCCGGTTTCCAAGGAACGCAAGACCCTGTAGGCGGTGCTGCGTGGGACCTTCAGGTGGCGGGCGGCACCGTCGAGGTCGAGGGCAGGCTCCGCGGTAAAGCGGTTCAGCAGCGCCACGGCCCTCTCGACGCCGCGAAGGACGTCTGTGGGTTCGGGACGCCTCGGCCGTGCCATCCAGACCTCTGATCCCACTATTCGGGAAATAAATCCGGATAGTCTGTACACGGACTGTGCCCGCCGGAGGAGGTGCCCGTCAAGGGCAAACTGGTGTCCGGCGGCAGAAGGATCTCCTCGGCTACTAGGCCCGGAATCCGGGTGCGGGACGGAGTAAGGGAGGTGGAGGATGCAGGGGACCTAGCGGAGGAGAGGCTGAGGGCAGCGGTCAGGTGTGGACAGGTTCCGGGGTCGGCAGGGGCGTGTGCTGTCGGCCGCTCCAGGCACCGCGGTGGAAGTACGGCCGATCTTGCTGGACGCGCTGGGCACCGGACCTGAGGACGAGGAGATCAGGGAGGAGCTCGAGGACTCCCCTGCCCGGGGGCCGAGCTGGGACCTATGCGTCGCCTCGACGCCGGCCCGGATCCCGAGCTGGTCAGCTGGCTGTTCGCCTCACTGCTACAGAAGAACGGAGCGGCGTACGGGATCTAGTTCGCGGGCTCCCTTCCGTCAACGACGGAAAACTACAGACCGGGGCTCCTTTCTGGCGAGGGATCGAAGAGGGGTACCGGAAGTGGCTGCTGTCTGCCGGGAAAGAGCGGGTCGATCTGCGAAACAGCGTGCTGCTCCACCTCCTTGAGCCGTCGCCGTACGGCAGGGCCATGCGAGTTCTATCCCAGCTGCCGCCCGGCGGGCCCGAGAAACTGCGGCAGTGGCTTGGAGAGCAAGACCGGCTCAAGGAGGAGGCCGAAGAGATGGGGGACGAGGACCTGGACCTGATCCTCCGAGCATACCTGGGGCTCACGTATTTCGAAGCGTAGGGAAAGACCGGAACGCCGAGCCACGCGAGCCGCGGTGCGGAGTGAAGCGCGTGCTGGACGGCGGGCGGGTGGTGCACGTGGTTCGCCCGTGGGGGGACGGCATAGCGTCGCCCTGGGGGTGAACTGCCCGGTGCTTGGAATGGTCTTCATCGTGTTTGGTATCGCTGCTGTTGCCCGGCTTGGAGATTGTAAAGAGGTCGGCCGACGACGGCCGTGTCGCTATGGTGGCCGGGCCGGGGGCACCTTCAAAGGGCGTGTAAATGGCGAGGGCGGTGTACCCTCCTCCTGGAGCAAAACGAGCGCCGTCGAGATAGAAGATCACCCGGACCTCCACCAGCAACTCCGCGACCGTCCTCCCCCAGTTGGCCGGACCATGTTGGCCTGCGGATTTCATGTAGTGGTAGCACAGTTTGGGAAAGGGTCGGCCACCGACGACCGCGTCCGGCTTCAGGGCCACGCGGGCCCGGGGTGGGGTCACTCAGTCCCAGATGGCCACCTGGAGGTCGCCCCAGGCTTGGGGTGGGTCGGGGAGGGAGCGGGCGGACCCGGTGGCCACCGCCACGCAGATCAGGCGACATCCGCGGCGTCCAGTACGTCGTCGGGCGGGACCGCGCCCGGCTCGCCCGAAAGCAGAGGGAGTCCGATCCCGTGGCGCCGCAGGAGCTGGAGCCGCTTTGTTGGGGAGGTTTCACTACGTGGGATGCGGCAGGCGGGGCTGGTGGGGGCCTACCACCCGCGTCGGCGGAGGAAGACCACGGTGCGGGACCCCCAGGCGGGGGTGGCGCCAGACCTGGT
>VAPR01001150.1_pt1 | contig 13994 bp, 12 predicted proteins | sample 3380701 | NCBI WGS metagenome assembly VAPR01 (sample SAMN11536904, study PRJNA540576) | hot springs metagenome | isolation source: hot spring wet sediment | place: Spain: Lobios | collected 2014-01 | reverse complement strand
CGTTGGTGAAGCGGTTTAACACAGCAGCCTTTCACGCTGTCATACAGGGGTTCGAATCCCCTACGGGTCACCATTTTTTTGGCCTACAGCCAGTGAAGCCTTTCAAAGACAAAGGCTTTTTTTTCTGCTTACTGTCATGGAACCGAATAGAACAGAATAAAGCTGGGAATGGTGATAGCAGTGCCTCATTTTTTTCCCACTTTTGGATGATTGCGATAAGGCTTACTTTGAGGTAAACTCACCAATGAGAGAGAAATAAGAGAGAAATTTTGGAAAATCAACTAACCTACAACAACTTGGCAGTTTTGGTTGAAGTAGGTCGAGGAGAAGAACCCATGAGTGTATTGAAAGAAGTCATTGAGGGATTATTCATCGGATTTAGTTCAACAGTTGGGATCGTGAGTACGTACCAAACTCTTGTTTCATGTGGAGGGCTTTTCCGCAAGAAAGAAACGGTTACTCATAAACCAGAAAAAACATTCGCGGTGTTGGTAGCCGCTCATAACGAAAGTGCTGTGATTGCACCACTGATTGAAAATCTGAAACAGATGGATTATCCGCGTGAAATGTACGACATCTTCGTCATTTGCGACAACTGTACGGATAATACGGCGGAAATCGTCCGTGCCCACGGAGCGTACGCATGTGAACGCTTCGATACCTCCAAGCGAGGAAAAGGATACGGAATCGAGTGGATGCTGGATAATCTTTGGTCCATGCCGAAGCAGTACGATGCCGTGGTCATGTTTGATGCGGACAACCTGGTGGAGAAAAACTTTTTACAGGTGATGAATGACCGCCTGTGCAAAGGAGCGCGTGTCATTCAAGGATATCTGGATTCGAAAAACCCGTTTGATTCCTGGATCACGCTTTCCTACGCGGTCACCTATTGGTTCACGAACCGCATGTGGCAGCTTGCCCGCCACAACCTGGGTCTCCCTAACACATTGGGAGGTACAGGCTTGTGTATTGAGAGCAAGTTGTTGAAAGAGATGGGCTGGGGCGCGACCAGTTTGACGGAAGACCTGGAATTTGCCACCCGTTGTATTGAGCGGGGGATCTATCCGACATGGGCACACGACACGAAGGTGTGGGACGAAAAGCCGATTGATCTGAAATCGTCCATGCGTCAGCGTTTGCGCTGGATGCAGGGACATTACGACGTAGCAGGCCGCTACATCGGTTCCGTGTTGAAAAACGGGCTGAAGCAGCGTCGTCTCGGCATGTTCGACGCGGCCTTTTATCTGTTCCAGCCGATGTACGTGCTCATTGTCACCTTGATGTCCGTGTTGTTTATGGGACGTTTCTTTGAAATAGACATGCTGATGCCTGCAGCCAGCATTCTGCCTTCCTGGCTTGTCTACAGCTCTACCGCGCTCTTTTATCTGCTGCCGGTACTGGCGCTGTATCTGGAAAAGGTACCGCTCAAAGCCTATTTCGGACTACTGCTGCTTCCAATCTTCTTCCTGACCTGGCTGCCGATCTTCTTCTACGCGTTCTTTACCAAGAACAATCAGGTGTGGAGCCATACGGTGCATTCGCGGGCGATTCGCATCGAAGAAATTCAGCAGTAATAGAGCAGGAATATTGGTGAAAGAAACCACAGGCTTACGTCCTGTGGTTTTTTCTTACAGATAGGAGATGAGTACCCGATGAATCTCGCTGGAAAACCAATTTGCACAGAAACGCCGCTCTTCTGGGGCGATAAACGTTACCATACATGGAACTACCATCTTCGTCAGACGTTTCAGGAAAAGATCTTCAAGGTGCCCCTCGACGGAGGGTTTACCTGTCCAAACCGGGACGGCAGCGTGGCGATTGGCGGCTGCACGTTCTGCAGCGCGCGCGGTTCCGGCGATTTTGCCGGTGATCGGCGGATGGAGCTGGAAAAGCAGTTTGACGACGTGAAGAACCGCATGCATCAAAAATGGCCGGAAGCCAAGTACATCGGTTTCTTTCAGGCGTTTAGCAACACCTACGCACCGGTGGAAGAACTGCGGGAGATGTATGAAGTGATCTTGAAGCAGGAGGGAGTCGTCGGTCTATCCATCGCGACGCGGCCTGATTGTCTGCCGGATGACGTCGTGGAATACCTGGAGGAGCTCAACGAACGCACCTATCTGTGGGTAGAGCTTGGACTGCAGACCATCCATGAGCGAACGGCACAACTGATCAACCGTGCCCACGACTATCAGGTCTACCTTGACGCGGTCGAAAAGCTGCGTAAGCACAATATCCGCGTCTGCTCCCATATTATTTACGGTCTGCCTGGTGAGACGCATGATGATATGATGGAAACGGCACAAGCGGTTGCCCATTTGGATGTACAGGGGATTAAAATTCATCTGCTGCACCTGCTGCGCAAAACGCCGATGGTGAAGCAGTACGAGGCAGGAATGCTGGAGTTTTTGACCCAGGAAGAGTATATCAAGCTGGTGGTAGATACGCTGGAAATCCTCCCGCCGGAGATGATTGTTCACCGGGTGACGGGAGACGGTCCGCGGGAGCTGCTGATTGGTCCCATGTGGAGCCGCAAGAAGTGGGAAGTACTTAACGGCATTCACGCTGAGTTGGTGAAACGAAACAGCTGGCAAGGTAAGTTTTATGTCCCCCAGGCGTAACGAGGAATGGAAAAAGGAGCCCGCAGCGGCTCCTTTTCGCGTTTACATGTCGGACAGCGAGGTGATGACAAATCCGCGTTGTTCCAGTTCTTTGCGGATTACATCAGATCTGTCGTCGCTTATGTATTTGGTTAGGATGCGGCGCACTCCGTGATGTTCCGAATCGAACGAGACACAGGAGATGACGTTCGCATTGTGGAACGACAGAATGGACATGATCTCCTTTAACAAACCTTTTCCTTCGTAATGGGTGAGAATCATACGAGTGCCTTTTACCCCCATGCCGAACGCAGATTCCAGAACCAGCTCCATGTCCTTCCGCTTGATAATCCCTACAAACTTCTCGTCTTGATCCACAATCGGAACGAACGGGTAGCGTACAATGATGGGCAGGGCATCCTCATACAGGTTTTCTGCGGTGAGCTTAGGGATCGTCCGGTCTACTCCTTCCGCGAGAGGAAGTCCGATAAAATCCTGATACGAACCGCGAAAGATTCCTTTTTCAAACAGCTCGAACAAACTGCGTTTGCTCAATGCACCGTAAAAGGAGCCGTCGTGATCCATAACTGGAATGCTGTACAGGTTTTTCTCCTTCATCAATTCGAGAGCTCTGCTGATTTTGTCACTGGGATAAACGGTAGAAATGGAAGAGAGAGGAGTAAGACATTCCTTGAGAAACATAGGGGACCCCCATTCGGTTGTAGTATTCCTATTATACGAAACGGAAACATTATATGGCAATTGCGACGATTCTATCTTTTCATGATAATTTTTCGGGCTCTCGACGGGTAATTGGTGATGATCCCGTCCACTCCCATTCGACTGCACTCCTTGATCCGATCCGGGGAGTCCACAGTCCAGACCATTACCTGAAATCCATTTGACTTGGCTTTTTTGACCAGTGAAGCTGTCAGTTCCTCGTTGGGTACGTGGAGGTGGTCGACCTGATACTTTTTTCCAACCTCCCACGGCCTCTGCAGTGGGCCAACGTACAAGAGAGCGGTCTTCTGCCGCGGATTTAATTGCTTGATTCGTAACAGGCTGTCAAAGTTAAACGAGGAGATTACGGTGCGCCGTGTCAATCGGTGCTTTCGGACGAGTTCAATCACCAGCTCTTCCAACCTCGGTTGAAGTACCAGCAGGTTTTTTAACTCGATATTGAAGTGGAGAGGTGTTGAAGCAAAGGCCCGCAGAACATGGCCCAAGGTGGGGATGCGCGCCTTTGCAGAGCGGGGATCGGCTTTATTGCTTGCGTACAGATGCTGCAGTTCTTCAAGGGTGCTGCTTTGAACAGATCCTCTGCCGTTGGTGGTGCGTTCCAGACGATGGTCGTGTATCACCACTACTTCTTCGTCGTACGTGAGCTGTACATCCAGTTCGATACCATCAGCACGCTGCCGCAATGCCCCGCGAAATGCTTCCATCGTATTCTCCGGATAGTGGCCAGAGGCGCCTCGATGCGCGTATATAAGAGGGGGCACGTGGGATTCCTCCTTCAGGGTATCGCTCATTGTGGGACTAATACATGAGTATGTGAAAGACCCCTCTATTAAGACAAATGGAGGGGTCTTTCGCTGTTATCAGTCATTGGAGCAAAGAACAATTACGAGAAGAACGAAAAGCACCAGCGCGAGGGTGAAGTCGTTATGATTGCTGCAGCTCACCTGGATCCCTCCTTCCCATCAAGCTTCGTATTATCGTATGTCCGCTCGTGGGGATTGGCTCTACACAGATACCCAATCATCTTTATACAGTATGGCAGATGACGTGTTGGTACTGCGTGCTACAATGAGAAAAAAGGGCGGAAGGATGGGAAGGAAAGATGACGGATGTAACAAGCATGTTGGCTGCAGGAGATCTGGTCGTAGACGAACGAAACCTGCGGGTAAAGCTTCATCAGTACGATCGGGACCAAATTCCGCGATGGGACGGGGAAATGCGGCGCCTTGCCAACGAGACCAACGCGACCAAGCTGATCGTATACGCCAAACTGGAGGACGTTGCCGCGTGGAATGCTCTCGGCTATCGCCAGGAAGGGAAGATCGACGGATTTTTCCGCGGGGAAAATGCTCAGATGCTGTCCTGCTTTTTGACTCCGGAACGGGCAAACTCAACGGCTCCCCAGCTTGCAGACGAGATCGTGCAAGTCAGCCTGAAAAAGGCGGGAGACCGAGAGCAGAAAAGTCTCCCGGCAGGCTATACGATGCGGGCCGCGACGGAAGCGGATGCGGAGGAGCTGGCATCACTGTACAAACTGGTGTTTGCCACGTATCCCACGCCAATGGATGACCCCGCATACGTGCGCAAGACGATCCAGGACAGCACCTACTACTTTGTGGTGGAAAGCGGCGGACAGATCGTCTGCGCTGCGTCTGCCGAGGTTACGGAGCGATTCGGTTCGGCGGAATTGACTGACTGCGCCACGCATCCCGAGCACCTGGGAAAGGGACTGCTGCAGCCTCTGTTTACCGCGCTCGAAGAAAAGATGGAGCAGATGGGCATCTACTACCTGTATACGTTGACGCGGGCACAGTCAGCAGGAATGAACGTAACGGCGGCGAAGCAAGGGTATCGCTACCGGGGGCGCCTGATCAACAACTGCACCATTTTCTCCGGGTTTGAGGACATGAATATCTGGGTGAAACCCCTGCGCCCCACATGGGAATAACGGAAAGAAAACTACGACGGGTACAGCAATCGATAGAGACGATAAGCCATCAGCGCGAGCTGCAGCTGCCAGCGCTGGTGGGCGTCCTCCAGATCGCAGCCCGTCTTTTCTTCAATTTGCTGCAGGCGGTATTTCAAGGTATGCCGGTGAATATATAACGCTTGGGACGCCTTTAAGCCATTGCAATTGTAGTCGAGGTAGACTTGGAGCGTCTCCATGAGCTGCTGGTTGTGTTTCAGATCGTACTCGATCAGCTTGTCCAGAAAAGGCTTCCACAGAGGGCGAAGCGTTTCCGCCTGACCGTGATAAGGGTAGAGGAACTGATACCCCTGCATGTCCTTGTACGGCAACAGAGCCGGAGCTTGCGCCAGCAGTGGATAAGCATGCATGGCATATACGGCCTCGTCTGCAGCTTCGGCCATTTGCGACGAAATCGTACGGGGACTGCTGATCCCGATGTGAAGAGGGCTGGCAGGAGAAAGTTTCAGCCACTGCGAAGCCAGCTGCTCCAAAATGGACGTGCTCATCTTGTCAGCGGGAAGCACGATCAAGAGGGATTGGGCGCGTTCTCGAAGCAGGTATGGCCGCTGATGCCGGTCGCACAACCGTTTCAGCAGTGTGATGCAGGTCTGCTGCAGGGATGAGCTTTCCCCGTCCACAGGTGCCGCCACATTTACGGCTGCGATCAAATGGCTGCCCGACAGGGGATAGCCTAAAAGACGGCTTCTCGTCTCCAACTCCGGTTCGCTCATGCTTCGTCCGCTGAGAAGCTCCTCTACGAAATCACCCTTCAATCGCCATTCCGTGGCGGCAACGGCCCGTTCCTTCGCATACTCCAGTGCGCACAAGGTGGCAGCGTGCTGAAGCGCGACGTGATCAAGCTCCTTCCACGACGGAGCGGGTTTGCAAAGCGTCAGAGAGCCGTAATGCTCACGGTGCGCCCGGATGGAGACGGTTTGAGTCTGCCATTTTCCTGCGCTTTCATCGAGTTGTTCCGCTCCCAGTTGAACCGCTTCAAAACCTAATGTGTCCACAATCTTGACGGCGCCGCCGGTAAGCTGGACCAGTTCAGCAGCAATTGCGGGAAGGCCGCCTTTTGAGAGGGCTGCCTCAATCATCCGGTCGTGGATCGCCTGCGAGTAGGCAAGTGTTTCGAACTGCCGGTTGATGATGGGCTGCAAAATGGCTTTTGTAATCGTGGAAAAGTTCATCTCCAGCGGGATTTCAATGAGCGGCAGATTGTACAAGTTGGCGGCGTCTATAAATACTTGCGGGATCTCTCTCAGATAAAACCCGGTGTGCATGGCTACTCCGCTCAGTTTCCGCTCCGCAAGCGAAGGGATGAACTGAGCCAGCTTTTGTTCGTCAGAAGACAGTCCAAACCCGGTGGTGATGAGAAATTCGCCCTCCTGCAAGCGAGAGGCATCTTCCAACACCTCCACGATGGTGACCCAGCGGATCTGATTGTCAAGCCCGGACGCACCTGCAACAAGCCGTGTCTGCACCATGTCCGGCAGCTGAAGGGCTTCTCGTATCGTGATTGTCATACCGTTCCTCCTGATGTGGAAACTCTTTATACAAAATGTACAAAAGATTATGTCTCTTTTCCATCTTTTTTTGACAGCCGGTCGAATGAAGGAGGGAACCGTGGTCAGCTAGGATGGAGGTATAGAAAAGGTGAGGTGGCTACCATGCAGAGAAGCTATGTGATCAAGCCGGAATTGGGTAAAACATATCCGTTCGTTTCCCACGGAAAAGGCATCTACCTCTTTGATCGGGAGGGGAAACGATACATTGATGGATGCTCCGGAGCGGTTACTGCAAGCATCGGCCATGCGGTTGAAGAAGTGGCAGAAGCGATGTACGAGCAGGCCAAGCAGGTGTCGTTTGCGTATCGTTCCCAGTTCAGCAGCGAAGCGGTGGAGGAACTGGGGGCAAAACTGGCAGAGTGGGCGCCTGGTTCGCTCAACTGGAGCTTTTTTGTGAGCAGCGGCTCGGAAGCGACGGAGACTGCACAGAAAATCGCCATTCAATATTGGCAGGAACAAGGATATACGGGGAAAAACCGGATTATCTCCCGTTGGATGAGCTATCACGGCATTACCATGGGCGCACTCTCGATGTCGGGGCACGTGCTGAGACGAAAGCGCTTCGTTCCGCTCCTGGAAGACTATCCATCCGTCTCCGCCCCGTATCCATACCGCCGGCCGGAGGGAATGTCTCTCGAAGCGTATGCGATGCAATGCGCCAACGAGTTGGAGACCGCCCTCCTGCGTGTAGGGCCGGAGAACGTGGCCGCCTTTATTGCGGAACCGGTAATCGGAGCTTCGGGCGGAGCGGTTGTTCCACCCGACGGCTACTTCCAGCGTATCCGGGAAATCTGCGACAAGTACAAGGTGCTGTTTATCGCGGATGAAGTCATGACAGGAGTGGGCCGAACAGGCAAACGGTTTGGAGTAGATCACTGGGGCGTTACACCTGACCTGATGGCATTGGGCAAGGGGATGAGTGCCGGGTATACCCCGATGGCGGCAACGATGGCCACAGACGAGATCATCGACACCATCACACGCGGTTCCGGGCTGATCATGGCCGGCCACACCTACAGTGCCAATCCGCAATCGGCGGCGACAGCACTGGCGGTGCTTCGGTACGTTGAAAAGCACAATCTCGTCCAGCAGGCGGCAACAACCGGGGAGTATTTGCTGAAGCAACTGAAGAAAATGGCGGATGAATTGCCGCTGATCGGGGAAGCTCGCGGCCTCGGCCTGCTGTGCGGACTGGAATTCGTGAAAGACAAGGCGACGAAGGAACCGTTCCCGCTGGCAATGGGCGTAAGCAGCCGCATAATCAAGCGGGCATTTGAGAAAGGTTTGCTGGTCTACCCGGCCGTGGGCGGCTTGGAAGGAGTGGCCGGCGATTCGATTATCGTCTCCCCGCCTCTCACGATTACCTCTGCGGAGATCGATGAGCTGGTAGGATTGCTGCGCGAAGCGGTTCAATCCGTCCAATCGGAGTTAACACAAGAGACGCATCTGGCATAGAGGAGGGATACAGGTTGGCAAACCGGTTTGAAAAAGTCATTACACTGGAAGAGGCGCTTGCACACTTCCGCGACGGCATGACGCTGATGGCGGGCGGCTTTGGCGGAGTAGGCAATCCTCCCACACTCATACAGGGAATTCTCGACAAAGGCATTAAAGACATTACACTGATCAGCAACGACACCGCCTTTCCCCACATCGGCGTGGGCAAGCTGGTTACCGAGCGGCGCGTGAAAAAAGTAATCGCCTCGCACATCGGCTCCAATCCGAATGCGGGCCTTCAGATGACGGCAGGGGAACTGGAAGTGGAATTTTGCCCCCAGGGGATTCTCGCGGAACGCGTGCGTGCCGGCGGAGTAGGTCTGGGCGGCATCCTCTCCGATATTGGCCTGGGTACCATCGCGGAAAAAGGCAAACAAAAGGTGACGGTGGACGGCAAAGAATTCTTGCTGGAAACACCGCTCACCGCAGAGGTAGCCATCATTCATGCGAAAAAAGCAGATCGTTTCGGCAATTTGGTCTATGACACAAGCGCGCGCAATTTCAATCCGTTGGTGGCAATGGCAGGGGACATTACGATCGTGGAAGCGGATGAAATTGTGGAGATCGGCGAACTGAATCCGGAGGAAATCGTCACACCCGGGGTGTTCGTCAACTTTATCGTGCAAAGCGAAGGGGTGAACTGGCGATGGGCTTGGGAGAAGTAAAAGAGAGCGAAAACTACCGCGAGCGGATCGCCCGTCGAGCGGCGCAGGAAATCGAAGACGGCATGATTATCAACTTGGGTATAGGCATTCCCACGCTCGTGGCTGATTTCATCCCGCAGGAAAAACGGGTGATGTTCCACGCGGAAAACGGCATCCTCGGCACGGGACCAAGTCCGGCAAAGGGAGAAGAGAACCCGATGCTGTGCAACGCCGGCGGGTTTCCGGTGACGCTTGCAACAGGCGCCTCCTTCTTTGACAGCGCCACCGCCTTTGGCATCATCCGTCGCGGCCTGCTGGACATGACCATTCTCGGCGTGCTGGAAGTGAGCCAAACAGGTGACATCGCCAACTGGATCGTTCCCGGAAAGCGCGTTCCAGGCATGGGAGGAGCAATGGAGCTGGCACAAAAGGCCAAGAAGGTGATGGTGCTCACCACCCACCTGGATAAAAACGGACGTTCGAAAATCGTGCGGGAGTGCACGCTGCCGCTCACGGCCAAACAGGCAGCGAATTTGATTATTACGGACATGGCAGTGATGGAGGTACGTCCGGATGGGCTGATCCTGCGTGAAGTCATGTATCCATACACAGTGGGAGACGTCATTGGCGCCACCGAGGCCGAGTTGAAGATTGACGGGGACGTCCGCGTATTCGAATAAGAGTGTGGAGGGGATGAAAGCATGTCCGGCTGGAAGGAAAAGATCCGCGCTCACATCGAGAAGGAGCGAGCGGCTGCCACCGAGCTCCTGCAGGTGTGGGTGAGAGAGAGCAGTGTACAGGGGGAGGAAAGGTCGATCCAGGAGCGAATCGCCAAACGTCTCCATGAGATCGGGCTGGAAGTGGACCAATGGGTGATGGAGGGCGAGGAACTTACCCGTCATCCGTATTTCGTCTCGCCGCGAACCACGTTCGAAAACAGTCCCAATGTCGTAGGGGTGTGGAAAGGAACAGGCGGCGGCCGATCCCTGATCCTCAACGGTCACGTGGACGTCGTGCCGGCAGGAGATCGCGATCAGTGGGATCATGATCCGTTTAGCGGCCAAATGATTGACGGAAAGCTGTTCGGTCGGGGTTCCACCGACATGAAGGGCGGAAACCTCGCATCGTTGTTGGCGATTGAGACGCTGAAAGCCCTTGGCGTACGTCTGAAGGGGGACGTGATCTTCCAGAGTGTAGTGGAGGAGGAGAGCGGCGGAGCAGGCACCCTGTCCACGATCCTGCGTGGATACAAAGCGGATGCTGCGCTGATTCCGGAGCCGACCAACATGAAAATCTTCCCCAAACAGCAGGGTTCGATGTGGTTCCGCCTCACTGTGAAAGGACGTTCTGCACACGGTGGGACCCGCTATGAGGGTGTCAGTGCCATCGAGAAAAGCATGCTGGTGGTGCAGGAGATCGGTCGACTGGAGAAAGAGCGAAACGAGCGCATCACTGATCCGCTGTACGCCAAGCTGCCCATCCCGATCCCGATTAACATCGGGGTGATCGAAGGAGGCAAATGGCCATCTTCCGTCGCTGACCTGGTGAAGCTGGAGGGGCGCATGGGAGTGGCGCCGGGCGAGTCCATGGACGACGCCAAGGCAGAAATGGCAGCAGCGCTGAAGCGTTTGGCGGAGCGGGATTCCTGGTTCGCCGAACATCCGGTGGAGCTGGAATGGTTTGGTGCACGATGGGTACCGGGAGCCGTCGCGGAAGACCATCCGATGATGGAAGTGCTGCAAAAGAGCTTCGAGGCCGTAACCGGCAAGCAGGCTGTCGTAGAGGCATCGCCTTGGGGAACGGACGGAGGCCTGCTCACAGTGCTTGCGGACACGCCTGCCATTGTCGTGGGACCGGGAGTCACGCAGGTGGCCCATTACCCGAACGAGTATATTGAACTGGATGCCGTGTTCCAATGTGCCGAAATATTCGCACTTGCCATGCTGGAATGGTGCGGAATAGACGAATAGAAAGGGTTGAGATCCATGAGCCAAATGACCACGAAATACATCCAATTGAAAACCGCGGTACCCGGACCGAAAGCGCAGGAGCTTTTGGCCCGCAAGGAAGAGAACGTCCCGCGCGGACCGTTCAACACTGCGCCTACCTTTGTCGTCAAGGCGGAAGGAGCGCTGTTGACTGATGTAGACGGCAACACCTTCATCGACTTTGCTGGCGCAATCGGCTCGATGAATGCCGGTCACTGCCCGCCAGCCGTTGTTGAGGCCCTGAAAGAGCAACTCGATCAGTACATCCACACCTGCTTTCACGTGATGATGTACGAACCGTATGTACAGTTGGCGGAAAAGCTCAACCAAATCACGCCGGGAACGCACGAAAAGAAGACCTTTTTCCTGAACAGCGGTGCGGAAGCAGTGGAAAACGCGATCAAGATCGCGCGCAAGTACACCGGCCGCAAAGCAGTGATCTCCTTCGAGCGCGGCTACCATGGGCGTACGCTCCTGGCTATGACACTGACGAGCAAGGTTCGTCCGTACAAGTACCAGTTTGGCCCGTTTGCGCCGGAAGTGTACAAAATGAGCTATCCGTACTACTACCGCGCACCGTACGGAGCAACTCCGGAGGAAGTGGATGCGGAAACGCTGCGCCGCTTTGAGGACTTTTTCCTGGGCGAAGTGGCGCCGGACGAGGTCGCTGCGGTCATCATGGAGCCGGTGCAAGGGGAAGGCGGATTTGTGGCTCCTTCCAAACGTTTTGTGCAGGGCGTAAAGGCGATCTGCGAAAAGCATGGGATCCTGTTTATTGCCGACGAGGTACAGACCGGATTTGGCCGTACGGGAAAAATGTTCGCGATGGAGCACTTCGACGTCGTGCCTGACCTGATCGTCATGTCCAAATCGATTGCAGCAGGGCTGCCCATTAGTGCCGTAACCGGACGGGCGGAAATTATGGATGCGCCAAATCCGGGAGAGATCGGCGGTACATACGGCGGAAGCCCGCTCGGATGCGTGGCTGCACTGAAAGTAATTGAAATGATGGAAGAACAGAATCTGCCGGAGCGCGGCCGAGTGATTGGCGAAAAAATTGTGCAGCGCTTCCAGCAGTTCCGGGAGAAGTTTGCCGAGGTCGGCGACGCCCGTGGACTTGGCGCGATGTGCGCGATGGAAATCGTGAAGGACAAGGGGACAAAAGAGCCGGATAAAGAACTTACCGCCAAAATCGTGCAGGCATGCAACTGTCGCGGTCTCGTCTTGCTGTCGGCCGGCTTGCACAGCAATGTCATCCGTATCCTCTCGCCGTTGGTGATCACAGACGATCAGCTGGAGGAAGGTCTGTCCGTTCTGGAGAATGTGTTAGAAGAACTGTGCACACCCAACCGATAAGAGGGAGGACTGTTTATGAAAAAAGCGTGCTACATTGGCGGAACGTGGGTGGAAACAACTGAATACGCCCCGCTGTATGCCCCGTACAGCGGCGAGCTGATAGCGGAAATTCCGCTGGCTGATGCAGACACGGTGGAAAAGGCGATTACCGCCGCGCAGGAAGCAGCAACCGTCATGCGGCGCATGCCTGCACACAAGCGGGCAAGCATCCTGGAAAACATCTCGATTCTCCTGAACGAACGGTTGGAAGAAGCGGCAAAAATCATCGCGTCGGAGGCAGGCAAGCCGATCAAGACGGCGCGCGGAGAGGTGATCCGCACGATCCAGACCTACAAGTTTGCTGCGGAGGAGGCAAAGCGCATCCACGGGGAGACGCTGCCGCTCGATGCTGCTATCGGTGGCGAAGGACGACTCGCATATACCGTGCGCGAACCGCTGGGTGTCATCGGTGCGATCACGCCGTTCAATTTTCCGATGAACCTGGTGGCTCATAAAGTAGGGCCGGCAATTGCGGCAGGAAATACCGTGGTGCTGAAACCCGCTTCGCAAACGCCGCTCTCCGCTTTTTTCCTGGCTGAGATCGCAGAACAGGCCGGACTTCCTGCCGGTGCGCTCAATGTGATCACGGGCAGCGGCGGTAAGGTAGGCGACCTCCTCGTTACCGATCCAAGAATCAAAGCCATCACGTTCACAGGCAGCCCGGCCGTTGGCATCGATATTCGCAATCGCGCCGGGTTGAAACGAGTGACGCTGGAGCTTGGTTCCAATTCTGCTGTAATCGTCGACCGGGACGTCAATCTGGAGGAAGTAATTCCGCGTTGCATTTTCGGCGCCTTCGCTTACTCCGGCCAGGTCTGCATCTCCGTTCAGCGCATTTATGTGGTAAAAGAGCTGTATGACACGTTCGTGGAGCAGTTCGTTGCGGAGACGCGCAAGCTGAAGGGCGGGGATTCGCTGTCGGATGAGACCGATTACTCGGCGATGATCAGTCCCAGGGAGACGGAGCGCGCGCTCGCATGGATCGAAGAAGCGAAGCAGCGCGGTGCTCGGGTCGAGTGCGGCGGTGAGACGGAAGGCCGTGTATTGCGGCCTACCGTATTGACTGGCGTGCCGGCAGACGCCAAAGTAAGCTGTCAGGAAGTTTTCGGACCGGTGGTTCTTATCAATCCGGTTGAGTCTGTAGCGGAAGCCATCGCACTGGTCAACGACTCCCGATTCGGATTGCAAGCAGGCCTCTATACCAACAACCTGGCGCTGGCCCTTCAGGCGGCAGAGGAGCTTCATGTAGGCGGCGTCATGATTAACGACGTGCCAACGTTCCGCGTCGACCATATGCCATACGGCGGCGTAAAAGAGAGCGGAATGGGCCGCGAAGGTGTGAAGTATGCCGTGGAGGAACTCACGGAGTTGAAGCTGGTCGTCATCAAGCGATAACAATGACAGGCCCGGTCGAGAAGCAAGGCCGGGCCCGTTATGTTCACGGTGAATTTTTTTACAAAAACCATTGCGCGTCCATGCAATTGTGTGCTATAGTAAATCTTGTCTGATACGCGGAGGGATACCGAAGTGGTCATAACGGGGCGGTCTTGAAAACCGTTAGGGTGCAAGCCCACGGGGGTTCGAATCCCTCT
>VAPR01001148.1_pt1 | contig 13995 bp, 11 predicted proteins | sample 3380701 | NCBI WGS metagenome assembly VAPR01 (sample SAMN11536904, study PRJNA540576) | hot springs metagenome | isolation source: hot spring wet sediment | place: Spain: Lobios | collected 2014-01 | reverse complement strand
CAAAGACGGCATGATATCGGTATTGCGGATAAATCCCACGATCTTGCCCTCAGCCATCGAATCGCTGATAAACACGTAACGCTCGTTGTGCCGCGACATGATGTCCCACACATCGTTGACTGAAGATTCGAACGATACGGTGCACGCTTTTCTGACGAACCATTTTGAAACCATAGGGCCTCCCCAGTTGCAAAGTTTCTTCTGTCTCCCTCTATTATATCTCAACCATCCTACGATAGGGGAAAGGGGAAAAAGAAGACTGCAAATGACAGTCTCCTTTTCCTGGCAGCTTAGACGTTTACCTGCGGAAGGACCTTCTTGAACATCGCGATGACACGATCCGCTTCTTCGTAGGTAATCGTGAGAGGCGGCTCGATCCGGATCGTTTTGGCGTTGATCAGCGTACCGGCGACCAGCACTCCGTTGTCGAACAGCACTTTGGACACCTCGTAGCCAATCTCATCGTTGTGGAACTCAACCCCGATCAACAGGCCCTTGCCGCGTACTTCCATTACTTTATCCGGGGGGGCGGCGGCTGCTTCGCGAAGTCCCTTCATCATGTATTCGCCCAGTTCCTCCGCACGGGCAGGGAGGTTTTCTTCGATCAGGACGTTGAATGTCGCGATTGCTGCTGCACATGCGAGCGGGTTTCCGCCGAATGTCGTGGTTTGGACGAACGGATTGGGGAAAAAGCTCTTGAACCTTCTTCTGTCGCCACTACTGCACCGGCTGGCATGACACCGCCGCCGAACGCCTTCGCCAGGCACAGGATGTCCGGCACCACGTCATAATGCTCGGCGCAGAACATTTTGCCCGTCCGTCCCATGCCTGTTTGCACTTCGTCGAAAATCAGCAAGGCCCCAAACTGGTTGCACAGCTCTCGCACCTGTTTCAGATAACCCTCAGGCGGGAGGTTTACGCCGCCCTCACCCTGAATCGGCTCCAGGAGTCCCCAGTCGCTTCAGTTGATCAATCGGTATGCCGCAGCCGGTATCCTTTATGCTGATGGCGTTGAAACTTGAAGTACATTCGAACTAAAATCCAAATGCCGCCGATCATGCGTTTTGTGACCTCATTATTTTACCACATTGGCAATATACCAATATCTTGATTAAATGGAAACATAACACCTTTCCGCACAGGAGGTAAACGCTTATGCCAATGTCCGACTATTACAGAGAACTCCGCAAAAAAACGGGAACGGATCTCCTCTTTTGTCCTTGTGTAGCCGCCATCATTCGTAACGATGAAGGCGAAATTCTCTTTATGCTTGATGCCAACGCGAAGATATGGAGCATACCTGCCGGTGCGATTGAACCGGGCGAAACACCCGCGCAAGCAGTTGTACGTGAAGTGTGGGAAGAAACGGGACTACAGGTAAGTCCCAACCACTTGCTTGGCGTGTTTGGAGGAAAAGAGTTTCGGTGGGTGTACCCTGACGGAAACCAGGTGGAATATGTCGCGTTTGTTTTTGAATGCGAGGTTCAAGGCGGGATGCTGCAAGCGATCGACGGAGAGTCGGCAGGTTTCAGGTACTTCAGCCCCTACGCACTCCCTGATCTCCCAGTTCCGTATCCCAAAGAGATGTTTTATCCCAGGAAGACGGAACGCACCTTCTTTCAGGAACCATCGCTGTGCAGCAAAACGAAGGCTGCCAGATAATCGGGTAAGAAACAAAAAAAGGAATGGCAGCCCATTCCTTTTTTTTTACAATTTCAAACCATCCAGTTCTATCCTTATCATTATTCAGTTCTTTCAAGCAGGTAAAATCCATCTTCATCCGGAACAGGCGTCACCTTTTCATATCCAACCGACTCGAAGCACCGCAGACATGCATGGTTATCCGCCTCAATTCCTGCGATCCATCTTCGGACTCCTTGCACCTCCTCACGCTTCATGGTTTCCCGCAACAATACCTTGCCGTATCCGCGATGCCGCAGTGCGGGGTTTACGATCAGACCAACACTTCCCGCATTTTCCCCCTCTCTCTCAACCATGGCAACTCCGACAGGCTGTTCCCCGGAAAAGGCGATCCAGACAAAGTACGCGTCGTTCTCCTTCACATGCCCATACCATTCTTCTAGCGGCTCCATCCCTTCCATTCTCTTCTGAACTTCCGAATCCCGAAACCACATCTGCAGGATGGAAAGGTGTTCCTTCTGCAATTGCTCCATACGGTCAATCATCGAATCGAAAACCTCCTCGTCATCAGTCAATTTTGGCACTGTCGCCTGTGGCTGTACGTTTGCTCAACTCCTTGGAATACAGGAAGATGAGCTGTTTGTAGTGGGGGGAAAAGTCTATTCGTTGATAAATCTCTGCTTTTTCCTGAAACCGCTTTTTGTCCTCCGCGGGAAAGTAGATGGATATCCCTTTTCCTTTTGGATGCTCAGGTGATTTCATGTTACGCACCACTGCCTGCTCAATCGCGAGGTCAATCCTCCTGGCTCCTTCCCCATTGAGGATGGTTTGGCCAATGTTCGCGCTGAAATCGGCCAGATCGACCATGTCTGCCTCGTCCGCATAGTTTTCTGCCCTGCTCCTGGCTTCTGCGAGCAAGGAATGCGTTTGCGGCTGCAACAAGAGATCGACCAATTGCTTGCTAAGCAGGTCCACCTCTTTTACCACATCCTCCACCTTGGACAGGCGGATCACGGATTGCTGCAAATCCTCGGTCTCCTGATTCTGGAGCGAGTGGTTGCGATAACTCGCGGCAATCACTTCCCCTAAATCGACGGGACTCATGCCGGGGCGCTGGTTGAGGGTTTGAAAAACCGTTTTGTAATCCCATCCATTTTTGTTGGTATAATCGACGGACGCCACCAGGTACTCGCCGTACAGCCTGAGGGCATAGGCGATTTCCAGTCCGGCCATTTTGCAAGTGTCAAAACCGATAAGATCGAATTTTACACCCGTTTTTTGATAGGCATCATGCAAAGCGGATTGCAGGACGGGCAGTTTCATTTTTTTATGGCCGTATGTTTCATCGCCGCCGTAACCATCGACCGCCCCCAGTCCATGACCCCAAAATATCAGGACGTATTTTTTCGCTGGATAGGTGTCAATCCCCCACTGGATAAAATCTTGCAGGGCTTCCTTGCTGTCCATATCCCGGCTGCCTACGTCCCGGACGAGTTCCAGCTTGTTTTTCTGGACGAGCCATCGCTGGTTGCGATCTGCTGAAATCGTATCGATCCACCACTTCTCGGCTCCACCCGTTTCCAAAACAATATGTACATCGGAGGTAGAGCCTGCCTGCATCATCTCTTTCACATCGTCAGAAGCCAGGTGAAAGTCGCTCTCCAGATCCGACCCTGGCATGTAAATGAGGATTGTATACTCAGCCTCGCTTTTTGATAAAGAAGAGGAGCACCCTGACAGGACAAGTGCCGTCAGCATGATCAGCATGACCGTTTTACATATAGTTGGAGGCTTGCATCTGATACAACTCCGCATAAATACCTCCCTGTTTGAGCAATGTGTGATGATCTCCGACCTCCATCACTCTCCCCTTGTGAAGAAGCACCACCTGATCGGCCAATTTTGCCGTGCTCAGTCGATGGGAAACGATCAGCACTGTTTTGTTTTTCGCCAAGGTTTTCAATCGACTAAATATTTCATGCTCGATATACGGATCGAGGGCAGATGTAGGCTCATCAAATATCAGAATTTCCGCTGTCTCGTTGCGCATGCAGGCTCGTGCCATCGCAATGCGCTGCCACTCGCCGCCCGACAGATTGACTCCACCGAACAACCGACCGATTTCCGTATCGTATTGTTCGCGCAATCGCGAGGCTACTTCATCAGCCCCTCCCATTTCTGCCGCCTTCCTGATCTCGCTCTCCTCTTGAAGTGCAGGGAGGTTTCCTACTCCGATATTGGATTTCATGCTCATCTCATAGCGGACAAAATCCTGGAACACAGCCGTTGTGTGAGCGCGAAACGAGCTGATGTCATAGTCGCGAAGCGGTTTTCCATTAAACCAGATCGTTCCGCTTGCAGGTTCATAGAATCGGAGCAGCAACTTGATCAACGTACTTTTTCCGCTGCCGTTTTCCCCTACCAACACTGTAACCTTTCCTGCCGGCAGGACGAGATGGTCGATCTGCAGATCATCGTGCCCTTCCTGATAGGAAAATTGGACATTTTCCAGTACGTATCCTTTCTGATACCTGTCCGGAAACGGTGCAGTACCCGACAGAGCCGGTCTGCTTGCCCCGAGGAACTGCGCGATCCTGCTCACATTTGCAATTTCCCTCGCTCCAATGGCAAACACGCCAAACAATTCCGTAACGCCCTCTCTCAACTGAAACAGGGCTCCGATAAATACCAGCAGCTCTCCGACGGGAAGGACTCCCGCCAATGCCTTTTGCACAATCAGGATCAATACATAGCCGTTGACCACAGCTTCCACGATCCCCCAGCCCAGATTATGGGAGATCCACTTTTTCTGGTCGCGCGACAGCTGGTCAATCAACTGCCGAGCGATGTGCTTGTATTTGGCTGTAAAGTAAGGAGTAAGATTGTAGAGCTTGATTTCGTTCGCCAGTTCGTGCTGAAGAGACAGACCCATAAAATACTCGGCGCGGCGGCGCAATTCCTGAACCTCTTCCCTTCCTTCAAACGTCGCGTTATTCAGCTTCGCCTCCACAAAAAGCCTCGGCAACGCCAGCAGAAGAAACAGAAGCGGAACAAACGGCATGACGTTCCAGAGCAAAAGAGAACTGGCCGCAATTTGAACGATTCCGCCAAACGTGCTTGCCGTCATCTCCAGCCATAGCGTAATAAAATACTCGTTGTACCTGACGACCTTCACTTTTGTATGAAATCCCGTATCATCAAACGGCGAAATGTCTTCAAAACGGTTCGCCTTGTCCATCAGCCGTTGATCAATATGTTTCTGAATCTGCGCCGTCAACAGCTTCTTGTTCATTTCTACGAACGGATCAAGAACATCTACGAGAATCGTCAACAAGACAAACAGGATCGCCATCCAGAAGACCGGCCCAAATGACAAAAACACCTGGTGATCCTGCAGAAGGCCTTCGATCACCTTTGCACTTACCCACACAAGCACCGGACCCAGAATGGAATCGATCATCTTCATGAAAAAGACGAAAACGGTCCTGGCCGGACTGGCAGCATAAATTACCTGCAATCCCCACCAGGCGTGCTTACCCATGCGCCATTTGTCTTTCATCTTCCTCAAAAGATTCGGCTTGCAGTCGGTACATCTTTGCATATTCTCCACCTAATTCCATCAACTGTGAATGAGTACCTTCCTCAACAATTCTCCCATTTTGCAAGACGAGAATGCGATTTGCCATCTTCACGGTACTGAACCGATGGGAGATGAGCAACACGGTCTTGTCTTTCATCACCTCGCGGAAGCTCTTGTACAACTCGTATTCTGCACGAATATCAAGGGCAGCGGTGGGTTCATCCATAATGATCAAATCGGCATCCCGAAAAAGGGCGCGGGCAATCGCCAGTCTCTGCCACTGACCACCTGACAAGTCAACTCCGCCCCACTCCGGCCCAAGCATAGTTTCATAGCCGCAGGGCAGTCCACTTGCCACTTCATCGAAACGGGCCAAAACAGCTGCTTCCTTCAGACTTGCTTGTTCGCGTTTCTCCCAGCCTGCGAGGGCAATATTTTCCTCAACGGTTACACCGTATCTTCCAAAATCCTGAAAGACCGCCGCGATCCGCTTTCGCACATCACGAACCTCCAGATGCTGGATCTCATGTCCATCAATCAAAATGGAACCCCCGGACTGTTCGTAAAACCGGCAAAGCAATTTAACCAGCGTGGTTTTGCCTGACCCATTTGCCCCCACAATGGCTACGCATTCGCCTGGCGAAACAGAAAAGGAGACCCCCTGAAGCGCATATTCTCTCCTCCCGGCCTCTTCCGTTTTCACCTGTTCGTCGAGAGCTTCCCTGGACTCTTCAAAATAGGCGAGTTCCGCCAAGTCCGACTCATCATCTCCGTCAAAATCAGAAAGCGCATCTTCGCTCTCTTCCGTGTCATCCCGGTCGTCGTCTGGATGCTCGTACCGAAAATAAACATCCCGAAATTCAATCGACATCGGTGATCCAGATTTGATTTTTCGCGGAATCGCCGCTGGCTTGATGTCCGGCTCCGCTTCGATAAACAGCCGGAAGTCATCTGCCATCCGCCACAATTCCAACGTATCTGCTCCGTCGTTCGCCACGTCCCTCGCTTCTTTGGAGAGCTGAAAGACGGCAAGCAAATAGAGGGCAATGTCTCCCGGCGTAATCGCCTGGGCATCAATCTGGTAGATAATCCACAGATACCCCGCCCCAGCTACTGCTCCGGAAAAAAATCCTGTTGCCGCCGAATCGCGGGCAAATCGCTTTTGCATATGCTCAAACCGCGAGTACAGTTGACCAAACATCATCTGATACATGTCCCGGAAGAAGGTGCCCAGGCCAAACAACCGCACCTCCTTGGCAACTCGCCGCCCGAGCAGCAAATCCCGCGCATAGTTCATCCGCCGCCGCTCTTCCGCAGACTCCTTCTCGTACTCCCAATCCAGTTGTGCGTATTTGTGCTGCTTGATCGCATAGGGAATGGTGCTGACCACCAAGAGAACCGCAAGAAGGGGAGACAGGTTCCCGATCAGAGCGATGATGCTCAATAAGGAGATAAGGCCCGTGATGAAACTGGTGCTGATCGTCATGATCTGCGAGGGCAGCCAGCCGGTAGCCTCGCGAAGAGCTTCCAGGCGATTCCGGTATGTTGTTTGATCAAAAAACTTCATGCCAGGGACGTTTTCCCATGCTTGCAGCAGGAGCAAATTAATCGATAGCATAGATCGCTCTGCCACGATTTTTACCACCCAATTTTTTAACGAAGACAAAATGACAAGTCCAACCATGCTGCCTGCAAACAGCCAGGCCCACTGGATGCTTTGCCCGCCAGACGATCCTGCGTCTGCTGCAGACAGCCCGTCAATGATTTGTTTGGATGCATACAACTGAAAGGCAGGCAGCAAGCCCTCAGAAAACATGAACAAAAACAGAGAAAGGATCAAAAGGGGACCCGATTTCCATATCATGTTTCCAATCAGTTTGACGGTTTTGAACTGATCTTTGGCCTGCTTCCATCTCTCCCGAAGGATGCTCCTGTAATCAGCCCGCATTTGCATCATTCATCGTGTTCCCCTTTTTTATCTGGCCAGATGTTTATACGACCGAGCTTCCCCGATTTCTTCTACGTCTGCCAGCCAGCGAGGATTGCACGGCTTGGATCGCTCTAACGCATGGCGTCGCCCCTTGCTCATCTCCCGCAGCCAGATTTCCATGTCAATAACAGATCGCAAAAATTGATAGGACATCCCCAAATCGTTATTAACATCTCCCGAACGGATCAACGTCCCGACCAGATGGTCCCAGAATTTTCCCTTGTCAATCACGTCAAGGTTATGCAGAATCACTTCACCTGACCGGTCAAACAATTGCAGCAAGTTCCGCTTTTCGTTCTGCAGGCTTTTTCGAGCCATATGCGCGTAAGATGTCTTCGTCACCCGATCGTAAAGATAGGGGGGCAAAATATCGGTGAACGCTTTTCGAATCAGCATTTTTGTCCCGTAATAGTTCTCGATTTTCCCTCGCTGGATATCGTAATGCTGCTCGGTGGGCACAGAAAAAGACAGCTCCATGATCCTTCTGTCATAGAATGGATGCATATTCTGCATCGAAACCCCGACAGCATCCAGGTAGCTTGCCCGCGGCCACGTATAATCATAGTGATATCGTCTTCCCCAATATCGCAGCGGCTCGCTTTTCGCATATCGCCGATAATCTTCTTGTTTCGCCCTGGATTCCCTGTCCTGATGCGTTTTGGTGAAGTATTCCGGCATCTCGTATTCCGTATCTGACCAGGCTAACTTGTAATACAGGTAATTGTTCAGGAACGGAAGAAAAGGAGCGATCCCATAAGACAAACCGAGTTTCACCGCCCGACTTACGCTCTTGTCTGACCATTCCCACAGCGTTTGGCAAAAAGCCTTGATCTTCTTCTGACGGAGGAATGAATCCAGCACATAATGTTCGCCAGAGAATAAAAAATCTCCGCCTTCACCCGTGAGCCCGAAATCAGTCTGAAACTCATTCGCCAAAGCGTTGTACATCTCATTCACCAGCACATTGGCCCGCGGGTCCGGACCATCCAGATACCACAGCGGATCTCTCCCCAACTCGGCATTCGCGATCTGGAGCGTGTTATCTCCCAGAATGATGATGCCTGGCATCTGCAGATCCTGAAATAATTTTCGGACGATGTCTCTGTCATTGCTCTGGATCATGTCATCGCTTGCGAACGAGATATTGACCCCCAGGACCCGCTCCCGGTTCCCGCCAGCCAACGCTGCTGCCAGCACGCCCGCGGAATCAAGACCCCCGCTTACTTCGAGGATCGTTTTGGAGTGATACAAGCGTTCGTTCACAACCTCGATCATCCGCTCCCGGAATAAAGGGACGGCATCCGTTTGCAGAATGGGCAATTGGATTAACTCTTCGATTCCCCAATAGCTACGATGCGTGAGTTGTTTTCCATTCCAGATGGAGAGGGTTGCATCAGGGATTTTTTTGATCTCTTTAAAAAAAGTATTTTCGTCAAAACTGTTCTCCCCCAATGCATATCGGGAGCTGAGATACGATACGCAGCGCCCGTAATCAATGTCAAACGGGACAGCCTCGGCATGCAGCAAGGCTCTCAGATCGTTGGACGCATATATTTCATTGGAAGGTCCAATCCAGTAATAGACCGGTCTTGTTCCATATCCATCATTTCCGATATACAGTGTCTGACTTCTCTCTTCCCAGACAGCGAACGTGAAGTCACCATGGCTGGATCGCAAGGTTTCTCTGGGACGGCTGCTTAACAAGCAGTGCAATTCCGCTCGTTCCTGATCCGACATTCTGTCTGCCCTTTGGACCGCACTATCTGGATGTTTCATCCAACCATCCATGACAAGAGGGGAACGCAATCTCCCTTCTTTTGCAGGCTTACCTCGATTTGACTGATAGCGATAGTGGAATTCCGCCATTTTCATCATGTGGTCATGGTATCGGGCGACACACGTCATGGTATCCTGTAACCAAAACGAGAGGCTGCGTGTCCAATCGCTCCAGGCATCATCACTTCCGCCATGCAAAGTTATCCAGATCTTCATCCCAATGACACGGCCCACCTTTCCGCTTCTTCTTTCAGTCTGAGGACCTTGGTAACCTTCAGGTCGCGATATTTATTCTGGGGATCGATCATCTCTCCGTTTGGCAGCCTCACCCAAGCATGGGCAAAAAGCTTCTCGTCAATCTTCTTGACGCCAATCAGCAAGTCAGCTTCCACCCCTGTGCAAAACAAGAGCACCTGCATTGTTACCGCCACCGATACACACGTCGCGACAAGATGATCGTCTTCATCCAGCCGGATCAGGTACTCGCCCAGCTTGTGCAATTCCTTCCGGTCAATCGGAGACGCTTTTCGCCTGACGGCACTTTCGAAGAGCGGAAACATTTGAACAGAAAGCTGCCGATACACTTCGATAAAATCGTCTTTCATCAACAGATTCCGGATCATCGAATGGAGTATCAGACCATATTCGTTGGTATCCTTGGCTGCACCAAACGGCTTAATCATCATGGGCCGACACCACAATCAAGTTTTTGCTTTTCAGCTCTTGTATCGATTGGTCCAATAAACGCCGTAACTCTTCTTCCGACTGTTGATAGCGTTGATTCCACTTTGATAGAATCTCCGAGGAGTCGATCGGACCATCCGATAATTCTTTCCACAATTCCATGGCCGCCCCTTCGAGGCCATAATAAACGCCGCGGGGCATATCTAACAGGACGATTTCGTCTTCCAACTCGGTCATATCGATTTCTTCTCTTTGGCTTACGATCATCGTTCATCCCACCTATTATCAGGAAATGAGAGAGTGGGAGCACCACTCTCTCATACACCAAGGATATTATCCTTTTTTTACGCCACGGCCATGTTTGCCATCGCCTGGTTTGCTTTTCTTGGCAAGCGTTACGTTCATGAACGTGCCATAATCTTTAACAGCTCCCGCTTTCAGTTGCATATCTTCCACCTCCGTCTTTCTTTCTGATAGGCATGCCTTACAGTTTCAAGAATACTAGCAGGAAGTAGCTTTCGTTATCCATTTTTTTCAATCATGCTTTTTGAGCGAACCTCTCGCCTGATTTCCGGGGAAACACAGAATCCCCCCTATGTCACAATTGGGGGGTATTGCTCGATCCACCTGTCAGGATTTCATCCAACAGCAGCAAGCCTTTATTCTTGGCGAGCTGTGCCGCCTCTTTTCGGTTTTTCACCTGCAGCTTTCGATTGATACTCGTAATATGATTGTCTATCGTTTTCTCTTCGATGTTCAGAATCGCACGGATCTCCGGTGTTGTTTTCCCCAGGTAGACGTACGTGAGAATCCTGCGCTCCTGCGGGGTTAGCAGCTTCCGAAAATGCTCCTCTTTCAGCCGATGAAATGCCTTTCGTATCGCTTTGGCCGATGATGCATGGATTCCTGATTCATTCGCGTAGGCTTCACGAATTGCCTGCGGAATGGTGTTGTAATCCGTCGATTTCACGATATAGTTGACGGCACCATACAAGTAGGCATCCCATACCACCTTCTCGTCTTCCAGGGAAGAAAGCATGATGATTTTCACGTCTTTCTTGATATCCAAGAGCTGATTGATGGCTTGCAGCCCGTCTCTCTCCTGATTAAACATAATATCCAGCAGGATGATATCCACATCCAGGTGCTTTACCAGTTCCAGGCCCGTTTCCAGGGAGGGAATGGCTGCGACAAGAATCATATCCTCTGTTTTTTGAAGGATCCATTTGATTCCTTCAATCCAGTCTGGATCGTCTTCGATCAACAATATCCGGATTTTCATTACAGTTCACCTCTCCTATCCATGAAGAAGAGCAAGAAGACGGTTGTTCCCATCCCTTCGACACTCTCGATTCGCAAGGCTCCCCCATGCTTGGACATAACCCTTTCGCAATAATACAGCCCCAGTCCAAAATTGGATTCTCTTCGCTTGGTTGTGAAATACTGTTGTGTGAGATAAGGCAAGTGTTCCTTGGCGATTCCATACCCGGTGTCTTTGATTGCGATGGTGACTCTGCCATTCTCCTCTCTCACATCAATATCCATTCTCCCTCCTGTCCCCTCCATCGCTTCGCAAGCATTTTGCAATACATTTTGCAATACTTCTTCCATATGAATCGCATCATACTCAATCAAAACCGGATTACGGTATGTCTTGTGAAGCACGATGGACTCCAGTTTCTTTGCCAGGGATAACAGTACGTAATCGATGGTTTCGCAAATGTTTCCCTGCTGTTTCTTGAGCACGATATCGGATGTCAGATGGTTCACCCTCTGCATCATCTCGATCAAATGGTTGTTTTTCCTGATGATCACGCTTGTGTCTTTGATGATGGAATCCAGCTGCTGCCGCTCCGCATAGTCTCTGATCTTTTCGGAAAAAAGAGTGATCACGCCCAAATCATTTTTCACAGCGTGACGCAAAGAGGAGGTGCCTGTCTGGACCGCTTCCTTCAAGAGGGTTAGTTCTCTTGTCGCTTTCACAATCGCGAGCTGCGCTTCGATCCGGGCGAACAATATCTCTTTGGTGACCGGCTTCGTCAGATAATCATTGGCTCCCGATCGAAATCCTTCTATCACATCATCCATGCCGCTTTTGGCTGTCAGCAGGATAATCGGAAGCTCCACTGCCGAGTATGTTTCCCTGATTGAGCGGCATACCCTGAAACCGTTGCTGTCCGGGAGCATCACATCCAGCAAGACAACCTGGAACGGGTGACTTGACATCTTGTCCAATGCTTCTCTTCCGTTTGAAACAACCGTAACTTTCCACCCCTTCAGGGAAAAGTGATTGCATATCACCTGTACATTGACGGGGTCATCTTCAACCAGAAGAATATGCACACGATTTTCGCAGGAGTTCTCCATGATCCCTTCCTGTCGATCGAGGATTTCTCTTTCCTCAATAACCTCTGGCAACCTTTCCAATGTTTCGTTTCCTTCCGGTTCTGTTGAAGCGATGGGAATTGTAAATGAAAATAGGGAGCCTTCTCCCGGCTGTGATTCTACCTGTATCGTACCGCCATGAAGTTCAACCAGATATTTTGTGATATACAGACCTAGTCCCGTGCCTGCGATTCCCTCCTGGCCCGGCGAACCTGCCTGCTCATACGGTTGAAAAATCGCATCGATTTGATCCAAAGGCACTCCCTTACCCGTATCTTTTACCGATATCCTGATCTCTTGCCCCACACGTCTCGCCGTAATCTCTACAAATCCCTTTGACGTAAACTTGATAGCATTTCCCACAAGGTTGTACATAATTTGCTCTATCCTTGCTTCATCTCCGGCTACCCACAACGGTTCATGAATATGGTTTTTGATTTCAACTCCTTTATCAGCCAAAGCCTGACATACAGCAACCACTTCCTCTACAATACGTGAAAGGTCCAACGCCTTTACATGCAGCTCAATTTTTCGTTTTTTTACTTTTGAGTAATCCAGCAAATCGTTGATCCGGTTGCTTAAACGTTTGGCGACAGCCAGGATCATCATCAGGTTTTTTCTCGTGGTGCCCGACAGCGGCCCTCCGATCCCGTCCAGAATGGATTCACTGATCCCGATAATTCCGTTCAGCGGAGTGCGAAGTTCATGTGATGTCCGGGCCAAAAATTCATCTTTTACTTGATTGACATACATCAATGACTCATTTCTTTTTTGCAATTCATCTGACTTCTTTTTCAATTGATTGAAATAAAAGACGGACACCATTTCGTTAAAGGCGGCTGCCAGTTGGCCGATTTCATCATTGCGTTCACAGTCCAGCCTCGTACTCAAGTCTCCCTCTTTCACCTGATGGATTTTGTGAATGAGCTGTTGCAAAGGGGTAACAAGATATTTGGTCAATAGGTATACCAGAAGCAAACCAACGATGCTGGAAATGATCGAGATGATCGTGATTTCCCGTTTGTTCTCGGTCATAAGCTCATGAATGTCCGTGCCGTCGACATCCACTCCCAGGATACCGATAAAATTCCGTTGCGAATCAAACAGGGGGACAAATGTCGAGACAGCCGCCCCCCACTTGTCACTGTAGGTCAAGTCCGTCACCTTGAATGATTTATCCTCAAAAGCTTCCACAAGAGCCTGATAGTGATTATTTTCAATCTCTGTCGGCAAAGAAACTTCCTTGCCCTGATAATCCAATGGAAATCCATCGACTACATACATATACTGCCTGGGCTGGTATTCCACCATCGTAAACAAGTATTTGATGCCGTGCTGGACTTTCAGTTGCCACAGTTGATTCCGCAATTCTTTATATTCGGGCATCTCTAAAATGGTGGTCGCAGCCTTCCCATTGGCTTTTGCCTCCATTGTCTTTTCCGCAACTCTTTTTACTTTATCCGCATCGAGATTATGTACGATGGAAAAAGCCATATGTCTGGTTTGCATGCCAAAAGAATCTTGCACCAGATTGACGGAAGAGGTGTATAGGAAATAGATCAAAAGAGAGTTGGACAAAAGCATGACAGCAGAGAACAGGATTGTCATTTTGATCTGGAATCTCATAAATGGTCAACTTCCTTCTTTCTTCCTGCATGATATATCAACTCATAACATATAACCTTCCGCCTTTTTTGTCAAAAATTACCTGACCGACTATTCTGCAGCAAAAAAATTCACCCGGTCTACTGGCAGCCGGGTGACGACATCAACTATTCTCTTTAACGGTACGCATCTTTTTTCGCCATCAGCGAGCGAAGTCATGAATCAAGGTTGCCGCCAGGAGCGTCGTGGTTTGCGCCGGGGCATACGGAGGCAGCACCTCTACCAGGTCGAACCCGATGTAGTTCAAGTCGGTCAGGGAACGAATGATTTCCAG
>VAPR01001146.1_pt1 | contig 14022 bp, 11 predicted proteins | sample 3380701 | NCBI WGS metagenome assembly VAPR01 (sample SAMN11536904, study PRJNA540576) | hot springs metagenome | isolation source: hot spring wet sediment | place: Spain: Lobios | collected 2014-01 | reverse complement strand
GCCTGCCCGAGCGCCTCGTGCACGGTGAGCACCGCGCCGTACTGCCCGAGCGTTTCGCGGATCTCCTCTTCATTGCCGAAGATGCCCGGCTCAAGCCCGAAGAGCACCTGCTCCCGGTAGCCCTCGAACTTCCGCAGCGCATGCACGATGGGACCCACCTCCAGCACGTAGCGACCGTCCTCGTAGTGCGCCGCAAGCGCTTCGAGAAAGACCGGATGCTTGACCCGAAGTCGGGCATAGGCGAGGAACTTCGGGGAAAGGTCGGCAAGCATCCGCGCCGTGCGTCCCCCGCCCCAGAGGATGTTCAGGGCTTCCAGGAGCGTCTGCAGACGCCGGCGCCGTTTGTCGGCGGGCAGACGCTGTTCGGCATCCTGCCCGATTTCGAGGGGCTTGAACACGCCCACGCGATCCAGCTCCACGAGGATGGTGCCCTTGAAGAGATTGGCGTAGAGCTCCGTCTCGAACATGTTGCCGCCGGCAGCCATCGCCTGCCCGAAGCGCTCAAAGGAACGCGTGCCCAGGTCTCGATCACCCTGGAAGGGGAAAAGCCCCACAGCAGCCGAAACGCGCACGGGCGAGGTGCGCCGCCGCCCGCCGGAGGGATCGAGATAGCCGAACAGGTCCTCGTCCACGAACTCCCACGGGCGCACGGGTGGGGTGACTTCCTGCCCGCTGACCTGGGCAAACGGCTCCGAAAGCGGATAGCCCAGCTCCTCGAGCCGGTCCCGGAGCATCCGCCGGAGCGCCTGCCCGGAGATGTAGGGGATCGTGCTCCCGTCGGGCAGGGTCACTTTCTTGGCGACGACCACGTTGCCCTCCGTGTGGGAGGCGTTCACGTTCGCCGCCGAAACCTTGGCGAGATAGCCGATGACGAAGGATTTGGACATGGTTGACCTCCTTTTTACGTTCGATTTCTTTCCAGAATCGCCCAGGTTTCTCCGCTTTGCTTCACGGTGAGAGGAAGGACATACACCTGCTTGTCCAGGTTAGCCCCACGGGCATTGCCACCAAAGGGATTGAAGCCATCAAATTGAGACGACGGACTCAGGTCAGAAAGGCGCACAACCAACCCGTGCTGGGCAGGTGTGAGGTTTGCCAAGAGTTGAGGACACAGGCGGTTATCAGGTGCCTCCTCAGACACGCCTGTGCACCAGCACAAGGAATCTGAGGTCCCGAATCGCCGAATGCGAAGGAGAAGCTCACGGATCTTGTCAGCATGGGCTTGTGGAACCTCAATGAATACCGATAGCGGCTCATTCAGTAAGAAGTAGTCCCGAACTCCTGTGGATTCCACAGTAGGAGCACCGGATCCCGCAGAAGAATGAGGAGGCTTCAGCCGTTTTATGAACGCTCGGAAGCGAACCATGCAGGGCGGTGGAACGATACACACCCTTAGCGTCTTGACCAGGTCAAAAATGCGACGTCCTTCGGCAACATCCCCGCTCCACCGGATGGCCGTATCCACCAGAGCCAGTTTGACCGTTGCCGGCGATGGAATGGGAGAACCGATGGCAAACTGGGCGGAGACATCGGGCATGCGGTAGGAGAAGGTGCTGGGGAACTCGTAGTCTGCCCGAAGCCAGACCATCGGTCCCGCGGGCGGTGATGGAGCAGATGCTGACTGAGCTTGGTGACGCCGCGGCATAGTCTGTTACTCCTGGTCAGGTTCGGGTTCTTGTACCCCCTCCTGAGACGCTTCGAGGTCAGATTCAGATTCTTCTCCTTCCTCAGCTACTTCAGAAGTTTCTTCCTCGCGCCGCCTCCGTGGCGCTTCACCACTAAACAGCCGGCTCGCCTGGCTGCCCCTGAGGGAACGACATGCGGAACGGCATATCATTGCGAAGTTCTGTGAGGATTCCCACCAACTCGTCCAAGTCATCGAACTTTCTGGCATCTACGCTTTGCTGTTGAGCCAATTTTTCCAGCTTTTCCCGATAATCCTCCCGCAATGGGCTGAGCATGGGCACCGGAACGGGCTGGCGTGCGATGAGCACGATGCCTTCAATGCCCTCAATGTGGGGGAAGCGCGTGGTGGTCATGGCACCATCGGGTCGCTTCAGAGTCCACTCATAAGCGGTGAGTGCGAGCTGGTATCGGCGTGTTTGCTCGTCCGGATCAAGGGCATAGGTGTAATTCACCTCGTTTAGACCAATGCGCCAGGGCTGGAAGAGCGTGACCAGGGCGTAGACACCGGAGCGGGTGGGACGGTGGTAGACCATCTGTGCCGCTACTTCCGTCCGCTCGGTTTTCTGCGTCTGTTCTTCGGAGGTCACACTTTCTGCCTCCGCAACCCCGCGTTCTGCCACTGCATGCCGGGCGTGCACATGAATGTCCCGGTAGAACTTGCCAGGCACTCCTACAATCCAGCCGAATTCCACCACGGACTGACGGTGAATTGTCGGACGCTGAACCAGAAAACCGTGGAGGTCACACAAGACACAGCGCGTAATGGCCGTGCTTATCGCTCGGGCATTATCGTTTCGGTCAAGCTCTTGGGGAGCCGCATCAGCCCGTTGCGGCTGAAAAGATTGGCAGGCAGGGCAAAGTGCAAGATTTCCCGTCTTTGCCTGTAGCCAAGTCCATGATGCGTGAATGTGCTTCATCATCTCGCCGCTGACGCCGTCGGTCTTCGTACCATCCCAAAGCACGACAGTGCGGGGCTCGGTGACGTTCCCGATAGTGCCCTCGTTGTTAAGGGAATGGAGATTCCACTTCACACGGGCCAGGATGGCGAGCTCAAAAACGCATTTAGGCTGTTGGCTTGGGTGATCCGGTTGGCCCTGTATTCCTTGGGCTTTCTCCATTGGCATAGATTCCTGTGTCGTCATGGTTGATTACCTCCTTGTGCTGATTCTGTTGGTTTTTCAGTTAGGTCTTGCGAAGTTTGAGACTCCGGCTGAGTGCTTGCTTGCTCTTCCTCTCGCTCACCTCTGACCAGCGCATGGCTGATTAAGGCAGCTCGCACGAGTTTCACGCCGTATTGGTCCACGAGTCGTGCCACGGCTTGCAGAGATTCTTCAGTGGGACGCCGCAGATTCTTCCGCCTCGCTAACCCTTCAAAGCGGCGGAGGAATCGCTTCAGCGCTTCGGCAAAGGCTTCGGGCGTCTCCGCAAACTCAAGGTCCAGAATAGAAGCGTAGTCATCGTTCATTCGAAGGGAGCGACGCAATGTCGCCCCGAACTCCCGCACAGCAGGATTGGTGTACAACTCTGCAAGGTTGTTAGACACTGACATGATGCGTTACCTCCTCTAATGTTCTGGCTTCGGGTAAGTTATCTCGCCGGATGCGCCCCTGCGCCTGATAGCGTACAAGAATCCGCACCAGCCGCTCGTACGCATCCAGGTCCCAGCGCATGACGAGTTCCGTCGCGGCCAGGGCAAGATCCTCGGCACCCTTGGTAGAGCCGAGACGGAAGCAGTAATGCAGCCACTCCAGCATGGATTGGGTCTTATGGGGGTCCCGAGCGATCGCCTCCATAAGCGGTTCCAGACGGAGCTGGTTGCCCTGAGCAGGCTTGGTCTGTTGACCGGCACCGAAGAGACGAAAGTAAAGGACCGCTGAATATCTATCCTGGAGGCTTCCCTGGGCCGCTGCGCGGCGACGCAGGCGTTCCGCTAACTGCACGGCATAATGGGCGGCGGCGTTTTGAACGCCATGGTATTTAAGGCCAGGCAAACGAAACAGGTCTTGCACATCGCGAAAGTAACTGAAACGAACCTGCTGAGGCACGGGCAAAAGCACAAGCCAGTTGGCCTGACCGGCTTCTTTTGCATAACGATAAGTTCCACAGGTAGCCATTCCGAGACAGGCAAGCGCCCAGTGGTCTCTCAGTACATTGAGTTGCCCTTCTTGATACTGAGCACGCGTAGCATGTCGTAACCCCTTGAAGCCGGTAGGGTCCAGTCCACCCGGAAGGCTCTCTCCGGTCCCCAGAGCAATGGTGTTTGCCGGGTTTTGTAAATTCGTTAGGAGTGAGCCTATCTGCTGTTCTATGATTTGCCTTGCCTGGTCCCGCTTCCCACTCCAGCCACCTTTGGCAGTCATGAACACCCTCTGCCAGTTCTCCTCCTGAAATAAAGAAGCCCACGCCGTATTACCAGAGAGCCGTATAACGGTGGGCACAGCCGATACAGGTTCGACGATGTAGGCCCAATCCATGTTCGTGATTCGCACCTCATCGCCCGTTATGACATTCAGGACCACTCCAAGCCCCCAGGCCCGAGCGGTATCAAAGGCGTCCAAACCAGTTTTCGTAATGTAGTATGGCATCATCTCCTCCTGTTGCGATACGGTCGGCCAGCCGGAGCCAGCGCGAAAGTAACACATATGCCGTATACAGGCGCTCATATTCCATCGGAGGAAACTGCTCGCGAAGGTTCGTTGGGCTGCGCTGACTTGGTGTTATGTGATTCAGGTTCAAAATGCCGTTCAACCCGCATTGCTGAAGTGCCTGCTGAACGGCGTCTTTCCATCTTAGATGGAACTCATAATCAGGCACTTCTTTAGCACGGACGGAATGGTGATGGGCGACGGCGAAGCAGACAGCTCTTGCAAGCAATCTCGGTAGTGCGCCTCCATCCACCAGAGCTGGCCAGAGGGCATAGGCACTGACCGTGGCATGGGGCGGAAAGCGAACGTAGTTTCGCCCATCCGTGTGGGCCAGGAGTTCCTCCGGAGCCGCCGTATCCGAAACGCCAGCACGCTCTTGCCAGGCTTTGTTCAGTTTGCCCAGGTCGTGAAGCAAAGCCGCCAGCTTTGCCGCTCTTCTGACCTCATCGCCAGAAACGCTCAGGAGAGAAGCCAGTGCCGCAACCGCGTGACGCTCATCGTCCAGCACTCGGTCAATTTTCTCTGCTACTTTCACGCTGTGCTCAATCCAGCCCTCCCGCTGAAGAGCTGAAGAGAGGCCCTGAAGGGCTTGACCTACTTGGGGCTGGAAATCCTGCCCGCCTGTGCCTGCACACAGGCCCACTTCAGCCGAGTAGCTCAGCACCAAAGCCGGGAAGACCAGCCGGTCGCCGATAGAGATGTCCTTGTCTGGATTGCCCACAAGCTCCAGATCTACCCTTACTTGGGCATCTCCAGGATTGCGGTCTACCTCTACACGCCAAACTGAGTGTTTGGCCTGCCCGGCTTCTTTTGCCCACTTTTTGGCTATCCCGATGTGCACGCTAATGGTGGGCAGGCGAAGAACATCCGTTCCTAGACTCTGCGAATTGCTGTGAATCGTTACTTCCACCGTATTGATGTCCCGCACAGCAGCCTGTGCCCGGCTGCGGCTTCCCTCAAAAGCGGCTCGGCTGAGCTGAGAGATCACCTGCTCGTAGGCACTGCTTTCATGAAGAATCTGGCGATACGGCTCATTGAGGACCCGATTGACCCAGTGCTTTGCGGTGGGCCAGTCCAACACACAGCCTGATTCCTCCTTGAGGACCTCTTTGGTCTGTTCCACAAGCTCTCGGTTGTAAGGAGCCGAGTTCTCCACATCATAAACCCAGACTTGACCTTCCCCACCCCAGCGCGCCACACGGCCAGCCCGCTGAATCAGGGCATCTACCGGAGCAACCTCGGTCAGCAAAAGATCTGCCGAGATATCCAACCCCACTTCTACTACTTGGGTGGCTACAAGCAGCGCCTTTCTGTCTTTTAGGGCGTACTTGCCGAAATGCTGAATGACCCAATCTTCCTTACCCTTGCGGTCTACCGGCAGAAGGCGGGAGTGGAGCAAGTTGCATTCATATCCCTGGCTCTGGGCTGCTGCTTTCAGCTGTTTATAAAGCTTCACAGCCCGATCTACCGTGTTGCAGACCACCAGAATCCGATTCGCATTCCCCAATCCTTTTTTGACCTCGTCGGCATTGAGTTGCGTATCCCACCATTCTACAGTCACCCCGCGTTGGATAAACTCACTATCGGCCTCTATGATCTCTGCACCCAGCTGCTCGTGCCAGAACGCTACAACCGAATCCGGAAGCGTAGCGGAAAGGACGGCATAAGGCATTCCCAGCCGATGAAGGCGCTCACAGATGAGACGTGTGGCTTGCAGCCCCAGCTCCGGGTCAAAGAGATGCATTTCATCAAATACCAGAAACGAGCTCATCACGGCGCCGGCCGGAATGTTGCCGTGCCGTACAGGAAGTGTCAGCGGTGTACAGGCGTAGGAGGTGACAACCTGATCAATCGTTGCGACTACCACGTCGGCAGCGAAGAGCACGGACTCGGGCTTTTCTCCGTGTTGGAGGCGAACCTGAAAGCCTGTGGGCTTGCCCAGATTTTGTGCGCAGTTCCCGATACGCCCTACGATCTGATTCGCCAGAGAGCGAAGCGGCAGCGCATAGATCAAGCGGGCAGGTAACGGCCGGTTGCTAAAAGTCAAAAAGGGCAGAACAACGGCTTCCGTTTTACCAGAGCCCGTAGGCGCACGGAGGATGACTGGCTTCCCTTGGGATAAGCCATCCCAGACCAGCACTTGATGCGAAGCCGGTGAACCTATCCCGCATTGTCTGTAAGCATCCACTTGGTTCATTTCTTCGCTACTCTGACACAGTAGATTCAATAATCGACGCGCTTGCTCCTTCCCCTCTTCCTCCCCGCAAATACGCATTCATCGCGTAAATCGACAGCAAGGTCTTTACCCGCCCCCAGGGGGCACCGGCAATGCGCTCGCCTTTTTCGATGCGCAGGAGCGCCTCGGGGACGGTGACCTGGAGCCGAAACTGCGCGTCGTTCAAGACCCGGTAGAAATTCTCAGGGTTTTTGGCGTTACGCAGGGCATAGAGAAGCCCCATCTCGCCCTGCTGCTGGGCTGCTGTGCCGAGCGAATGCCCGAAACCCGCAAGCGTGCGCTGAAACTGCTCGTTCATGTGGAAAACCTCCCGCAGGTATTGGTTCAACACCTCAAGCGTGCCACGCACCAGCGGACGCGGATTCTCCTCCCGCGCCCGGGCTTCGAAGAGAAACTGCTCCACAAAGGGCGTCGGATCACCAAACTCCAGGAGCGCCCACGCAATGCGCTCGCGCCAGATGGATTCTCGCTCTCGCCCCTGCTGCACCCAGAATTGACTCCAGATCCGCACCAGGCGCTGGTGTGGGTTTGGGTCAATCCCGCGCTGGCGAATCACCTCAAGCCAGCCCTCGTAGAGTCGGTAGAGACGCTGCAGCTTGGAAAACTCCCGCAGCGCCTTCATCTGGAACGCTTGCCCAGGCGTGCCGGTGACGGCATAGAGCGTGATCGGTGCCGGTGGCGCTGCCGTTGCCCCGAGTAGGGCAGCCAGGAGCTGACGCGCTTCATCGGAGAGCACGTCCGACTGGCGCACGTGCTGAAAGAGATGGAGCAGTAGCCCCAGCGTGGTCTCGTTCACATACGGACCCGCGAACGCCACCGGAGCCGTGCCGCCTTTCTCCCCCTTCACGCGCAAGGGTTCGAGCACTTCTCGATGCAGGCGCCGCATCTCGCGCAGGTCAGAGTGAAAGATGAAGAAATGCAGCGCATCGCGCCCCTGCGCCTTCCAGAGCCAGCCCAGGTACCCCGCAAGTCCTGCCAGGGCACAGCGGGCGCAGAGTTTGAGTCCGCGCCTGGTGCCCGGATAGAACGTGCCAAACTTCTGCGGATCCACCACGAAGGGGTACATCCACATGGTGGCATCTGTCAAAGGCGCCCGCTCCCCGCAGAGGTCGCACGTGTCGGGTTTTTTGCCGAGCTTGAGCGACAGCTCAAAGCGGGGCGGGTGCAGGAAGTAGTCTTTTCCGTTGATCTTCGTCTTGGGCGCCTGCCCGGAGACTTTGATGAAGAGGTTCGTAGGGTAGACCCAGTTGATCTTGTCGTACTCGCGAATCTGCCCGCTGGTCTCGTCGAAGTACTCGCCCTTGTTGCCGCTGGGCTGAAGGAGCTGACTCTGGAGCCAACCCAGGACCTGCTGCAGCTCGTGTTCCCCCTCCCCAAACCGTTCCAGGAGAACGACCAGCCCTGTGTCCACCCAGAAGTTGCCGGTAGCACGGTCTGCCGAAAGGTGAATGGTTGGGGTGGTGCCAACGTGACCCATAGACTCTTCACCGGGGAGTGTGGTCGAAAATACAGACTTCGCCCGTTACCGGCGAATCGTACAGGAGCCGGCGCGCCTTCCCATGCAGCGCGTGGGCAACGGCCAGATAAAGCCAGATGGGCGCCTGCCCTGTCAAAACAACCTCATTGCCCTCGCCGGCAAGCTCCCGGGCGCGGTCTAGGTACTGCGGAAGGTCTTCCAGCCGCGCCGTTCCCTCGTAGAAGGTGCCCAAATCCACGACCAGGCGGGCTCCGTAGAGCACGGCGTCGGGCGCCGATTCAAGAAGTCCCCGGAGCTTGGCCGGAATCGCTTGCGCATTTTGCTCGATAGTACCGGTGGGCCAGGCATCGGTTCTCATGCCGCAGTGGGCCAGATCGTTGCGCAACTGCCCCAGCTCGTTCCAGAGATCCACCAGACCGGCGCTTGTGGGGAGGTGGTCGAACCATTCCGGGGGCGGCTCGGGGGTTCCTCCTTGTAAGCGGGCAACGGCGGCACCGAGCGCTTTTTCGGCTTCTGCCCGGTCGCTCCGCCGTAGCCAATCGCCACTCCCCCGGCAAAGGAGCACATACGAGACCACCCACTCCCGGGCCAGCGTGACGGCCTGCACGATGAGCCCTTTCTCAAGGTAGTACTCCACCAGCCGGAGCTGTCGTTCCAGGTTTTCCCGGCTGAGGGTGTCGGGTTGGTCAAAGGCCAGGGGTTCGAGCTCATGCCGGACCTGCTCGGCCAGGAGGGCAAAGGGCGGGGCCCACCGCTCGAACTCATCCCGGGCCTCTTCCAGAAGCGGCAAGAGGGCATGGGCCGTGCGCATGACCTTCCGCGGGCGGCTCAGATGCAGGGCTTGCGAAAAGGACTTGAGCTTCGTTCCCAGCCTTTGGAGTTTTTCTGGAGTACCTGTGCCCGTGCGCCGCAGGATCTGGTGGGCAGCGATCATCTTTTCGGCAATAAGCCCGGCGTCTCCACGCTTAAGCAGGGCTTCGGCTCCGCTCGTCCAGTCCAGGAGCTCCAGAAGCGGCGCAAGGTCGAAAACGGGCACGCGGTCCTCCGGTTGGGGCGGCGTGCGGAAAGGTTCTCGCGCCTCAAAAGCGCCGTAGAGGATGTGCTCGATGGTCACGTTTTTCGTCCGGCGCAGGTAGGCAGCTACGTTGAAAACGATAAGCGGGATGGACCGGAAGGCATGGGTGATATCCAGGATAACCGTCTCCCCGGCTCCCACAGCGTCCGCAACTTGGCCAAAAATCTCCCACAGTTCGGCTTCCGAGCGTCCTTCGGGGATGGATACGGGCTTGAGTTTATCGCCCAGTGCGTTGTGGAGGTCTTTGAAGTTATCGCTTTCCCGGGCCTGGCGTGTCAAAAAGACTACAACCCTTTCTACTGGAAACAGCTCGGTCGCGGCAATAGGAAAAAGATGAATGGGCTTTGCCGCTTTCTCGCCCCAGCAGTAGGTGACAATCTCGTACCGACCGGTGCCGAGGAAGGTAAGGAGGGTGGTCATGGATACGGCTCCCAACCTGTATAGGAATCTCGCTTTACTCCCTGCTGAATTGCCTGCTCATAGGACTTATCGCTATGCCGGGTCAGCTCGCACACGTACACCTCGCCCTCCTCGTTTTCAAAATAGAACACCCGCTCGTCACAATGTCCTTTTGGGAAGACCAGACAATCACTATTTCGCACGTGGTCCGATCTGCTTTTCCTGAGTTCGGGCAGGCGTAGCTTGGCCAAAGCACGATCAAAGAGGGCTTGTACGGATGCTTCTGCCTGCCGATAGGTCTGCCAGGCCACCTTGGAAAGCCATATGGGGGTCCCTTGGACTTGCTCCAGGCGTGCCTTATAGGCTTCGTAGAAAGCTTCCCCTGTGGGCGAGAGAAAAGTAAAGCCCTCTTCCTCGACCAAAAGAAGATGAACCTCTTCGGCCCTGGGCAATCCTCGCAAACGGTTGTCGACTTCGGTGGTCGGACGCAAATCCGCATTCAACCATTCAAAAAACTCTTCATGTTCGGCTATCAGGGAGTAATCCCAGCCGATCGGTGTGGGAGGCATCTGGATGATGTCCCGAAAAGCTTCGTGAATGTAGTAGACGGGAACATCAAACAAGAGCCCGACTACGGTGGCGTAGGCAATTTCAGCCTTGAAGCCGCCTGTGGCGTTGATCAGCACCTCACGCTGGGCCTGCCGCTCCTGCCGAATACGCTCGATAAGCGTAGCCACAAGCGAGCGCAAACCCCGCATCTTAAATCGGCTTTCTGTGTAGGTAAGGTCGGGAATCTCCTGGCTTTCTGACCGATATCCTTGGTTCTTGTAATACCTCCTAAGAGAATCAGCGCAAAATTTCCCTTCCTCCGTCTGGGAATGGAGGAAAATGAGCTTATCTCCTTCCCGGAGGAGCCGAGAAAGGGAATTCGTCTCTGCGCTTGCCCGTATCGGATCTGTGCGGCTCAGATAATTGGCGATCTCTTGGTCGCTCAGCTCTTGTTTTTGCCAGTGCCGCTGGGCGTTCGTGAGAAGCGAGGTGCCTACGGTGATCAGGATCGTCCGCATACGCTCCTTAGGAAGCCCTCCATAGTCCTACAAGCCGTACCATGGTAACCGTACCATCTTTCTGCCTCTGGACAATGGCTACGCGCACAAAAGTTCCGCGGGGAAAACTGTTTGGATTTCCAACACCCGAACAGTCCACCGGCCGGTCCAGGTAGCCTTCCACAAACAGGCGAACTTTCATCGGTCTGGTAGTATTATCCACGACCTCTGCCGGTATCCAAGCATCCGCCTTCCGGGGAAGCTCTTTGAGAACTTCAGGACGGTCTGGCCTACCGGCTGGGGGCTGGGGTTCCGGCTGAGGGGAAGTAGCAGCGGTAGAACGTCCAGGATCAGAGGAAGCTGCGGAGTTTTCCTGGACATTCGTCCATAGCCCATAGCCCGCCACCGTCTTAGCTCCGATGCCCATTTCCGTCAAGGCACACGTAAGCCATTGCTGGGCTTTTTGGGCCAGGCCCCTCTCCCGCGAAGCCACAGCAAACAGGAACTCGCTCCCTGGACCAATGGTGAGGAAGAAAACAGGCACAGGGTTGTGGTAATCTGCCGGGGGCTCTGACCGCTGGTAATAGGGGCCGTAGTGAGGGTTCATCACGTCGAGCTCCAGGGTCAGGTTCGCCGGATTGGCCGGGATCGCGTCCAGGAAGAGGACTTGGCCGGCATATCGGATCGTGCCGAACACAGCACGCAAATACCCTGTTTTCTGCTCAAACCCATCAATATCCAGCCTACAAATCAAAGCCTCTTGCGGAACTGCTTTATCTCTTTTCAGCTCGTCAAGCAGGTGGGCTCGGTTCTTTGCTTCCGGCTCCTCGACACATTTCTCAAATTTCTGTAAAGGGGTACGTTCTCTACGCTGCTCCCTCTCGAATAACTCCCTTTGGGAAATGGCTGGTATTCCAAGCTCCTTGGCTACGTTCCAGAAAGCATATGCCCGGGCTAACCCTTTGAGTGCGCTTCCTGGGATGATGGGGAAGCCGTAGATCCGATGCAGGCGAATACTGGTCTCTAAGACGCTTTCGGCGCCCAGACCGACGATGACGCGGCTGGCGACACGGAGGGTGAACTTTTGAACACTGTACCCCTGCCTCTGCAGGGCGGACAACATGGAGTCCCAGCGTGCTTTATAGTTTTGTAGAGCTTCTTTTATCGCCCCTTCAAAGGCAAGTTGCCTTTTACCATTTACCGAGGGCACAAACCACTGCTTCGAAATACTTGCCAGCTCCCAACTACTCTGGTCGCAGAGCAAGAGTCGGTCTATTCGCAAGCCGTAGTTATGAGGCTGCAGCCGGTCCGTCTCCAGCACGGCCCGTGTATCCCGTGGCAAAGGATAGCTTTCGGGCCTTTCCTCTCGGGTATGGCGACGTTGTCGATGACGTTGCCGTGGCATCTTATTCTTCCTCCGTTGGCAGTTCGGCTTCGGCGAAGCGCTTGAGCCAGGTCAAAAAAGCCAGTGCCTCCGTTGTCGCTCTGCGGTAGGCGACGCTGTCGTTCTCAAGCACCCATTGGAGCAGGTCTCCATTACTGGCTGTCGCGCTCGGAGCCACTTGACTCAAGACCCAGTCGGAGAGATGGCGGAAGAGCACCGTATGCTCATTGGCAGAGTCGTTTTTGCCTTTTGCCTTGAGAAACGCCAGCGTCTGTCCCAAGCCGTTCGTGAGGACCAGCATCGGGACCCTTCGAGCCAGAGAACCATACTTGTTCTTGAAGTCCTGGGATCGGCTCGTGACCTCCTGGACGCACTCCCACGCTCGATGAGCCCGCTTCTGTTCCAGGGTTTTCTGCAGGGACTTTGTGCTCATGGCTGCTCTCCCGTTTGAGTCCCACTCGTTGCCTGAGCCTGGGCTTGTCCTTCTACAAAGCGCACTTTCACGATGCCCCGTCCGACGGTGGCATCGCCGCCAAGCTGGAGGCGCTTGCCGTCAATGACGGTTTTTACGAAATTCAAGACGGCCTGCGCATCTTGCAAATCCGCCGGCGGATTTGGAATGCGGGGCTTGCTCGCAAAGAGCGTGGCATATAGGAGCGTCTCGGAGGGTAGGTGCTCTTCGGTCCAAAGAGCCCCTCGTTCCACGGTTTTCTTCTCATCATGAATCCGCACCCGGGCAATGACCTCTGTAGAGAGCTGGACGAAATCCCGAAAGGCGTTTTCAGGCAGGATTACCAGCCGCTTTTCTAAGAATTCACGCCAGTATGTGTACTCATTTCCCTGAGGCATAGCGTTCGTCTTCAGCCACTCGGCAATATCTTTCACAGCATTTTCAGGCTGCGCTGTAAAGGCGAACTCTTCTAACACCACTCTCCCGTTTGCTACCACCCCACTTCCATTGGCTACGAATGCGGTCCCGTCGTCTGTCGGTGCGGGTCCGATCGGCTCCCAGTTCACCTGAAGCCCCGCCATTTCTGCCTCCCGCTTGAAGCGGGCCAGGACGTTCTGGCTCGTGACCCAGGCAAAGACGCCCGCAAGCGAGCGCACCGGAAAGAGCAGAACGCGGGCGTCCCCTACCGAAAGCGCCCCGGCGTGATCGGATGCGCGTTGTGTATCCGGGCCGAAGACGATCTCTACTTTCTGGGGGTCGCTATCCACCGCATCCCGCAGGCATCCTTTAAGTCCGGAGGCCTGGATCATGGGGTAGCCCGTGGTACGCTCCCGCTGGATAGGGAGGTCCACGATGCCCAGGCTCGTGCCGCTCCCTGCATGGAGCGGGGTTTCGGTGTAAAGAAAAAGCATTGCTGCGCGGTCAAACATAGCAACCTCCTTTAGGCATAGTTCCACTGACCGATGAGGCAGGTGCCAAAGCCGATCTGGCCGCAGTCCCCCTCCCCGGAAGGGGTTTCCGTGAAGGGCATTCCGGTCCAGGAAGCCGTGCCGTCGTGCTCAAAGAAGTATACGCTTCCGGCCGGTACAAACCGGCGCATGGGCTTCTGGAAAGCCCCCCTTCGCCGTCCATCGTCCACATACGCTCCGCCGATGAGCTGGGGGCGGGGGATAATAGCTGAAACGAGCCGAACCGAGCCGTTGAAAAACTGCTCCCAGTTTCTACCCTGCGGCAGCCAGCCGTCGGAAAACCACGCAGGGGTCAAAAGCACCACCTTGAAGTGCTTCGGCAGGGGGTTCGGTGGGCTCAGGAGCGAACTTACTGCCGAAGGTTGTATCGTGTAATAGGCCGCACGGGCCTCTCCGCCCAGCTGGAGGAAGCCCTTTTCTCCTCCCAGGTCGCCCGGGGAAATGCCTTCTACCTCTACCCAGAAGGCCACCCCTTCTTTGAGTCGGAGGAATTCGGTCAAATACAAGAACGATTCCCGGACCGTGCGCTGAGCCCGCTCCAGCGCGATCCCAAACCGGTGCTCCCGCTCGACGAAGCAGGATTCTTCTAACACCTCCTGCGGAGCATTTCCTGTAAGATAACGCTGCAGATCTTCCTCGCTGATCCAACCCTGGG
>VAPR01001145.1_pt1 | contig 14053 bp, 12 predicted proteins | sample 3380701 | NCBI WGS metagenome assembly VAPR01 (sample SAMN11536904, study PRJNA540576) | hot springs metagenome | isolation source: hot spring wet sediment | place: Spain: Lobios | collected 2014-01 | reverse complement strand
GAGGTTGCTAAAATATCAATATCACCAACAGTTTCTTTTCTTCGTCGATAAGAACCGGCCGGAACAACTTGATCAACATATTTACTTTCCTTTAAATATTCAACCAATTCTTCAACTAAAGGCATAATAAAGCCCAAAATAAACCTTCCGCCACCTTGCTTGTAAAATTGAATTCCCTTTAAAATCTTTTCTTCACTTTTTTCACCAAATCCTGGAAGTCTTCTTATTTTATGTTCTAAACAAGCTTTTTCTAAATCATCAATTGTTTTAATTCCTAAAGCTTTGTAAAGTTTATAAACAATTTTTGGTCCAACTCCTTCAATTGAAGTTAAGGTTTCAATATCAACTGGTACTTCTTTCTTTAATTCTTCTAATTCTTGAATTTTTCCTGTTTTAAGATATTCAATAATTTTTTCAGCAATTGATTCACCAACTCCTGGTAAATTTTTTAATCCTTCCTTGCCATATTTTTTAATAAATTCTTCAATATCTTGATCAAGAGCTTCTACTGAGTAGGCTGCTTTTTCATAGGCTTGAGGTTTAAATTGAACCCCTTTCATTTCTAAATAAAGTCCCATCATTCTTAAAAGTTTTGCTATTTCCAAATTCTTCATCTCTGGTTTAATTATAAAAAACAACTTTTTCTTTTTATCTTTATCTTTTGCAATGCCTTTCTATTTATGTTATAATAATAATACAAAATATTAGTTTTGCCTTTTGCCCTTTGACTTTTGCCTTTTTGAATAATGTTTCCTATGTTTAGATTTACATTTAAAGCTCAGGAAGCACTCAATAAAGCTCAAGATAAGACTGTTGATTTGCATCACTCAGAAATTAGGGGCGTCCATATTTTATGGGGCATTTTAAATGTTGAAGAAACTATTGTTACTGATATTTTAAAAGAATTAAAGGTTAATTCTCAGCTTTTATTGCATACTCTTGAAGAAGAACTTAATCGAGCGCCAAAAATTTTTACTGGAGGTTCTTTAGCTCAAACTTATTTATCTCAAGAAGCAGTTCAAATTTTAGATCAAGCTGGTTATTATTCGAGAAAAATGGATGATGAATTTATATCTTTAGAACATATTTTACTTGCTTTAACAGAAGTCAGAACAACTGCTAAATATATTTTGGAAAGGTTTGGAGTTACTTTTGAAAGAGTTCAAAAAGCTTTAGCAATTTTAAGAAAAGGAGAAAAAGTTGCTGATGAGATGCCTGAAACAAAATATAAAGCTTTAGAAAGATATGGTGTTAATTTAACTCAGCTTGCAAGAGAAAAGAAATTAGATCCAATTATTGGTAGAGAAAAGGAAATCAGAAGAATTATTGAAATTTTATCGAGAAGAACAAAAAACAACCCAGTTTTAATTGGTGAAGCCGGTGTAGGAAAAACCGCAATTGTTGAGGGTTTAGCTCAAAAAATAGTTAGTGGCGATGTTCCCGAGTCAATTAAAAGAAAAGAAATTTTAGCCTTAGATATTGGTGCTTTAATTGCTGGCTCAAAGTATCGTGGTGAATTTGAAGAAAGATTAAAAACAATAATTAGAGAAATAAAAATTAATCAAGGAAGATTTATTTTATTTGTTGATGAAATGCATACTTTAGTTGGTGCTGGTGCTGCTGAAGGAGCAGTTGATGCTTCAAATTTATTAAAACCAGCATTAACAAAAGGAGATTTTCAACTTATTGGAGCAACAACTTTTAATGATTATAAACTTCATATTGAAAAAGATCCTGCTTTTGCAAGGAGATTTCAGCCAGTTATTGTTGAGGAACCGTCTATTGAGGACACTATTGCAATATTAAGAGGACTAAAAGAAAAATATGAATTTCATCATAAAGTAAAAATTACTGATAATGCTATTGTTGCCGCAGTTAAACTTTCTAATCGATATATTACCAACAGATTTTTACCAGATAAAGCCATTGATGTTGTTGATGAAGCTTGTGCTTCGGTTAGACTTCAACTTGAAACAATGCCAGCTGAACTTAGTGAAATTGAAAAAGAGATTAAAAAATTAGAAATTGAAAGAGAAGCTTTAATCAAAGAAGAAAATCATTCCAAAACTCAATTGAAACAAATAGAAAGCAAGTTAGAAAAATTAAAGAAGGAAAGAGATAAACTTTTTGAAAAGTGGTCATTGGAAAAAAGAGCAAGCGAAAAGTATCAAGAATTGAAGGTTAAGCTTGAAAACTTAAAGGCTGAAGCTGATGAAGCGGAAAAAAGGGGTGATTTTGCCAGAGTTGCCGAGATTTTATATGGTGAAATTCCGATAACTCAAAAACAACTTCAAGAAATTGAAAATAAGATAAAAAAAACAAAATCATCTTTTATCAAAGATTTAGTTACTGAGGAGGATGTTGCCGATGTTGTTGCTCGTTGGACAGGGATTCCGGTTAAAAAAATGATGGAAAACGAAGCTGAAAAATTGCTAAAAGCAGAAGAAATTTTAAGTCAAAGAGTTGTTGGCCAAAAAGAGGCTATTAAGGCAATTGCTAATGCTTTAAGAAGAGCTCGAGCAGGTTTAGCTGATGAAAATAAACCATTGGGTAGTTTTCTCTTTTTAGGACCAACTGGTGTTGGAAAAACTGAGCTTGCTAGAGCTTTAGCTGAATTTATGTTTAATGATGAAAAAGCAATGATTAGGATTGATATGTCAGAATATATGGAACCACATTCAGTGGCTAAATTAATTGGTTCTCCTCCTGGCTATGTTGGTTATGAAGAGGGGGGTCAACTTACAGAAGCAGTAAAAAATAGACCATATAGTTTAGTTTTATTTGATGAGATTGAAAAAGCTCATCCAGAAGTTTTTAATATTCTACTGCAAGTTTTGGACGAGGGGAGATTAACTGATAGTCGAGGAATTACCGTTAATTTTAGAAATACAATTATTATTATGACTTCTAATATTGGTAGTCATTTGTTTAGGCAAATTGGCTCAATTGGTTTTAGCGATGAAAATAAAGCACCGATAGAAGATTATAAAGATAAAATTTTTAGAGCTTTAAAAGATTTCTTTAAGCCAGAATTTTTGAATCGACTTGATGAGATAATCATCTTTCGCCCTCTTTCTAAGGATGATTTAAGAAAAATTGTTGAGATTCAGCTTAATCGAGTTAAACAAAGATTAAAAGATAAAGACATCGAAATTGAATTTAGCGAAGAAATTAAAGAACTCTTAATTGAGAAAGGTTTTGATGAAGTTTACGGAGCTAGACCGCTTCAAAGAGCTATTCAGAAATATATTTTAAATCCTTTAGCAGAAAAAATGATTGCTGAAAAATTTCAAGGTGGTAAAAAAGTATTTTTAAATGTAAGTCAGGGAGAATTAATTGTTAATATTAAAAAATGAAATTTGAAAAAATAAAATCATATTTAAAAGATTCTTTTAATGAACTGAAAAAAGTAAATTGGCTTTCAAGGAAAGAAACAATTAATTTAACTGTTGAAATTTTAATTTTTTCTTTAATTTTTGTTCTTTTATACGGTCTTTTCGATGCCTTATTTATTAAATTATTATTTTTAATCTCATAAACCAATGGCTAAGCAAAAATTAAATTTAGGTAGAGCCTGGTATGCCTTACATACAATTGTTGGTTTTGAAGATGTAGTTGTTGAAGCAATTATGAAAAGAGCTGAAAGTTATGATATGAAAGACAAAATTTTTAATGCCATCGTACCTAAAGAAAAAGTTTGGGTTATCAAAGGTGGCAAAAGAGAGTTAGTTGAACAAAAAATTTACCCTGGTTATGTTTTAGTTGATATGATTGTTACTGATGATTCTTGGTATGTTGTCAGAAACACTCCTAAAGTTACAGGTTTTGTTGGTGTTGGTTTAACGCCAATTCCTATTAACGAAGAAGAACTTAAAGAAATTTTTCAAAGAATGAAAAAAGAAGAACCAGAAGTTGAAACTGAATTTAAAATCGGTGATGTCGTTGAAGTTAATCAAGGACTTTTTAAAGGTCTTAAAGGAAAAGTTATTGAAATAGATAAAGAAAAACAAAGATTAAAAATTTTAGTACCAATTATGCAAAGAGAAACAGCAATTGATGTCGACTTTTTACAAGTCAAAAGATTATAATGTCAAAACCTATAAAACAAATCGTAAAATTGATTATAGAAGGAGGGAAAGCAACGCCGGCACCACCAATTGGTCCAAGTTTAGCACCAAGTGGTATTAATATTGGTGATTTTTGTAACCAATTTAATCAAGCAACAAAAGATATGGCTGGCGTTCAAATTCCAGTTGAAATTACTATTTATGAAGACAGGACTTTTTCTTTTGTTTTAAAGAAACCACCAGTTAGCTATTTAATTAAAAGAGAGTTGGGTTTAGAAAAAGGTGCTCACGAAACAGGAAAAGAAGTTGTTGGAACTTTAACTAAAGAACAAGTAAGAAAAATTGCTGAAGAAAAACTTCCCGATTTAAACACTAAAGATATAGAACAAGCCATGAAGATTGTTGAAGGAACGGCAAGATCAATGGGAGTGAAAATTCAAGAATGAAAAAGCTTATAATTTTTGAAGGCATTGATGGTAGCGGCAAAACAACTCAAGCTAAATATTTTACTAAAAAATTAAAGACATTTTACCTAAAAGAGCCTTTTTATTTTAAAAAACAAATTCTTTCAAATATTGATCCTCTAACTGAACTTTTTTTATTTTTGGCTGATCGAGCTCAAACTTATAATCAAATTAAAAAACTTTTAAGAACAAAAAATGTAATTTTAGATCGTTCTTTCCCATCAACTTTAGCTTATCAACTTGAAGGAAGAAATTTAAAAAAATTTTTTTCTATTAGAGATTACTTAAAAATTGATCTTTTAGCCAGACATAATATTAATCCAGATTTAGTATTTGTTTTAGATTTACCAGTTAAAGTTGCTTTATCTCGCTTAAAGAAAAAAACAAAATTTGAAGACAAAAATTTTTTAGAAAAAGTAAGAAATGCCTATTTAAATTTAGCAAGAAAATTTAATTGGATTATTGTTGATGCTCGAAAAGATGAAAAAGAAATTAGAAAACAGATTTTTTCAATTTTGAAAGCAAGGGGTCTTTTAAAATAAAAAGAAAAGAAAAATAAAATAAAATAGCAAAAATAATTTTCAAGATAATATTTGTTGGTAGAAAATAAATTAAGATAATCATTGAAATTGTTCCCAGAAAATAATTGAAGATTTTTAAATCTTTTAGTTGAATATCAACATATTTTTTTAACAAAAGGAAACTAAATCCCAAAGCTAACAAAGAAGAAAATGAAGTAATTAAACTTGAAGCAAAATAACTATAATATGGGACAAAAATTAAATTTAAAATAAAATTAATTAAAACAATAAATAAATCATAAATAAGCAATTCTTTTCTTTTATCTAAAGCAATTAAAGCATCAATTAAAATAAGAGCTAAAAAGTTTAAAGGGATAGAAAAACTAATAAATTGAAGAGCTTGAAAAGCAGGGAAATATTCTTGGCCAAATAAAAAGACGATTATGTCTTTGGCTAAAATAAAAATTCCTCCCCACAAAGGCAAGGAGATAAAAAGAGCAACCTGAAAACTATAATTTATTGTTTGAGAAAATTCTTTGGGATTTTTTTTAGATAAAATTGGGAAAACAGACATTGCTAAAGCAGCCGGAAAAAAATAAAAAAACTCGCTTAGTTTAACTACCGAATTATATAAACCAACATCTTTCGCTGAATGAAACCAACCAATAATTATGCTATCTAAATAAGTTAAAACTAAAAATAAAAAATTAGCAATCCCAATTGGCCAACTTTTATTAAGAAGTTCTACAATAATCTTTGTTTTAAAAAATTGAAAATAGTTATAAAAAATATCTTTCTTTAAAAGAAAAATTGTTAAAAGAAAACCAAATAAACTTGCTAAAAGATAGGCTTGAGATAATTGATAGGGAAAAGGGTTAATCTTTAAAAATGATATTCCTAAAATTAACAAAAGAAAATTAGTAAACAAATGTGAGTAGGCTTGAAATTCCATTCTTTCTTGAAATCTAAAAAGGGCATAGAGAAATTCCCTTAAAGTGTCAAAAATTAAAAATATACTTAAAACCAAAATTAAATTTCTTGCTAATTCATCTTTGATAAAAATAAACTTTGAAAAATTAATCAACAATAAAGAGATCAATAGTAAAAAGAAAACAGCAAAAAAAGCATTGGCTAAAATCTCCTTTTTTCTTTCTTGATTTTTTGCCAATTCTCTAATTAAAACTGCAGTTAAACCAAAGTCAGGAATAAAAGAAAAAATTAAAATAAAATTCATTGCTAAAGAAAAACTTCCCTGAAGTGATGGTCCTAAAATTCGGAAAGCATAAATGATTAAAATAGCTCTAAATAAACTTCCACCAAAGCGAGCTAAAGCAAGCCAAAAAGAATTTTTAACAATTCTTTGTTCTTCGGAACTATTTTTGAATAAAAAAAACAAAAGTTTTTTAATCATTTTAAGTTAAAATTAAAATATGATTGATATGTTTTCACTTTCCTATTGGCAATACCCATTTTTAGCAAATGTTTTTGATATTTGGCGAGACATTTTATTTGTTTTTCAAATTTTTGTTGCTGGTTATTATTTAATATCATCAAAAAATTATAAAAAATTTCTCCAATATTTTTTAGTCTTAATTGTCGGAATTTCAGTAGCAAGTTTGATAAAATTAGCTTTTCCTACTTTAAGACCAATTTCTCTTTATTTTTCTGAAAAAATTTATTATGATAGTTTTCCTTCGCGGCATACAATGACATCAACAATTTTGTCTTTTCTTTTAATCTTTGATAATCTTAAAATCGGCATTCTTTCTTTTGCTTTAACAATTTTAATAGCCATTTTCAGTTATCTTTCTTTAATGCATAGATTTATTGATATTGCTGTTGGTTTTTTGCTTGGCTTTTTAATAGTCTTTATTTTTAAAAAATTAGACTATATTTTTTCTAAACCTTTAATGTTTATTAAAGAAAAAAGAAATTCTAAATAGTTTTTTAAAAAGTAAACAAAAGCTAATTTTCTTTTTGATGGTAAGATTTTTTCTTTTTCATAAAATGAGTGTATTCTTTTTGCTAAAGTAATGAGATATTCTATTAAAAGATGAACTTTTTTATCATAAGCAATTAAATAAATTAAATCTCGACTTTGGTAAATTTTTCTTAAAATTGCTTTGGCTGAATATATGTCTTTTATTTCGAAAAAAACTTTTTGAGTATCAATATTTTGATAATTTTTTATATTTTCTTTTTTTGCTTTTTCTAAAATGCTATTGAGTCTTGCATAAGCATATTGAAGATACCAATAAGGATTTTCTTCTGATTCTTTTTTAGCTAAATCAAGATCAAATTCAATTATTGAATCAGGAGATTTTTGAAGAAAGAAAAATCTTATTATTCCTGGATCTAATATTTCCATCAAATCAGCTAAAGTTATAAAAGTTCCTCTTCTTTTCGACATTTTTAAATATTCTTCGCCTTTTTTTAAGTGAACAAATTGATAAACTATTGGTTGAAAGGCTGAACCTTTAAGATTAAAAATTTCTAAAGCCTTTTTAAGTCTTCGAGTATGATCCAGGTGATCACTAGCAACAATCAAAATATCGAATTTATTTTTTTTAATAAAAAATTTATAGTAATAATGTAAAATATCTGAGAAAAAATAAGTTGGTTCTCCGGTTTTTTTAATCAAAACCTCATCTTTATCTTCGCCTAATTTAGTTAAAAGTAAAAATAAAGCTCCCTCTCTTTCTTCAGTTAATTTTTTCTTTTTTAAAATTTCTAAAACTTTTTTATCTAAATTTAATTTGTAAAACTCAGTTTCAAAAAAATACCAATCATGAAAAGTGCCAAATTTTCTTAAGGTTAGTTGGATATAATTTTTTAAAATATAATCAGCAATTTTTTTGCCAATTTTTTCTGGTTTTTCTTGAGGATTAATTTTATCTTTAAATTTAAAGGCAATTTCTTTTAAATATTCTCCTTGATAAAAATTTTCTTCCCAATTTAAATAACCCAGATGCGCTAAAACTGTTTTGCCTAAAATTTCAATTTGATTTCCTCGATCATTAACATAATATTCTTTTGTTACTCTAAAACCTAATAATTTTAAAATATTTGCTAAAGTATCTCCTAAAACTGCTCCTCTGGCATTTCCTAAAGTTAAAGGACCAGTTGGATTTGCTGAGACATAATCAATATTAATTTTTCTTTTTCTGCCAATATTTTGATCAAACTCTTTTTCTGGTTTTTTAAAAGTTTGTCGGAAAAATTTTAAAAGAGTATAATCAGAAAGGAAAAAATTAAGATAATTATTTACTATTTCAATTTTTTCAAAATCTTGAACAAACTTTTTTCTTATTATTTCAATAATTAATTTTTCTTTTTCCGGGGCAAATTGTTTTAAAAGAAAAACCAAATTTGTTGAATAATCTCCCAATTTTTCGTCTTCAATTAAAAAAACATTTAATTTTTCTAAAATTTTCTTTGCTTTTTCTTTTTCAATATTTTTTCTAATTAAGTTTTGTAAATTTCTTTTAAAATTTAAAATGTCCATTAATCAAAAACACTTTTAAATGTTTCTTTTAATGTTTTAGTGTAGATTTCTTTACCTTTAGAAATTAAATCCATATTTTCTTCTAATGTTTTTGTAAAATTCTCATCAATTAATTCTTGATAATTTTGCTTAAGATAATTATAAATTTTTTCTCCTAAAGGAGTAAGAATTAAATAACCAGATCGATTAAGAACATACCTTCTTTCAATTAAAGTTTGAATAATATTGGAATAAGTTGATGGCCTTCCCAATCCTCTTTTTTTCATTAAATCAATCAGCTCACCTTGAGAATAATGAAATTCTTTTGATATTTTTTTAACTTTTAAATCTTCAATTTTAAATTTCCCTTCTTTTAAATTGTTTAATCTTATATTTTTGAAAAATTTTAAGTGATTTTCTTCAATAATTTCAATAATACCTTCATCTTCTTTAATAAAATCTTTAATTTTTATTTTAATCTTTGCTTTTATAGCTTTAGCAGGTTTCATTTGTGAAGAAATGAACCTATTAAAAATTAAACCATAAAGTTGAAGATGTTTTTTGGTTAAATTTCTTGGTTCCAAAATTAAACTTTCGATTATGTCTTGAACATCTAAAGGTTTTGTTGGTCTTATTCCTTCATGAGTGCCAACTTCTCCCCAACTTCTTTTATAAATTAAATTAATTAAATTTTTCTTTTCTAAATATTCATAAGCTAAATTTCTTCCAAATTCAGATATAAAAATTGAATCAGTTCGATGATAGGTAATAAATCCTTGTTCAAATAAATCTTGGGCTAATTTCATTGTTGTTTCAGCTGTAAATTTAAAAAAATTATTAGCATCTTTTAAAAGATTGCTGGTATCATAGGGGGGCAGAGGATAAAAAACTTCTTCTTTTTTGTTTCGAATATTAATTTCTATTTCCAATTCGTTATTTTTGAATTTTTCTTTGATGGATTCTATAAAATTTTTATCCTCACTAGTAAAACTAAATATTTGATTGTTAAAGCTTAAACTTATTAAATAATGTTTTTCTTTTATTCTTTTTTCTTTTTCTAAAATCCAACCCAAAACTGGACTTTGAACTCTTCCAGCAGAAAGATTTAAATTTTTAAAATGCTGCTGCATTTTTTCGCTCAATTTAAAGCCTATCCAACGATCAGAAATTCTTCTTAAAAGCTGAGCTTTAACTAAATTTATATCTATTTCTCTTGGCTTTTGGATTCTTCTTATAAATTCTGTTCTGGTAATTTCATGAAGTTCAATTCTTTTAATATTTTGACTATAAGGATAAAGATAGGCAAATAAATCAAAAGCAATTTTTTCTCCTTCAGTATCTGGATCAGTGGTTAAATAAATTTCATCAACCTCGCTGGCTATTTTTCTTAAATTTTCAATTAATTTATTTTTAGTAATAAAATTTTTACTTTTGCAAACAGGGCATTCATTTTCGTCAAAATCTAAATGTCTTTGGCAATTTTGGCAGATTTTAAAAGGTTGAAAAATAGGAATGAATTTTCCATCTTCTTTTTTAACTCCATAATAACCTTCTTTATGAACTAAATCAACAAAATGACCTAAAGTAGCAACAATATTTAAATGTAAATTACCTAAAGAGACTTCATAAAAAATAATTCCATCTTTAATTCTTCTTGCTGGTTTACCAAAAAAATTAGCAATTGTTTTTGCTTTTGTTGGTGATTCCACAATTACTAAAATGGTTTTAATGGGATCTTTAAATGAATATTCTTTTCCTTCAAGAACTTTTTTTACAATTTCACGATCGGAATCTATTTTTTCAAAAATATCTTGAAGATTTATTTCATTTATATTTTTAAATTTTGCTTCATAACCTAAAATTTTTAATTTATCTTCAAGATGTTTTAAAACTTTTATGTTTTCAGCTAAAATCAGAGAAAATCCCTTTGTAAGACCTAATGGAAATATTCTTGAAGTTCTTCCTGAAGCTTGCAAATATCCTCTTGGATCAGAAACAATTAAATACATCATATCATTGATTTTTTTAAGTGTTAACTCGGGATGTTCTTCGATTTTCTTAGTTAAATTTTGATTTTGAAGTAATTTTTCATAAATTTCTTTGATAGGTTCTAATCTTTTCTTGAGGTTTTCATCATTCAAGACTTGTTCTTCTTTAAGAAAAGATATTTTTTTAAGAAAATTTAAATTTTTTTCAATTAAATTTTTTTCTTTTTCTTCCAAGATTTCTCTCAGGCTTAGTCCCAATAAAAATAAATGAAGTGGCGAATAAGAAACTTTTAAAGGAATTTTAAACTTCGGTACTCCTAAAAATAAAGCATATTTTACCTTTTGAGGCAAATCAATCCCCCGAGTCAATGGATTGCGAACATTACTAAAACCAACAAAAACATAAACTTCATCTTTCAAGAAAGCATTTTTGTTTTTATTATTAAATTTTTCATAGGAAAGAGCAGGTATATTATTTTTATTTAAAAATTTAACATATTTTTCTAAATCTTCTTTATCAAAATCATCACTTAAAAAAACAAAACCACCCGGTCCTATTTTTTTTAACCAATAAACTGATCTTTCGAAAATTTCTTTTTCATTGACTAATTCATAAGTTTCCTCAATGTTTCTTAAATAAGTTGTTGCTGAACCAATTTCAAAATTTAAAAGTTCTCTAAACAAAGCAATTCTTTTTGTTTTTGGAGTTAGGGTTGCTGATGCAGCAATTATTATGCCTTTTCGAGATAAATCAATATTTAAAGACTCTATGTTCTTATAATCATCAGCATTTTTTGCTTTTCTTTTTTTGTCAATAATTTCTAAAGCAAAATTTATTTCTTCATCATTAAATCCAATTAATTTTAAAATTTTATCAATGTTTTTAGGTTGTCTAATTAAAGAATCAGCATCATCAATAAAAACTAAATCAAAATTTTTGGGGATAATTTCAAAATTGCGATGCAAAAAATTTGAGGTAGTTATTAAAATATCAAAATCTTCACTTTTTAAAAAATCTTTATCTTCTGGCTGTTTAATAACTAAAATTTTTTTATTAGAATTAATTTCCTTTAATTTATTTTCAATTTCTTTGAGTAAAATTTTTGATGGAACTAAATAATAAACTTTTCCTTGAATGAAATGAGCTAAGACATTACCAAAAGTTGTTTTACCAATACCAGTAGGAGCAATAATTGAAAAAGATTCTTTTTTTAAAGCTCTTTTTGCCCAATATAGTTGAAGTTTCAATGGATTGTGCCCAGTTTTTTCTCTAAAAAAATTTATGAACTTTTTTAGCTTTTGATACAAGAGATAATCTTCTTTAAAATTGTTTAATTTTTCTATATCAATATTTTCATCTTCTTTCAGTTCAAATAAACTTTTCTTAAATTTATCAAAATCTTTCTTGTGAAATCCATAATTATAAATTTCTTCAAAATAAGCACCACCCCTGTCTAAAGGACAAATATCTAAATAAAAAATATCTATTTTCTGCATTGTTATATTATAATATTTAATAAACTATAACAAAATTTAAAAACTTATTTCCATAATGAATCTTAGAGAAATTATTTATTCTTTAAAACCTTCTCAGGCTATTTTGCATTATAATGTCTCAACTTTTGAACAAATTAAAGCAGGAATTTTAGCTGTTAAAGAAACTAAAATTCCTTTAATTTTTGGTGTTTCTGAAGGAGAAAGAAGTTATTTAGGAGCTGATTTGGTAAAGGAAATTATTGATTTTTATAAAAAAGATTTACCAGTTTTTCTCAATGCTGATCATTCAAAAAATTTTGAATCAGTAAAAGAAGCAATTGATTTAAATTATGACGCAGTTTTATTTGATGGTTCAGAACTTGCCTTAGAGGAAAATATAAAAATAACAAAAGAAATTATAAACTATCGTGGCAATAAAAATATTTTAATCGAAGGTGAGGTAGGGAAGATAAAAGGGAAATCAGAAATTCAAAATTTTGTTGAGATTGATCCTAATGAATTTACGAAAATTGATGAAGCAATTAAATTTGTTGAAGAGACAAAAGTTGATCTTTTGGCAGTTTCAATTGGCAATATCCACGGAATTGTTTCTTTTGAACCACAGCTTGATCTTAAAAGAGGAGAAGAAATTTATAAAGTAATAAAAATTCCTTTGGTTTTGCATGGAGCTTCTGGTTTAAGTATTGATCAAATTAAAAAAGCAATTAATGTTGGTTTTAAAATTATCCACTTAAACACTGAATTTCGAAAGATTTGGAAAGAAAAAATAAAAGAAGAATTAAATCAAGATTCGGTCACGCCCTATAAAATTTTAGAACCAGTTGTTGAGGAAATTAAGAGGAATATAATTTTCTATCAAAAAAGTTTTTGGGAAAATTGAATAATGGTATAATAAATTGAAATGACTACCGCAAAAACAAAAGAAAACAAAGATATAAAACCTATTTTGAAAGAACTAAAAGAAATTAAGAATTATTTAAGAAAAATTTTAATGATTATTACTGAAGAAAGTTTAGATGAATATGAAAATAAAGTTCACATAAAAAAAGCTTATTTAAAAGCTTTAAAACTTTTTCCTCCTTCTTTTGAGAAAGAATGATCATTCACGAAACTGATGATTTTTTAAAGGAATTAAAAAAATTGCCAAAAAATATTGTTAAGTTATTTGAAAAACAAAAAGTTATTTTTCAGAAGAATTGGTTAGACAGTAGATTGCATACAAAAAGAATAAAAGAAATGGCCGGAGTTTATTCATTCAGAATTACTCGTAGATATAGAGTGCTTTTTTATTTTAAAGATGTTAACGAAATAGTATTTTTTGCAATTGGACATAGAAAGAGTATTTATAAATAAATTAATAAATTAATATTATTAATCATTCAACTTTCTTTAAAATCACCCCACCTCCTAAAACTAAATTATCTTTATAAAAAACGATTGCTTGACCAGGAGCAACCATTTTTTGTGGTTCTAAAAATTCAACTTCATTTTTTTCTAAATTTACCTTTGCTTTAACTAATGGTTGTCTATGTCTAAATCTTGCTTCAACTATTTCTTCTTTTTCTAAAATTTCTTTTTCTAATATATTTACTTCAGTAATTAGAATTTTTTTTGTATAAAGAAGTGGATGTCCTTCTTTGGCAACAATAATTAAATTTTCTTCAGGAATTTTTTGAGCAACATAATAAGGACCACCACCAACTTTTATATTTAAACCATGTCTTTGACCTTCGGTGTAGAAAAAATAACCAGGATGAGTTCCTAAGATATTTCCCTCTGGATCAATAATTTTACCCTCTTTTGGTTTTAAGTATTGACTTAAAAAATCTCTTAATTTTACTTTACCAATAAAACAAATTCCCATACTTTCTTTTTTTTCAGCTACTGGAAGATTATATTTTCGAGCTATTTCTTTAACTTCTGTCTTTAAAAGATTGCCTATCGGAAAAATAATTTTTTGAAATTTTTCTTTTTCAACTGACCAAAGAAAATAAGTTTGATCTTTATTTTCATCTTTTGCTTTTAAAAGAGA
>VAPR01001143.1_pt1 | contig 14056 bp, 11 predicted proteins | sample 3380701 | NCBI WGS metagenome assembly VAPR01 (sample SAMN11536904, study PRJNA540576) | hot springs metagenome | isolation source: hot spring wet sediment | place: Spain: Lobios | collected 2014-01 | reverse complement strand
GAGATGCCTCTCGGAAACTCCCCGGTCCACCGCAGGCAATTTCCCTCGCGCTCGAAGATCGGGGAAGCCGTTACGCCTTCGGTCGTCACCTGTTCGCCGACGGCAAGAATTTCGTCGACGTAGCGAAACCCCGTACGGCGCTCTCTTCGGCAGAAAACGACGAGGTCGATGCAGGCCGAGACCGTAGATATGACGAATTCCCTCGAGATATTTTCGCCTGCTAAAAGCGGCAGAGTGGTGAGCTTGCGTACCGCTTCTTTTGCGGCGTTCGCATGAACGCTGGTCATCGCCGCGCAACCGGCGTTCATCGCGATCAACATGTCGAAGGCTTCGGCGCCGCGGACCTCGCCGATGATTATCCGGTCGGGCCTCATTCTCAGAGTCTCTTTTACGAGGCGGCGGAGAGGGATCTCGCCCCCGCCCTCTAAGTTAGGCTCCCTGCATTGCATGCCGACGATGTCGGGATGGTCGATGTCGAGTTCGAAGATTTCTTCGCAGGTCACCACCCGCTCGTCGGGCGGGATGGCCGCAGCCAGACAGTTCAACATCGTCGTCTTGCCCGCTCCCACAGCGCCTGCCACAACTATGTTCAGCCCGGCTTTTACTGCAGCCCCCAGGAACGAAGAGGCCGTACGACTCAAAGACCCCGACGCCACAAGCTCATCGAGATTGTTTACTTTGATTCCCGTGAACTTTCTGACGTTGAGCGTCCAGTGCTGAGTAACCGGTGGGATCACCACATGAAGGCGACTTCCGTCGGGAAGGATGGCATCTACGAACGGAGAGGCGCGATCGATTCGCTTGCCGGAAAAGCCGAGCATCCTTTCGACAACATCCCTGATCTGTTTGGCGCCGATCCGCAGGGATACGCGCTCATGGCCTCCCCCACGCGAAACGAAAACGGATCCGGGGCTGTTGACCCATACCTCTTCGACTTCGGGATCCTCGAGCAGCTCGGCAAGTTCGCCAAATCCTGAAAGCCTCTTTATTAGCTCGCCGGCCACTTCTCCATCAGAACGCGCGTCCTCCAGAATTGGCAGCTTTTCCGTTGCAGACCGTTCCCTGTAGTTCCGTACAACCTCCTTGGCCAGACGATAAAGCGACGGGGGGTCTAAAACGCTCTGGCCGTGGATTCGCTCCTTTAGGTCCTCCTCGAGAATGGCCATCGCTTGGCTATGCATCTCGCCGCCTCCCGAATAGTTTCTCGATCACGTTCAGCCGGGAAACGCTTCTGTGAAACACAAGGCCGCCCGGGGAAGCATCGCATCCCAGCTCGTCTGCTAGATGTCCCACGCCCTCGAAGTAAGCCGAAAAAGAGACAAGATCTTCCCCGAAAGCGGCTTCCCAGAAAGTCGCCCGCAGCATGGGTTCGTGCGGAAGCCCCAAAACGACATCGCATCCGGTCACCCTAGCCACCGACTTGCGGAGCTGATTGAACCTCCTGGATCCCAACTTTGGCGGCACATCATTGAGCACGACTACGAACTTGGAGCGGACGCCGCTGTCCCGGTTCCAATCGCCGCTTATAGACGACCAGACATCGAGAAAAGCTCTAAGTCCGGGGGGATCGGCTCGACAAACCATGACCCAACTGCACGGTTCGATGGTCGAGCTTCGAGCTACGGCGCGAAAAACGGCGGCTTTAGGATTGCTGCGCGCCGGATCACCCGGGCGACCCAAAACCGTTCCGGAATCGACAACGACGGCCGGGAACCGCGCGAGAGCCTCACTCAGAGCGCCGGTCAGTAAGGATGGATCGGGCTCTTCGAGTCTCGAAATCGCCCCGTAATGCATCAGCCACCAATTGCGTCCGATGGGTCCCAACTCCCACCGATGTCCATTGAAGTAACCGCTTTTCGGCAGTGAAATGAGCTCGCCGGATCGCCTCTTCCCTCCGCTAGCGGTCAAGAGCCAGGAGCTGAGCGATGCAGCGTGGAAGTCGAAATCTGCAAGCACGGTCTCGAACCCCCGCCGGCGCAAAACCTCGCCCAGAGCGAGCGATAGCATTGTCGACCCTGCAGGGACACCCAAGGAGGCCACAGCGACAAAGACCCTAATCGACCGCCCGCCGGCGACTTCGGCAGTTTGCCCGCTTTGGTCACCTTCTACCGAGTCAAAATCGCCTCGACATCGCCGAAGTACATAGATCAGCCGTCGGGCTGCAATGTCGAGATCGTCTCCGATCTCGACTTGCTCTGTGATTCCTACCTGATCGAGAAGCTTCTTTCCTTCCGTATCGCCGGCAAGGAAGGCGCCTATGGCCTTGCAACCACAGGATTGGAGTTCCGATCCGAAATCTTTGGGTATCGGCGCCGAATCGGGAAAGACTACGAGCAGGTCTACAGTTCCGAATCTTGCCCACACCTGGGCCTCTGCGGCTTCAGAAAGCGGTTCTGCGGATTCAATGCCCCGGAGCCTCGAAAGTGCGGTGGCGATCGCCTCTCCGATCCCTTCAGATCGTCCTCCTGCCACCAACACCCTTAGGGCGCGTCGTCCTGCTTCCCTGCCGATCGCCCGGGGACTTGGAGTCGCGTCGGCCGACGAGAAATGTTCGGTCTTGCCTGATACGAGATTGTTGCTCTGAACGCCCACCCGTCATTCCTCCGGAATCTCGGCTAGAGAAGGTGCGAAAGCGGACGTCTCGTATCCGGACAGATTCTCCCCGGGAACGGATCTGACAAGAGAGATCGAACCGTTCTGAGAAGCGAAAACCAGCTTGACGACCTCCGGGCCTGAAGCGGCCACCGAGGCCAAAATTCGTTCCGGCGACGACTGAGACGCCATCGGATCCGCTGTCGGAACTTCCGCCTCCGTCACCGGCGCGTCGGACAACGAGATTAGCTGCAGGCTCGAGGCCACCACGACGGTGCGAGCCTCCTCGGACTGGGGAGCGAAACTCGCGACAACGTCGACGCTTTCTCCGGGCGCCAAATTCGGGGTGCTGCCGGCCCGGGATACAGGAATGGAGACCACCCTTCCCTCCGGCGCCCGAGAGCTGAGGCTCGAACGAACCACCGGTTCTCCCGCCCTTACCTGCCTCGTGAGCCTCATGCCCACAATCGACTGCCTTTCCGCAACAGGTACTAACTGCTCTAGAGTTTTCGAAGGCGCGGCCACACCAGCCTCGGCAACGTCTGATTCTGAGAGGACGGCGCCGGCGTCGATCTCCCGAAGAAAAACCAGCACTTCCACCGATCCGTGATTGGCCTTCAGCACCGCCGAAGCCGATACGACCGAAATCACAATCAGTGCGATTCCGACAACAACCCTGGAAGTAATACCGCCTGCGAGCGCCTTATGCGGAGCAGAACGTACGTACTTCGAATTCGGCTGAGTCATCGTCACCTCGTCATTGCAAATCAAAGGCAATTCGACGCATTAGAATGGATCGAGCTAGAGTTACTTGGGATCACTGAACACCGGAGCCGTACCGCAAGAGCCGCCCTGCAGGAGATTCGACCGGATGACAAAGTCCAGAAATAGACCCGACGACAAAAGAGCGCTCCCCTCCGAAGTTTCTGCTCGATTGCTCACTCCCAAAGATGTCGCGGCATATCTCAACATCACCGAAAGCCAGGTGTATACGCTCATGCGAGAGGGCGACCTGGTGGCTCTCAAAATCGGTAAGCGCGGGGTGTGGAGGGTCGACCGGGAAGAGCTGGACAGATACATCGAACGTCTAAAGACCGAAGCGCGAAAGCGGCTGAGCTCCAAACCCCGCGCCCAGCGCGCGAGCGCCGGCCGACGAGAGAAATCGAAGAAATAAAGCCCACTAGCTGCAGATTCGGGGCCACGCGCAGGCTCGACAGACGACTCGCTTTTCATTCCCCCCTCTTTTGATTATTCTTGGCCGTGCTCAGTGGAGCGCGTGCCGGCTCTGACGCTCGGATCGCGGAGCCGATTATACATCGTGACGCACCGTGATGCAATAGCGACCTTTTGCATCCAATGTGATGCATCTTCATGCATCATAATGCTGTCACCGAGAACCGGGGCGATCTATGCCTGCAGCGATGCTCGCCGGTACGGAATCTCGCCTTGGAACAATCTGAAGCAGCGTGAAGACACACCAAGAGGGGGGGCAGATGAAACTCGTCGAAGTGAACGATCCGACCGATTCTAGAAGCTCTTGGTCTCAGTACGAACCTTCCAGTGCGTACGTCTGGATCTTTTACACCCCGCTTGTCGGCCTTCCGGCAATGGGATGCTATTGCTACCTCGCGTCTTTGGTGGAGCAAGGATGCTCGGAAATAGGCTGGCAGGACATCTCCGAAATCCTGGGGTTCGAAGAGCACAGCCGTGTGGTGGACGCTCTCTGCGCCCTCAGCGGCGCCGGAATGGTCGAGCTCGCAAAGCAGCGATGCGGGGTCCGCCTGAGACTACCGGTACTGGATTCCGCACTCGAGGCTCAGCTCCCCCCGAGGCTTAGATTTGTACATTCCTATGCGCGCAAACTGTTGGCAGACCGCAGCCTGGGGGCGCGGCGCAGCATCGAACTCTCCGCACTCGATCGCCTGCGCCGCCAGGCAAGATCTGCGGCAGTGTCGCTGCTCGAACGAGGCAAGACCTTAGAGGAAGTCGAAGCCGATCTTGCAGCACAGGGATTTCATCCCTCTCTTGTAGCCTCCAGCGCCGTTTGGGCGGTGTGGCATCTCGTAGCGACCTCATGGGAGCGCGCGCCGCTGCTAACGACCTTCAAAGCAAAAAAGAGTGAAAGACCCCGACTTTTGACGCTGACAACACATCGTCGCTGACCCCGGCATGAAAAGCGTCGGTAGAATAACTCCATTCCTTTGAGTGTTTCGATAACGGGACTCGACGCTCCGGGGGGTGCATTCCGGCAGTCGGATGCGTTGAGCGATCAGAGCAGTTAGGGTTGACTCGAGCCGAATCGTGAATAGGAACAGAGAATCCGCCATTTCACTTGCGGGGCGATTCATCGCCCAAGCCACGTCGTTCGTCGTATTCACAGGCGCGGGAGTCTCCACGGAGTCAGGAATTCCAGACTTCCGGGGTCCACAGGGCATCTGGAAAAAGATCGATCCCTCGATTTTTGAGTTTTCCCGATACGTAAGGGACTCTGAGGTTCGAAAGCTCGCCTGGAAGATGCGTCTCGAGCACCCTGGTTTCACCGCCCAGCCCAATGCATCGCACCATGCGATCGCCGAACTCGAAAAGATCACCGCATTCGACGCGTTGATAACCCAGAACATAGACGGACTTCACCATGAGGCCGGATCGGACCCTTCAAAGATTTACGAGATCCACGGAACCATGAAAGAGGTCAAGTGCCTCGAATGTAAATCCAGGTGGCCGGCCGAGGAAATCCTCGCCCGAGTGGCACAAGGAGAGGAAGACCCTGCTTGTGTAGAGTGCGGCGGAATCTTGAAGACCGCCACCATTTCCTTCGGTGAGCAGCTCGACCAGGACGTGCTTGCAAAATGCGAGGCTGCTGCCGTCCGGTCCGACGTCTTTCTGGTAGCGGGAAGCTCCCTCGTGGTCTACCCGGCCGCCGCTTTGCCCCAAATCGCTTCCGAGACGGGCGCCAAGCTGATCATCGTAAACCTCGAAGAGACCCCTCTCGACTACCGAGCCGACGTGGTGATCAGGGGGAAAACGGGCGAGATTCTGCCGCAACTCGTCGAGACGGTCAGAGAGATGCAGCCGACTCTTTGAAATAGCAATGGAATTTCCACCGATCTTGTCGGTTTTTTCAGGTAGTTTTCAGCAGAAGCACCAATCAAGATAAAGCCGGTTCCCCACAGTAGTGAGGGAGCGAAATCTCGTCTGACGAGCCCGGACGTGGAGAAGCGATGGCGAAAAGCTTCAGGCAAATACTAAATGAGACCAAGCAAGAGATAGAAGAAGTCGACCCTAGCGAAGCACACAGACTCATTCAGGAGGGGTGGAAGGCTTTAGATGTCCGCACCGACGAGGAATACTCGCAAGGGTCGCTGCCCTCGGCAATTCATATTGACAGAGGCTTTCTCGAGTCCCGCATAGAGGACGCGCTCCCCGACAAATCGAGTCCGATCGTCGTTTACTGTGCCGGCGGTGTGAGATCGGCCTTTGCTGCAAAGACTCTCAAAGAGCTCGGATATGAGCGCGTCGTCTCGATGAGCGGTGGGTTCAACGCCTGGAAGGACGCGGGACTCGAGTGGAAGGTCCCCAAGATTCTTTCATCCGAGCAACGTAGCAGGTACCACCGCCACATTTTGCTTCCCGAAGTAGGATCTGAAGGCCAGATCAAGCTGCTCGAGTCCAAGGTGCTTCTTCTTGGGGCGGGCGGCCTCGGATCTCCGGCCGCACTGTATCTGGCTGCAGCAGGAGTCGGAACTATCGGAATCGTCGATTACGACGTCGTCGACCGCTCCAATCTTCAACGCCAGATACTTCACAACGAAGATCGCCTGGGAATGCTGAAAGTCGAATCGGCCAAAGAGACGATGACGAAGCTAAACCCGGACGTCGAGGTCGTGACCTACAATCTGCGCCTCGATTCTTCGAACGTCCTCGAGGTGATCGGAGAATACGACGTAATAGTCGATGGAACCGACAATTTCCAGACGCGCTATCTTCTCAATGACGCCTCGGTCATGCTGGGCAAACCGGTAGTACACGGTTCGATATTCCGTTTCGACGGACAGGTGAGCGTTTTTTGGCCGGGAAAGGGTCCTTGCTATCGGTGTCTGTATCATCAGCCCCCGCCACCCGAATTGGCGCCATCTTGCGCCGAGGCGGGTGTGCTGGGGGTGCTTCCAGGCATCATAGGCGCCCTTCAAGCATCTGAGGCGATAAAGATCATCCTCGGAATCGGAGATCCACTAATAGGTCGTCTTCTGGTTTTCGACGCTCTAGAAGCGACCTTCAGGACCCTCAAACTAAGGAGGGATCCGGATTGCCCCACCTGCAGTCCCGAATCGCAGATCACACTTGTCGATTACGACGAGTACTGCTTGCCCGGCAACCAGCAAGTCGCAGCAGCAGCAGAAAAAGACGAAAGCGCCTACTCTTCTAGAGCGCACTCTGATGAAGAGGGGCAGCCCGATTCGGTGACGTCGGTGGGCGCTAAGAGCGCCTGATCGGCAGGTTGCGCACGGTTCGGATCGGCCGACGCACCTAACCCGACAACCAGGCGATTCAACTAGCCCTTGCAGGCTGGAAGGGAATAAACGTCCCTACGGAGAAGCGGGGCCGGCGCCTTAGGTGGGGTAGCCGGGGTATGCCGGGTAGGCGCCGTAGGTGGGGTAGCCGGGGTATGTCGGGTAAGTCGGGTAGGTGAGATAGGGGCCGTAGCCGGTGTGGCGGCCGTAACCCGCGTAATACCCGGCGTATCCCGCATATCCGTAGTACGGCAGAGTCGGCATGTAGACCACCGTGTGAGGCACGATCTCCTTTGGATCCTGCATGGGCGGCTCTTCTGCTCCGCCGTTGTAATAGACACAGATCCGTCGAGGACCTCGGTCCTCGAAGACCTCTTCGACCCGACGGGTTAGCAACAGCCAAAGCGAAATCCAGACCGGAGCAAGCACCGTCGCCAGGATGGCGACGACCAACACGAAAGCCGGAAGAAGTATTGCCTCGGATCCGACCACCAGAAGTATGGCGGCGATAACTACTCCGGCCAATCCCGATACTGTAAACGAGTACGCCCACCTGTAGCCCATCAGCATGAAGATAGGGGCCAGCACCAGAGCGGATGCCGGAAGGTAAGAGAGAAACACCAAAGTCACAGACCCCGAAGATACAGCTTCGAGGGTAAATATGGTCAAAATCGCTATGCCCGAAAGCATCGCCAGTATGGAAGCGACGATCAACTGCCACGGCCGGGAGGGACGGATGCGAACGGACGTGGGCGCCGAGGGACGCGGCATCGGGGCGTATCCCGGAGCGAATGGAGCGAATCCCGGCGCCATCACTTCATTCCATCGACTCGATTAGGGCTAGAAGCGTCCGCACTCCTACTCCGGTTCCTCCTTTTGGAATTTCGAACTCCTCTGATTCGGACCTCGCCGGACCCGCGATGTCCAGGTGCGCCCAGGGGATCCCTTCGCCGACGAACTCTTGAAGGAAGAGGCCGGCCGTGAGCGCCCCACCGTATCGGCTGCCGATGTTTTTGATGTCGGCTACCTCGCTCTCGATCTGTTTTTTGTAATCTTCCGGCAGGGGCAGTCTCCACGCCCGCTCTCCGGCTCTGGATGCGGCCTGAAGCACCGCCTCGGCCAAGCCGTCGTCGTTGGCCATGACGCCGAAGATCTTGTTCCCAAGAGCAACCATGCAGGCGCCGGTAAGAGTGGCAAGATCGACGATAGCCCGGGGCTGTAGCTCGGAAGCCAGCGCCAGGGCGTCGGCCATTATCAGGCGACCTTCTGCATCGGTATTCAAGACCTCGGCGGTCTTTTCGTTCCTAAACCGCAAGACATCCCCCGGCTTGGTCGCCGAACCCGAAGGAAGATTTTCGACCAGCGGAATAAAGCCTGCCACCCTAACCTTTGCTCCGATCCTGGGAAGAGCCGCCATTGCGGCAGCCACCGCCGCTCCCCCCGACATATCGGTCTTCATCGTTTCCATTCCGTCGGCCGGCTTGAGCGAAAGACCGCCGGAGTCGAAGACGACCCCCTTACCTACCAAGCAGAGAGGCTTTTGTGCTTCACCGTCGTCCGGGATGTATTCGAGCTTGACCAGACACGGCTCGTTGATCGAACCCCGTCCTACTCCCAGCACTCCGCCCAGACGCTCCGCTTCGAGCCTGTTTTTATCCCAGATCTCGGCTACAAGCCCTGCCTGCCTTGCTTTCTCGGCTATCTCTTCGGCCAGAACGAGAGGCGCCTTTGCAGAAGCCGGCTCGTTCACCATATCTCGAGCCCAACACACTGCGTCGACAACGGCCGAGGCCGTCGCCAAAGAAGAATCGGCGCCATCCACGTCGCACTCGACCAGCGTAAAACGCTCGATTTTTGCCGAGCCGGCGCCTCCCTCAGCGTCCTTTTTAGAGGTCTTGTACCGATCGAATCTGTATGCGCCGAGCCCGGCGCCTTCGGCCGCCGCCCTCACCGCATCTCTGGCGTCGATGTCGGAGTCTTCGAGCTTCCACAGCGTGGTTCCGACGGTCTTTGCATTCTTTGCTCGACGCACGACCGTCGCAGCTACCTCTCGAAGTCTCTGAAGGTCGACGGTCTCGCTTTTTCCCAACCCCACGAGCAGAATCTGGCGCGCGGTGAGACTTTCACCGACCAGCGCCCGCGGCACCAGCAACGACTCGCCCTTTTCGGCCTTGAAGCCCGATGTCTTTATGAACTCGGAAATCGCTCCGGCCGCCTGGGCATCGAGTTCTCGAGCGCCCGATCCCATTCGAGGCGCATCCGATTCGAAGACCGGAACGGCCAACAAGTCGACGTCCGCCTGCAGGGCTCCGGTTGCTGTTCTGTCGATGTTCATCGAGCAGTTCCTCCTCTAATCGCTCCCCAATAATCCTTGCTTCTAATCGCCCATTCTGATCGCTACATCTAATCCTTGCTCTAATAGCTCCCTCTAATCGCTGCCTCGACGGCCACCTCAAAGCCTCTCATAGCGAGATCCTTCTTGCCATCTCGCAAGCACATAGACAAGATCCCCGAGCCTGTTCATATACGCGAGCAACTCGTCGCTTACAGGCCAGTCGGACTCCCTGGCCGCCACGACCGCTCGTTCCGCTCTCCGAATAACCGCTCGAGCGAAATCGAGGTGTGAGGCCAGAACATTCTGACCGGGTAATACGAACGCCCTGGGCGGCTCTATGTGTTCGAGGATCAAGTCGATCAACTCCTCGAGCGACCGGACCATGTCCTTCGTGACGGCCGTCTTGCCCGGCTCGAGTTTCGATCTATTCTCCGGCGCCGTGGCGAGCTCCGCACCCACTACGAACAGCTCTCGCTGCAGCTTTTTCAGGACGATCTCGAGTCCCGGATCGGAATTATGAGAACGAGCCACCCCCAGGGCTGCGCAGGCCTCGTCGCACGCACCGTAGGCTTGAGGCGCCGCCTCGTGTTTGGATATGCGCCCTCCGAATAGAAGGCCGGTCTCGCCCGAGTCTCCGGTGCGGGTGTAGGGCTTTGAAGGCCAGCGCTTTCTTCGACTCATATCGACCCGCCGATCAGCGCCTTGGCGATGACATCGACGCCGAAGGCTGTGAGAATCGCCAGATACGAAAGGCCCGTGGCCGCCATGACCGCAGGATATCCCCGGTTGGCCAAAGCGCCGAGCACTCCGAGGCCCAACAACATAGTGAGAATCGCATCGGCAACCCAGAATCCTCGTAGGTATCCTGCCATCCCTGCAGACGAGAGCCGTGCGACATCGATCATGCCGGGGCTCAAAGCCAGCGCTGTGACTTCTATAGGAATCGATGCGACGAATATCACGCCGAGGCGTTTGATCGCAGCCCTATCTAGTTGGGGATCGACCAAGAACCAGTGGCCCAACACCATGGTCGCCGTCGCAGACCCTAGGAAAAGCAGTGCCGAAGCAGCCCGGGCCATCCCCAGGCCCTGAGGGATCTGGGCCGCCCCGGCCGATATCGCCGATATCGAGGAGCTCGCCGCCCCTGCATAAAGAGCGATCTCGGACAGACGTGCTGGCAGGCGCCTATCGAACCAGAAGCCCAAGCCCGCCAGAGCGCACGTTCCAACAGCGACTCCGGAGGCGACGAGCCAAAGGGTTCTATGCATCCCCGAGACTTCCGGCAGCGTCGGGGATGTCATAAGGAGAATCAAAACCAACGCAGACGCCGAAGCCGACAGTGTCCCGTAGTACGAAGGCTTGACCGCATCCCACCGTCTGACGATGAGCGCGAAGACGGCCAGACCCGCCGCCCAAGGGCAGATTACTGCCGCCGCAAAGAGCTTCACCGCGGCCTGACCGGTTTCTTCGCTGTCAGCTTTATCCTCGGCAGTTTCAGCTCACGCATAGATCACGTCACGACTACTTCTATTGAGTCGAATACCTTCGTTTTTTCCGGCCACGACGATGTCTTCGATTCTTATCCCCCACACACCCTCGAGATATATTCCCGGCTCTATCGAAAAGCACATTCCCTCCTCCAAGACGTCGACTGCGTTCTCGGCGATATAGGGCGCCTCGTGTATATCGAGGCCTATTCCGTGCCCGGTGCGGTGTATAAAGCGGTCGCCGTAGCCTGCCTTTTCGATTACAGCTCGCGCCGCTCGGTCGACGGTGGCCGCCGCCGTCCCCGACGACGCGGCTTCGACACCGCTTCGCTGAGCTTCGAGCACCACAGCGTACACCCTGTCGAATCCCTCGGGAGGATTCCCGAACACCATCGTGCGGGTGATATCGGAGTGGTATCCGCTTACCGGCCCTCCAAAATCGCACACGACCACATCGCCTCTAGATATGCGGCGATCGCTTGGCTCATGATGAGGACTCGCAGAATTGGGCCCGGATGCGACGATAACGAATTCCACATCGTCGCATCCGCTCTCGAGAAGCGCTGAGGATATCGCTTGCGCGGCTTCTCGCTCGGTCATTCCCAAAGAGACGATGTCGGACAAGCCCGACGCCACAGCGTCTGCGGCCCTCGCCGCTCGCTCGAGAAGCTCGAGCTCTTCAGGCTCCTTGCGGCACCTGACCGGCGAGATCGCATCCGAGGCTTTCCGATATTCGGCATCGGGGAGCTTGCGAAGCAACTCGATCAAGTGAGCAGACCACATCTGGTCCCCTACTCCGATTCTTCGGGCGCCCCTCAGGGCGCTTGCGGCCTTTTCGTACGGATCGTCTGTCTCGCTCCATGGCAGCACTTTTACGACTTCGGTCGTCGGCTCGAGGACGCGGGCCGCCTCCAAGCGAGGGACCAGTAACAACGGTTCGGAGTCCTCGTCGACGATCAGAAGGGTCGGCCTTTCGAGCACCGGCGCATCGTATCCGCAAAGGTAAACGAGATCCGAAGACGGAGATACGACCAAAGCGTCGATTCCGGCTTCCTGCATGGACACTCGTACCTTGGAGATCCTCATTTCGTAAGTAGAGGCGCTGAAGGCCGACTTTTGGCTCATCTCTCCGTCCTCTTTTAGTTCTAGCTTTCTTTGCTTCTCATAGATTCCTTCATCCTGCCACCCGGTTGTCCTTCGGAAATCCCGAGAATGACTATCATTTTGGCTCGGTAGTGGCTAGCCAGACTGGAGGGCCCCCCTTCTTCTCTATCCGACCTCGTTCCAATCCGACCTAGTCGTAAGAGGGGGCGAAGGAAAAAGTCTTCTTTTTAGGATTACTCGCCAGTCCCCCGCAACGGTAAGCCTGGGCACGCAACACCCACCGCTGTAGCCTCCGTAATCTCAGAACCGGGAATTGTCATAGAGAGCACCCCATCTCCTTTGCTGCAGATCCTGCATTGGGAGCCCAAGCAATGGGAGGGACGGTAGCTTTTTGGTATGCCTGATGAGAGGCCCAAGGGCCGAAGAGATCAGCCGTGCTCTAATCGGTCGTGCTCTAATGTTCTGTCCCCTAATCGCCTGTGCCTAATCGCCTGTGCCCTAATCGCCTGTGCTCTAATCGCCTGTGCCCTAATCGGCCGTGCTCTAATCGCCTGTGCTCCAATCGCCTGTCCCTAATCGCCTGTCCCTAATCGCCTGTCCCTAATCGAGGGAGGCTGAGAGGACCCAAGATATCGCGCGGTGGCATTACATGGGGTCTAGCTCAGGCACTTAGCACCCAAGAAGTCTTCGGTTGAAACTCCCACCTCGGGTCTTGGTTGACGAAGTGATGCTTGCTCGGTATGATTTCGGGCGAAGTATTCTCAAGAAGGCTCAGCTGGCATGCTCTTTTGCTCTAGGGCCTGAGGGTGTGTCTTCGAGCCGGAGCAAGAGCATGGGAGCATGGTGTGGCAGCAGTTCTAAGATCTCATCTTTCCTCTCCTAGAGGCACTTCTTCTTTTTTTCATCCCGAATCCCCAAAGAAGAAGAAAAAGGCCCCCTCGTTTTTGATCGTCGCCTCGGTCCTTTTCGTCTTTGCCTCCTCTTCTTTCAGCCAACCCCTAAAGATTGCAAATAGCTCCTCTAGTACTGCCCCTCAGATATCCGAAGAAGAGATCTCCGATAGAACCCAAAAGCCTGCCCTCAGCCCAAAAAACCTGCTCTCTTCCCTTCCTGCACGTTTTGAGCAAAACAAAGGACAGATAGACCCCTACTTTTCATATCTTGCAAAGACCAACGACTTCCAGGCAGCCATCGCAAAAGGAAGAATCGTCTTTTCCCTAAAGGAGCCTTATTTAAATCTAGAGACCTCTGCCCCAGAAGAACAAAAAGCCCCTCTCGGCCATCTAAGAGACGATCCCCTAGATCCCTCCCAGAGGGATGCTACGATCCGCTATATCTCTATGTCCTTTGAAGGAGCCAACCCCGACCCAGAGCTTCTCCCCGAGCGACCCCAGCCAGGGCTCTCGAATTACTTTCGAGGATCCGATCCTGCTTTGTGGAGAACAAAAATAGAGGGCTATTCGGCCCTTAGGATAAAGCAGATCTACCCCGGCATAGATCTTCTACTAGAAGACAAACAAGGAAAGATCGCATACAGCTTCTATCTCTTCCCAGGAGCAGATCCCGCAGAGATAAAACTGGTCTTCGAAGGGGATGTTCCCATCTACCTCAGCGAAGAAGGCGAGCTGGTCTTAGGAACAGATCGAGCAAAGCTCATCCATACACCCCCTTATGCCTACCAAGAAAAAGGAGGAAAAAGAGTAGAGGTCGCCTCTTTGTTTTCGATAAAAGAGCCCAATAAGGTCGGCTTCTCCCTAGGGGACTACGATCCTTCCCTTCCACTGGTAATAGATCCAACCCTTACTTACTCCACTTACTTGGGAGGAACGGCCAACGACGTAGGAAACTCCTTAGCTGTAGATGATACAGGTGCCGTCTATGTAACGGGTCATACCTTGAACGCCGACTTTCCCACCACTCAGGGAGCCTACCAAACCTCATATAACGGTATGTCTGATGCCTTCGTCACCAAGCTATCCTCAGACGGCTCGAGCCTTGTTTGGTCCACCTTCTTGGGAGGGACGGGC
>VAPR01001141.1_pt1 | contig 14070 bp, 13 predicted proteins | sample 3380701 | NCBI WGS metagenome assembly VAPR01 (sample SAMN11536904, study PRJNA540576) | hot springs metagenome | isolation source: hot spring wet sediment | place: Spain: Lobios | collected 2014-01 | reverse complement strand
ATGCCCGCATGCGGGCATGCGCCCGCCAAAGGCAGATCGATGAGTACTTCCAGTGCAATGCGGCCTTTCACGCGCTCTTCGTCGAGCGATCGGGCAATCACTGGCTCCAGGCGATCTACTCGCGGCTCATGAACCAGTTGCGACGCTATCGCCTCCCCTCGCTGTACATCCGCGGCGGCCTGAAGCGCTCCCTGAGCGAACATGCGGCCATTCTGGCGGCGGTTCGGCGCGGCGATGGGGAGCGGGCGGCGCATCTGCTGCGCAAGCACATCCAGGTTCCTCAGCGCATCCTCCAGGCGGCCCCGGGCGGGGAGCTTGTTCCCGCCGGGCCTCTGCGGCGGGGATCGAGGATGCCTGCGGTCCAGAAGGATTCGGTCCCCCGAGCGATCCTGCCGGCTCTCCGCGCCCCAGCCGTGCGAACCAAGCGAAGGGGACAGTCGGGCGTTGGCATCGGGGAGCACGCATGACGCTGGCATTTGGCGTCAACCTGAACAACCGGGAACCTCTGCTTTCTCCCACTTACGACCTCCCCGCGCTCTTGGAGCTCTCCCAGGCGGTCGAGGCGGCGGGCTTCGATTCGGTCTGGGTCGGAGACAGCTTGTTCTCGAAGCCGCGCTACGAGCCCCTGATGCTGCTGGCCGCGATCTCTCAGCGGACGCAACGGGTGCGTTTAGGGACGGCGTGTCTTGTCACGGCGACCCGGAATCCCCTCTACCTGGCCCTGCAATGGAGCACCCTGGACGTCATCGCAGGGGGCCGAACCATCCTTGGTGCCTGCATGGGAAATCCCGAGGAAGGTGTGCGACGAGAGTATGCGGCGTTAGGTCTCGACTATGCCCGTCGGGCCGACATCTTCGAGGAAGGCCTGCACATCCTGCGAACGCTCTGGACAGAAGGACGGGTGACGTACCACGGAGTCACTTATCAGTACACGGACATCAGCTTCTACTCAGGGGTCGAAATGGGCCCCTTGATGCCGGTGCAAAAGCCGCCACCGATCTGGATCGTCTCGAACCCCCGATTGCTCCGCGGCTCGGACGAGCGGATCGTTGCTCGGGTGATCGACCGAGCGGCGCAACGGATCGTTCGGTATGGTGACGGCTGGATGACCTGCTGCCGGGCCCGCCATCCCGAGGAGGTGACGGCGCAGCTGGCACGGATCCGCCAGGTGGCCCACGAGGCTGGCCGCTCCCTGGCCAACTTCACCGTTGCCTATCAGGTCACGATGAACATCGCGGATAGCGAGGCCGAGGCGCAGCGAGACTTCGAGGCCTACATCACGCAGTACTACCCTGAGCTCAGCAAGGCGGTCGACCTCAGCGAGTGGGGCCCGGTCGGAACTCCCGACGCGATCGCGGAGTGGATCGAGCGCTTTGCCCGGGCGGGAGTGACCTACTTCATCTGCCGCTTCGGTGCACTGGACCAGTTCGGTCAGGTTGAGCGGTTTGCTAGGGAAGTCCTGCCGCGCTTCGTGGCAACGACGCCGGCGGGCAGCTCCGGTCTCGTCGGAGCCTGAAGGGAGGGCCGAGCATGGAACTCTCACCGGCATTGCGTCGCGACGCCACGCTGATCGTGGACACATGCCTGTCGGTGGCTGAAGGCGACGTGGTCACCATCATCACCGACGACGCCCACCTACCCCAGGCACAGGCTGTGGCTGCATTGGCGGTCGAGCGGGGCGCCTTTCCCGTGGTGATGAACAACGAGTGGCAGGTGCGGCGCGCGCTGCAGGACACGCGCTTTCCCATGGCGCCGCCGAGAAACCTTCACCAGGCGATGGTCCGCTCGGACGTGGTCATCATCATCACGAACCTGGAGTGGGCGAACCGCTTTGCTCACGTCGCCGCCGTCAAAGAGACCTGTGCCAACAACGCCAAGATCGCCTCGGTGGAAGAGGGCATGGGTACCTGGACCCTCACCGAGCAGGACATCCGGGAGGCCACTCAGCGCGCCCGGGACGCCATCCGCGCGCTGGAGGGGCGGAAATGGGTGCGCGTGACGTCTGCCAAGGGGACCGACGTGGTCGTGTGCATCGAGGGCCGGCCTGCGCTGGAGGTGACGCCCATCAAGCAGCGCGGCCAGATGATGGGCCCGGTACCGCTGTGGGCCGAGGTCGCCTTCGCCCCGGTCGAGGACCAGACCAACGGGCGGATCGTCGTGGACGGGGTGATGCTGGGCATCGGCCTGACCGGACATGTCCGCGAGCCCATCGTCCTGACGATTGAAGGAGGCCGGGCCACGCGCATCGAGGGCGGGGCCGAGGCCGAGCGGCTCCGTCGGGTGCTGGAGGGCGTGGAGAACGCCGATATCATCGGGGAGTTCGCCTTCGGTACCAGCACGAAATCCCCCTACGGCTCGCCTTCCGAGAAAGGGCGTCTCGGCACGGTGCACTTTGCGCTCGGGGACAACCACAACGCCTATCCCGGAGGCCGCAACGTCAGCGCCCTTCACCTCGATGGCGTTGTGCTGAACGCCACGATACAGATCTGCGACACCGGCCAGTACATCCTGCGTGAGGGGGAGTGGGTGCTGTGAAGGCCGACCCCGCCTGCGGCCAGCGCATTGGCGACGTCCGCGTCATTCCCCTGGCGGCGGTTGATCCGGTGCCGCTGCCCGGTGGGAGCTGGAGCCGCATGCTCGTCACCCAGCGGACTGCCCCGGGCACTCAGACCGCTCTGGGCTATTCGATCTTCCGCCCGGGCACGGTGACGGCGGCCGTGCGCCACGAGGTGGAAGAGGTGGCCTACGTGGTCTCGGGCCGGGGCGAGTTGCGCCTCGACGAAGGCACGCTGCCCTTCGGCCCCGGGCAGGCTCTGTTCATCCCTGCCCGGGTCTGGCACGCCGTGGCCAACACCGGGACCGACGACGTGGTCATGGTCTTCGCCTTCTCCCACCCGGACTACCCGCCGACCGCGCGTCGGATGGAGGAGGCACAGGGCAGGCACTCGTCGGCAAGCACGGCTGCCGAGATTGAAAGACTGGCCCTGCAGGTGGCCTGGGCCTGCCGCATCCTGGCCATGGAGGGCCATGGGGATCTGACCCTGGGGCACGTCAGTGCGCGGCTCCCCGACGGTGCCCGCATCCTGATGAAGCGGAAGGGAGTCGGGCTGGACGAGGTGACGGCGGCCGACGTGCTCATGCTCGACCTGGAGGGGCGCAAGCTCGCTGGTGACGGGGAGGTCCACCTGGAGGCTGTCCTGCACACCGAGATCTACAAGCACCGCGCCGATGTCGGCGCCGTCATCCACACGCATCCCCCCTACGCCACCGCCTTCGGCGCCGTGGACAGCCAGTTGCTGTACCTGTCGCACGACGCCCTGCTCTTCACCGATGGCGTAGCGGTGTACGAGGACAGCAGCCTCGTCCTCACCCCTGAAGCCGGTGCGGCCGTCGCCCGCACGCTGGGGCCCCGCCGCGTGATCGTCCTGCGCAACCACGGCGTGATCGCCGTCGGTGCCGACCTCCGCTGGGCCGTCCTCACGGCGCTCGCTTTCGAGCGCGCGGTTCGCCTTCAGGCCCTGGCGGCGATGCTGGGGCCGGCCCGGCCCATCCCCGCTGAGGACGTCATGACCTTGAGCGCGTCCAAGTACCGGGAGGAGTTCCTCGACGAGTACTGGGCCTACTGGCTGCGATCGCTGCGACGTCGTGGCCTGGCGGCAGGAATGCCGGAGGTTCCCGCTCCGGCCGGGGACGGTGAGTGAATCGTGTTGCCCCCCTTCGAGCTTCACGAGCCCGCGTCCGTACCGGAGGCCTGCCGTCTCCTCCGGCAGTACGGCGAAGAGGCAGCCGTGTATGCAGGAGGGACGGAGTTACTCCTCCTGATGAAGGAAGGTTTGGCCCGTTACGCCCACCTGGTGAACATCAAGACGATTCCCGGGCTGGACGGCATTGCCGTTGTCGACGGCGTCCTCCACCTGGGGGCCGTGGTCACCCATCGGCGCCTCGAGCGTGACCCTCAGGTGCGCGAAAGCGTCCCCGCCCTCGCTGACGTCGCCGGGCAGGTTGGTAACGTCCGCGTACGCAACGTCGGCACCCTGGGGGGGAACCTCTGCTTCGCGGACCCCCACAGCGACCTGGGTGCCCTGCTGGTGGCGTTGGGCGCCCGGCTCGTTCTGGCGGGGACGACTGGCGAGCGGGTGGTCCCGGCGGAGCGGTTCTTCACAGGCATCCTGCAGACGGTTCGTCGGCCTGACGAGATCCTCACGCGGGTGGAGGTGGACAGACGCGCTGCCGGAACCGGCGCGGCCTATTGCAAGGTTGCTTTCCACGAGCGTCCCACCGCGGGGGTCGCCGTGTGGCTGCAACGGCGCGATGGGGTCATTGCCGATACGCGGATCGTTGTCGGCAGCGTCGGTCCGGTGCCGGAGCGTGTGGAGGCCGCCGAAGCGCAACTGCGGGGCGAGCGGCCGGAAGACCCCATCCTGCACGCGGCGGCAGATCAGGCCGCCGCCCGCGTCGAGGTGCTGGAAGATCTCTACGGCGGAAGGGAGTACAAGCGTCACCTTGTGCGCGTGCTGACCGTCCGCGCGCTGCGTCGGGCGTTGGCGGCGATGGAGCCGGCCGGGGGGGCCTGACGGGCGATGGCCGGGGAGCGGATGCGTCTGATCCGGATGCAGGTCAATGGCCGTGCGGTCGAGGTGCGCATTGAACCCCAGGAGCTCCTGCTCGACCTCCTCCGGGATCGCTTGGGACTGACGGGCGCCAAGCGTTCCTGCGACGTGCAAGTGTGCGGGGCGTGCACGGTGCTCGTCGACGGCTTGCCCGTGAGTGCCTGCACCTACCTCGCCTACGAGGCGAATGGGAGGACGATTACGACCATCGAGGGCCTGGATGGCCCCGATCGCCTCCACCCCCTGCAGGAGGCCTTTCTCGACCACGGTGCGGTGCAGTGCGGATTCTGTACGCCTGGCATGATCCTCACCGCATATGCCTTCCTGGCCGAGCACCCGGTCCCGGAGCCCGATGAGGTGCGCCAGGGACTCCAGGGGACGCTGTGCCGGTGCACCGGGTACCGAAGGATCATCGAGGCGGTCGTCGACGCCGGTCGCCGCCTGGCGGGGATGGGGGTGACCGCGCCGGCCTCTCCTCCCTCGACCCCCGTGGCCCTGGCCGGAAGGGGGGAGAGCCCGTCGTGACCCGCCTCGTGGGGCAGCCCGTGCGCCGGGTCGATGGCGTGGAGAAGGTGACGGGTCGGGCCCGGTTCACCGGCGATCTCGTCGTCCCCGGCATGCTCTACGGCCGCGTCCTGCGCAGCCCGTACCCCCACGCACGCCTCCGGCGGGTGGACACCTCGGCGGCAGAGCGCCTGCCCGGCGTGCATGCCGTCCTCACCGGGGCCGACCTCCTGGACCTCGACCCATACTACGGGCATGCCGTCAAGGATCGTCCCATTGTAGCCCTGGACCGCGTACGCTTTGCCGGCGAGCCGGTCGCCGCGGTGGCGGCTGAGAGTGAAGCGGTGGCGGCCGAGGCCCTCCATGCCATCGTCGTGGAGTATGAACCGTTGCCGATCGTGGCCACCATCGACGATGCGCTCGCGCCAGAGGCCCCGCAGCTGCACGAGGGGCCATTGCGCCCGGGGCTCTTCCACGGGCTGGGGGAATTCCGGGCAGGGCCTGGGAACATCTGCTACCATCACCACTTCGCCCGCGGCGACCTGATCGAAGCCTTCGCGCACGCCGATGAGGTTGTCGAGGGGACGTACACGTTTCCGGCCGTCTACCAGTATGCGATGGAACCCCATACGGTCATCGCGCAGTGGGACGCGACTGGACTGACGGTCTGGTCATCCTGTCAGCACCCCTACCTGGTGCGCGCAGAGCTGGCTGACCTCTTCCGCCTCCCGCTGGACGCGGTACGGGTCATCGTGCCCTACCTGGGCGGCGGGTTTGGCAGCAAGTCCTACACGAAGATGGAGCCGCTGGCCGCCGCGCTGGCGCGGAAGGCGGGCCGCCCCGTGCGGATCGCCAACCGGGTGGCTGAGGCTATGGTGACGACCCGCGGACACGGCATGCGCTGCTGGATGCGGACGGGGGCGACGCGGGACGGTCGCGTGGTAGCCCGCGAGGTGCGAATCTGGCTGGACACCGGCGCCTACGCGGACAATGGACCCCGGGTCGCCGCTACTGCCGCTGACGCGGCTCCTGGGCCCTACCGCTGGGAGGCCGTGGCCGTGGATGCCTGGGCGGTCTACACCAACACCCCGCCGGCCGGATCCTACCGGGGGTTCGGGGCTGCGCACCTTATCTGGATCGGGGAGGCGCAGATTGACGCGCTGGCCCGGCGGGTGGGCCTCGACCCGCTCGAGTTCCGCCGGCGCAACCTCCTGCGCCCCGGAGAGGAGGTCCGCCCAGGCGGGAGGCCCCTCGATGCCGACCTGGTCGGGGATGTGGAGCGAGCAGCGGCCGCCGTGGGCTGGCATGATCCTAAGCCCCCGCTGGTGGGCCGGGGGGTAGCTGTGGGGCTGCTGGCTGCGGGCGCCCACCCGGTCTCGACCGCCATCGTCCGGCTCCAGGCCGACGGCACCGCCGTCCTCCTCGTCAGCAGTACTGAGCTGGGTCAGGGGGTGCGCACCGCCCTCACTCAGATCGCGGCGAAGGAACTGGCGCTGCCGCTGGAGGCCGTGCGTATCGTCGGCCCCGACACCGCCGTCACGCCCTACGACCGGAGCACCGGGGCGAGCCGCTCGACCACGCTGGCGGGCCTGGCTGTCCAGCGGGCCGCGCGTGACGTGGCCGCGCAGCTCCGGGACATCGCCGCCAGGGTCTGGGGGTTGCCGCACGAGGCCCTCACGCTGCGGGACGGGGCGGTCTGGCACGAGACGGAGCGCCTCAGCTACCCGGACCTGCTGCGTCGGCACTTTGGGATGGCGGGGGGCGAGTTGATCGGACGCGGGGAGGTGCGTCCGGAGCGCGGGACCGGTTCCTACGCTGAGGGGCCGGTCTTCTGGGAGGTTTGCGCGGGAGCGGCCGAGGTGGCCGTGGATCCCGAGACCGGACAGATTCGCGTCCGCCGCCTGGTGAGCATTGCCGACGTCGGCAAGGCGATCAATCCCCTGTTGGTCGAGGTCCAGGACGAAGGTGGGGCGCTCCAGGGGCTGGGCATTGCGCTGTGCGAGGAGATGCTCTTCCAGGACGGCCAGCTCGTGAACGCCTCCCTCCTGGAGTACCACGTGCCGACAACGGCGGACCTTCCTGACGAGTTTCAGACGATTATCGTCGAGAACGGCGACGGGCCGGGACCGTATGGCGCGAAAGGGGTAGGAGAAGGTGCCCTGGCCTGGGTCCCTGGCGCCATCGTCACTGCGTTGCAGGACATCGGAGTGGAGGTGCACCAGTTACCCCTGACTCCTGAGCGCGTATGGCGTGCCCTCCAGAGTTCGCCAAGGGGATGAGTGACGTCGGATGACTGACAACCGTCGCGACCGGTCGGCAAGGCGGGGGCTACAATGACAGGGGATGAGGTCCGCACCGTCGCTGTGGTCGGCGCTGGCACGATGGGCCCGGGCATAGCCGCGGTGTTCGCCCGGCACGGATTCATGACGCGCCTGATCGACGTCAAGCCGGAGATCCTCGAGCGCGCGAAGGGGACAGTGGAGACTGTCTACCAGGCGCTCATCGACGCCGGCTTCCTGACGGAAGAGGGCGCGCGCGCGGCCCGGGAGCGGATCACCTATACGCTTGACCAGGACGAGGCCCTCCTCGGCGCGGACTTTGTCCTGGAGGCCATCCCGGAGCGCCTTGAACTCAAGCAGCAGTTCTTCGCCGAGGCGGAGCAGCGCGTGAGCGATTCGACCATCCTAGCATCCAACACCTCAGGCATTCCCATCACCAGGCTCGGCGAGGCCGTCCGTCGCCCGGAGCGCGTGGTGGGTATGCACTGGTCCAACCCGCCCCACCTGATCCCGGTGATCGAGATCATCCGGGGCGTCCACACGAGCGACGAGACGGTGGAGGCCACGCGGCGCGTGGTGGAGCGCATCGACATGATTCCTGTGCTGGTGCGGCGCGACGTGCCCGGCTTCGTGGAGAACCGCATCCTCTATGCGATCCTGCGGGAGGCGCTCCACCTGCTCGAGGAGGGCATCGCCAGCGCCGAGGACATTGACACGATCGTGCGCTGGGGCATTGGTTACAAGCTATCCGTCATCGGTCCTCTGGAGCTGCTGGACGTGGCCGGGCTGGACATCTACTACAGCGTGGCCAGCTACCTGAACGCCGACCTTAACCGCCGGACGGACGTCAGCCCGCTGATCCGGGCGAAGGTGGAGAGGGGCGAGCTGGGCCTCAAGACCGGTCGGGGCCTCTACAGCTACTCGGCGGAGCAGCTTCCCGCGCTGGCGCAGCGCCGGATGCGGTTGCTCATCGCCGTTCGGAGAGCCTTGCTGTCCGGGGAAGGCTCGGACGGGCAGAGGGATGCGGAGGATCCAGAGATCGCCTGAGGAGGTGATCCCGGTGCGTAGGAACCTGTCCCATGCGGCTTCTGCACGCCCGGCATACTGGCGACGATGGTCGAGCTCTTACGGGAGCGGCCACAGCCCGGTGTCGACGAGGTCCGAGACGCACTCGCAGGGCACCTGTGCCGCTGCACGGGCTACCTACCCATCGTTGAGGCGGTCCTGGCGGTCGTCCGGGACGAGGTCCGAGCGTGGAGCTCGGGATGGCGTTCAAATGAGCGTGGGTGACATCCAATCGTAACCGGGAGGGGAGGGAAGAGCATGCGCATCCTCGCGTTGATCCGCATCCTCGCGTTGATCATCGCCCTGGGTGTGGCCGTGGCCCCGGCCCGCGCTGTGGGCGCCGATGCCCAACCTATTAGGGTCGGGTTCATCGCGCCGCTGTCCGGGCCCTTTGCCATTACCGGGCAGCAGCTTCTGGATGGCATCAACCTCTACCTAGAGAAGACCCGCGGGCGGTTGGGAGGGCGTCCTGTTCGCCTGCTCGTCGAGGATGACCAGTTCTCGCCGCATGTCGGGTTGACCAAGGCCCGCAAGCTCGTCGAGTCCGACCGCATCGAGCTGCTCACCGGCTTGATCAACTCCGCGGGTGTCTACGCCTTGCGGGACTACATCGACAGTAGCCAAGTGCCCACCGTCATTGCCGTAGCTGGGGGAGACGACCTGACCCAGCGGGCACGAGCGCGCTTCCTCGTGCGCACGGGGTGGGGGGCCAGCAGCCAGGCCGCCCATCCCTTCGGAGTCTACGTCGCCCGACAGCTCGGCTACCGACGGGTGGCAACGCTTGCGGACGACTTCGCCTTTGGACATGAGTTCATCGGTGGCTTCCAGCGTACGTTTGAGGAGCACGGCGGTCAGGTCGTCGCCAAGATCTGGACACCGCTCGGCACCACCGACTTCAGCCCATTTCTGGCTCGCATCCCTCACGACGTCGATGCGGTGGTCGCCGCCGTGGTCGGGCCAATTGCCCTTCGGTTCCTCAAACAGTATGACGAATTCGGCCTGAGGCGCCGTACGCCCATCGTGGGCCCAGGACACATGACGGACGAGATCAACCTGCCGCAGATGGGCGACGAGGCGGTGGGGATGATCACGGCGCTGCACTACAGCGCGGCCCTCACCAACCAGTGGAACCGTGCCTTCGTCGCGGCGCACATGCAGCGGTACAATCGCCTTCCCTCGGCCTACTCGGAGGCGGGCTACACTACCGCCCTGTGGATCGATCGCGCCCTGCGCCGCGTCGGCGGGCGCATCACCGACAAGGCGGCCTTCGTTCAGGCCATGCACGCTCTGGTAGTGGCCGACACCCCTCGTGGCCCAGTGCGGCTAGATCCCTACGGTAACGTGGTACACAACATCTACATTCGCCGTGTCGATCGTGTCGGCGGCCGCCTGCAGAACACGGTCATCTACACCTATCCCAACGTCTCACAGTTCTGGACCTACCCGCCTGAGGAGCACCTCCGGGCTCCGGTCTACTCGCGGGACAATCCACCCTGCCGTTTCTGCCGGTAGGCCGGAGGTGTGTCGGGTCGGCGACGCCGAAGGGGTGGAGCCATGACGATGTGGGCCGCCCTGGCTGTAAACGGCATTGCCTTCGGGATGCTGCTCTGCCTCCTCGGGAGCGGCCTGTCGCTCATCTTCGGCGTCCTGCGCATCGCCAACCTGGCTCATGGGTCGTACTACCTGTTGGGGGCGTACATGGGGATGAGTGTCGTTCGGGCGACCGGAAGCTTCGTTGCCGGTATCGTTGCCGCCGCGGCGACGACACTCATCCTCGGCATGGTGATGCAACGCGCGTTCTTGCAGCGGTTACAGGGACGTGTCCTCTCGCAGGTCCTGCTTACTATGGGATTCTTGCTCATCTTCGCTGACCTCTCACTGTGGATCTGGGGCGGGGATCCTCGGATTCTCCAGCTTCCGCCTGTGCTCACCGGTTCCCTGGCGCTGGGACCGCTGGTCATCCCTCGCTACCGGGCGATGGTCATGGCCGTGAGTGGGCTCCTGACCGTCCTATTGTGGTTGGGACTGGAGCGCACGCGGATCGGAGCTCAGGTGCGCGCTGCGGTGGACGACCCGGAGATGGCTCAGGCGCTGGGCATCAACGTCCCGTGGCTCAGGACGGCGGTCTTTGCGCTGGGCGCCGCGCTGGCAGGAGGCGCAGGTGTGCTGGGCAGTCCCGTCCTCGGAGTCTACCCAGGGGCTGACCTGGAGATCCTCACGCTAGCCCTCGCGGTCGTCATCATCGGCGGGCTGGGGTCGCTTCCCGGCACCCTGATCGGCGGTCTCTTCGTCGGCCTGGCCGACAACTTTGGGAAGGCCCTGTTTCCTGAACTCTCCTACATCACCTTCTTTGCGCCGATGGCCCTCATCCTGACATTCCGTCCCCAGGGGCTCTTCGGCCGGTCGTGAGGTTCCCCTGTGCCTTGCGCTGGCTCCTCATGCCGTTGGCGCTGGTCGGTGTGCCACTGCTCGTTGTGTTGGCGCCGTCGTACTATGTCCACCTCGCCATCCTGGTGCTGATCTACGCCATCCTGGCCATGAGCCTCAACCTGCTCATGGGTTACGTCGGTCTGACCAGCTTTGGCCATGCTGCCTACTTCGGCGTTGGCGCCTATACGACTGCCGTGCTGCTCCTGCGGGCGGGTGTCGACTTCTGGACGGCGACAGCTGCAGGTATTTTGGCGGCGACCGCGCTGGGGGCGCTCTTCGGGGCGCTGGCTGTGGCAGCGCGAGGCGTCTACTTCCTGCTGATTACGATGGCCCTGGGGCAGGTCACCTGGGGCCTCGCCCTCCGCTGGGTCTCGATGACCGGCGGCGACAACGGCCTCCCCGGCATCCCGCGCCCGCCCCTCACATTGATCTGGCCCCTCGCCGACGTCCGGGGCGCCTACCTCTTCGTCTTGCTGGTGGGCGCCGCAACGTTTGGTCTCGTGGGGCTGATCCTGTCCTCCCCGTTCGGCTACGCGCTCCGGGGCATCCGGGAAAGCGAGACACGGATGCGCACGCTGGGATATCCGGTCTGGCGATACAAGTACGCTGCCTTTGTCCTCTCAACAGCGCTAGCTGGTCTAGCTGGCGTCTTGTTTGCGACGTACAACGGCTTCGTCAGCCCTGCCGACCTCCACCTGGCGGTCTCCGCTCAGGCCGTCCTGATGGTCATCATCGGCGGTGCGGGCACGCTGGAAGGTCCCATCGTGGGGGCGGCTGTCCTGGTCCTCCTGCAGAACCTCCTGAGTACCCTGACGCGCCGCTGGATGACCATCCTCGGGCTCCTCTTCGTCGCCGCCGTCCTCTATTCACCTGAAGGCCTCGTCGGGCTTGGGCGGCGTCTCCGCCTTCCGACCCGACCGGTGGCGCCTGCCAGCCCCGCTGCCCAATGGCAGGACTAAGGATCGTCCCATCCGGGACCGACTGCAAGACCGACGGGCTCCGGACGGCCGGCGGGACTCCGGAGGCGCTGCGACTGGAACGGCTCTCGAAGCGGTTTGGAGGCCTCCAGGCCGTGGCCGGCATCGACCTCTGCGTCGGAGTTGGGGAACGCCTGGCCATCATTGGTCCCAACGGGGCAGGCAAGACGACGCTCTTTGGCTTGATCAGTGGCGAACTCCGTGCCGATGGTGGCCGGGTCTTCTTCTTTGGTCAGGACATCACTAACACGCCGCCCTCTCGTCGAGCCCTCCTCGGCCTGGGTCGCACGTATCAGCTCACCAACCTCTTCCCGGGTTTGAGCGTGCTGGAGAACGTCTTGCTGGCCCTCCTGGGACACTCCCGGGTGCGCGCGATGCCCCTGCGTCCGCTGCGCACGTACCGCCATCTCTACGAGAGCGCCGGTCAGCTCCTCGACCTCCTCGGGCTCTCCGCCGTAGCAGGGGTTCGTGTCGCCGACCTCTCCTATGGAGAGCAGCGGGAGGTGGAGATAGCCCTGGCCCTGGCCGCCCGCCCACGAGTCCTCCTCCTGGACGAACCCACGGCCGGCCTCTCACCGGCCGAAACACGGCGCATGATGGAGATCCTCCGTGACTTGCCGACGGCCATGACCATTCTCCTCATCGAGCATGACATGTCCGTTGCGTTCGGTGTCTGCCGCCGCGTCATCGTCATGCACCAGGGGTCGATCATCGCGGAAGGGCCACCCGAGGCGATCCGACGGAATGCCCAGGTTCGCGAGGTTTACCTGGGGATGAAGGGCTGATGCTGCAGCTGCGGGACGTCCACACGTTCTATGGGGCAAGCCACATCCTCCACGGGGTGTCCCTGGATGTGGAGCCGGGGAGCATCGTCGGCGTCGTCGGGCGGAACGGGATGGGCAAAACCACGTTGATCCGGTCGATCACAGGCCTCACGCCGCCCCGGGCGGGCTCAATTCGCTTTCACGGCCAGGAGTTGCGCGGCCTGCCTCCCCATGTCATCGCCCACTTGGGCATCGCCCTCGTACCCCAGGGCCGGCGGGTCTTCTCTTCGCTCACCGTGGAGGAGAACCTGACGGCAGCCGCGCGAGGACCGGGTTACTGGACACTCGATGCCGTGTACGGTCTCTTTGAGCGCCTCCGCGAGCGCCGTTTATATCGAGCGAGTCAACTCTCGGGAGGAGAGCAGCAAATGCTGGCCATCGGGCGCGCCCTCATGACCAATCCACGCTTGCTGTTGATGGACGAGCCTTCAGAGGGACTGGCGCCTCGCCTCGTGGAGCAAGTGGGGGAGGTGCTCCTAACCCTACGGGCTCTGGGACAATCGATCCTCCTGGTGGAGCAGAACCTGGGACTGGTGTTGCGGACGGCCGATCGAGTGTACGTCCTGAGCAAGGGGCAGGTGGCTTGGAGCGGAACCCCCCAAGAACTGGAGACGGCCGAAGAGATCCTGACGGAACACCTGGGTGTAGGCAGCACGAGACAGTGAAGGTGTTCGACCACGAGCTCTATAGTGGGAGATTAGGACGGCGTGCTCGCCCGGAGTTTTCATCCGGCGCATCCCTTGCCGCCTGACAGTCCCCGGGCAGCGCTCAAGAGCTCCCGAGCCCGCCGCACCACCTTGACGATGTGGTCAGGCGACGGGGGGCGCCGGCGCGGCCGAAGATCGACCCCCCCAGGGCCACGCCCACCGCCCCGGCGCGCACCATGGGGGCGATGCGATCCAGCGTCATGTTGCCCACCGCCACTCCCCTGAGCTGCGGGTACGGCCCCACCAGCGCCCGCAGGTAGTCGGGCCCCAGCAGGCTGGCCGGGAAGAGCTGCTGGAGGTCGATGCCCGAGCGCAGCGCCAGCCCCACCTCCGTCGGCGTCGTCACGCCCGGCAGGTAGAACGCATCAGCTCGCCGCGCCTCCTCAGCCACAGCGGACTTCGCGCGGAGGAGCGCATCGACGATGGTCGCCACGCCGTCCCGGTCGAAACCCCGCATGATGGCCAGCAGCCCGTCGGCCAGCAGTTCCTCCCGTAGCCCGGCCGCCGTCGGCCAGTCCGCTCCGGTCAGCGGGACGCCTCCTCGGGCACGATGCCGTGACGCCGGAGGAAACTGGTCCACATGTCGGCCACGGCATCGACGATCTGCTGGAGCCATCGCTCGCCCTTCTCCCGGCTGGCCCGGGTGGCGTCGCCGAACACCCCTGTGCGTGCCA
>VAPR01001140.1_pt1 | contig 14073 bp, 12 predicted proteins | sample 3380701 | NCBI WGS metagenome assembly VAPR01 (sample SAMN11536904, study PRJNA540576) | hot springs metagenome | isolation source: hot spring wet sediment | place: Spain: Lobios | collected 2014-01 | reverse complement strand
TGCGGTCCGGCCCGATCCCCGCGAGGCTGATCGCCGCCAAGATGTTCACATTGGCGGGGAACCCGCGGCACGCCTCCCGGGCGGCGCCCTCGAATACGACTTGCGGGACCTGCGGCTCCCACCCGGATGCCGTTAGCCCCGAGATATGGAGTGCCTTCCCGTACAGACCGGGGCTTCCGTGTCACCACGGTGACGGATTTCACCCCCCAACAGCAACGGCGGCCAGAGCATCCAGGCCGCCCCCCCGGAGACCACGTGGCTTCTTCCACCTTTCTCTTCTGCCGCCTCTCTGCGGAGCCGCTCTACCCCGCGGGGGCCGCATATACCCCCGCTTTCGTGAAGAGGGTTGCGCTGACGCACTCAGGACCCGCTGATAACCTCTCCTCTCGCACTCCTCCGGCCAGCGGTTGGGTTTCACGCCCGAAACTCTCGTCCTCCCCTACGGAGCCGGGGCAAGCCCCGTGCCGCTCAGTGGAGGAGCAAACCTGTACAATGACATTTGGAATCGTCCGCCGATTCCGTTCGAGCCGGACCTCAAGGAGGTTGACGTGTCGCAGCCCGAACTGGCTCCGGCCAGTGCTCTGAAGACGGCCGCGGTGCTGTTCGACCTCGACGGGACTTTGGTGGACTCCTTTCCCCTCATCGCCGAGTGCTTCGCATACGCGATCCGCCGGATCCTGGGACGCGACCCGACGCCCGAAGAGCTTTACCGGGAGTGGGGAGCCCCCTTGCGGGCCCGCGCGGCCGCCGTGGCACCGGATCGCTGGGAGGAGCTGGTGGCCGCCTACGAATCCTGTTACGACCGCCAACAGCAACACAGGCTCCGGGCATTTCCGGGAGTCCCGGAGATGCTCCTCGACCTGCGCCGCTCCGGAGCCCGGCTGGCCGTCGTAACTTCCAAGCGACGCCACCGAACCCTCAGTACCCTTCGGACTGCGCGACTGGACTCCTTCTTCGACTGTGTGGTCACGGACGACGACGTTCCAATCGCGAAGCCGTCGCCGGACCCGGTGCGGCTGGCTCTGGATCGCCTCGCAGTTTCCCCTGGACGTGCCTGGATGGTTGGGGATGCCCCCTTCGATGTGTTGGCGGGGAGGGCTGCAGGCACACGCACGGTCGCCGCCCTCTGGGGTGCCCGGGATCCCCAGGGGCTGCTGGCGGCCGGCCCCGACTACGCCGCCGTCGAACCGTCCGACGTGCTCTCTGCGGTCCTCGGGTAAAGCACGGCCCGAAGCACGTCGAATGCTACCTGCTCGCCAACTGCAGGAGCCCGCCCTGGCTCTGTCCTCCACAGGAGCCGCCCTCCCGGCACTTCTATGATGCAGTCCACCCGGTCGCCCATGAACACCCGCCGTACGACACGGCCTCGCACGCTACCGTTCGGATCCGGACTTATCCACTCGGGCCTCAGGCATACCGTCGCCGCTCCCCGCGCGACGTCGGTCGCCGGCACCCGTACCTCCTGGCCCCCAGGGAACGCCACTCGCACCGTTCCCTCACCTCCTCCGACGACCTCGCCCTCCAGGAAGCTTGCACTGCCCACAAAACGAGCCACGAACGCGGTGGCAGGCTTCTCGTAGATCTCCTCGGGTGTCCCCACCTGTTCCACCCGCCCGTCCCGCATCACGGCCACCCGGTGGGACAACGCCATGGCTTCCGACTGGTCGTGGGTCACATAGAGCACTGTGAACCCCAGGCGGCGCTGCAGGTCTCCAATCTCCTCGCGCATCTCGTCGCGTAGGCGGGCATCCAGGTTGCTCAGCGGCTCATCCAACAGCAGCACCCTCGGCTCTGCCACCAGTGCCCGAGCGAGGGCCACCCGTTGCTGCTGCCCGCCCGAAAGCTCGTGCGGATACCGGTGCGCCAGCTGCACGAGGCGCACCAGCTCCAGCGCCCGCTGTACCCGCGCCTGAATCTCCCCCGACGGCACCCGCGCACACCGCAAGGGATACGCTACGTTCTGGCACACCGTCATGTGCGGCCAGACTGCATAGCTTTGAAACACCATCGCCATTCCACGGCGCTCCGGGGGTACGTGCACGTCCCCTCCCGACACCACCTGGTTGCCCACGAGGATCCGGCCCGTGTTCGGCCTCACGAACCCGGCCACCATCCGCAGGATCGTCGTCTTGCCGCACCCGGAAGGGCCGAGCAGGCTCACCAGTTCGCCATCTGGCACCTCCAGGCTTACGTCCCGGACAGCCCACACCTCTCCATACCGCTTTCCGAGGCCTTCCAGCTTCACTCCGGCCATCCTAACTAAGCCACTCCTTCCGATCGGCCCGCTGCGTGATCACGTGGCACACCAGCAGCAGCGCAGTGACCACGAACGCCAGCGCTGCGCTGAGCGTCACCTTGCCCTCTTCGTGCAGGCCGTAAATTACAACGCCGACCGTCTCATTTCCCACCGAGTACAGCAGCGCCGATAGCGTGAGTTCCGCAACTGCCGGGATGAACACCAGGATCCACGCGGCCCGGATCGCCGGCCAGACAATCGGAATCACCACATCTCGAAAGGCCTTACCAGGCCCTGCTCCACCGATCCGAGCCGCCTCTTCCAACGACGGGTGCACCTGCGCCAAGCCCGAAGACACCGTCCGCAGCCCGATGGCCACGAAGCGCGCCAGGTACGCCACGAGAAGGATCCAGGCGGTATCATACAGGCGCAGATTTAGGACCGGGATTGGCTGCGCGTACGCCACCACCATCGCCACGGCGACCACCGTCCCCGGGACCGCGTACGGCACCGCCAGCAACCCCTCCAGCACCCTTCCCGCGCGCCAGCGAAGCCGCTCTGAAAGGTACGTCACGGCCCCCGCGACCAGCACCACCGCCGTAGCCGCCCCCGCCGCCAGAAGAGCACTGTTCCGCAGGGCCCGAGACACCTTCGGGATCCCAAACAGCACCGTCCGGTAGTGGTCCAGCGTCAGGTTTTCCGGTCCTGGAGACACCCCGTAAGCGCGCGTCACCGACGTCAGAAGGATCGCCCCGAGGGGCAGCACAGTTGCTACGATGACGACTCCCCCGAGCAGGACACACGCCAATATCCCCCAGCGACCGAGCTCCGTGCGCCCACCGCCGCTGGCGCTCTGCCCGGTGACCACTGCAAAGCGCACACTTCGTCCGTCTGCGATCCGCCGCTGCACGAGCAGCGCCAGCCCCGCCGGGAGAGCGAGCAGCACCGAAAGGGCTGCGGCCGCCCGCAGGTTGTCCGGTATGTCGAAGTTGAGCACCGTCCCATAGATCAGCGTCGGCAATACGAAATACCGCGCCGGGAACCCGAGGACGGCCGGGATTCCGAAGTTTGCCAGCGACGACACCCACAGAAGCAGGGCTCCGGAGAGGACCGCAGGCAACACTGACGGGCCGACCACATCCCGCAACACCTGCAGCGGACCGGCACCCGCCAACCGGGCAGCTTCCTCCAACGCTGGGTTCATCCGCTCCAGGGCGGCCCGAACCACCATGTAGGGAATCGGGTATCCGTAGAGCGTCAGCACGAATACGATACCCACCGGGCCGTACACCACCAGAAGTGGCTCCGCCGAGCCCGTAAGCCACATCCAAGCGCGGTTCAGGTACCCGACCGGACTGAGCAGGTACACCCAGGCAATGGCTCCAATGAACGGCGGGATCATGTACGGCAGGAGCAGAGCGGCGTGCCACAACTCAGCTCCGGGCAGGTCCGTCCGTACCGTCAGCCAGGCCAGAGCGACTCCAAGCCCCGTTCCGGCCACCACCGCCGCAGTCGACACCGTCAGGCTGTTGAAGAACGCCTGGTGGACCTTCGGGTTCGACAGTACCCGCACGTAGTGGCCCAGCCCCGGTTGCCCGCCCACCATGAAAGAACCGACGAGCAGGACCACGGACGGATAAACCACGAACCAAGTCGCTCCCGCCACAAGAGCCCAGCCGCCCGCTCCGGCGATCCGGCCGGCCAGCTCCAGCCCGGGGCCGGGGCGAGGCCTGCTCCGCGCCGCCAGCTCGCCCATCCGCTTACTGGACGCCGAACAGTTCGCTAAAGGTCCGTTTAATCTCCTCCCGTTTCTGATCGATGTAGTCCAGGTTGGGCTGGATGACCCTCAGCCGCTCCGCCTCCGGCGTACCCGGCGGGTACGGCACCCCGGGCAGCACCGGGATGTAGCTGCGCTGCACGAACAGCTGCTGGGCCTCCGGCGTGTACAGGAAGTCTACGAACGCCTCCGCCGCGGCGGCGTTCTGCGTCGTCCTCACGATTCCCACTGGTGTCGGTACCAGGAGCGACCCCTCCTGCGGCCAGACGTGCTCTACCGGCGAACCCTGTGCCTTGGCCGCCCGTACAAAAAAGTCCACCACCTGCGCGATGCTGATCTCACCCGACGCCAGCTTCTGCAACACGTCGCCGTTGCTCCGGAGGACCTGTGTACCGTTCTCCCGAAGCTTCCGGTAGTAATCCCATCCGAATTCCCGCATGCTGGCAAAGGTCCCGACGTGAGCGAACGCAGCGCCCGACACGAACGGATTCGGGATGCCCACCCGACCTCGGTAGCGTGTCAACGTCAGGTCCCACCAGGAGCCCGGCCGGAACCGCACGTGGTTCGTGTTGAAGGCGACCACGTTGAAAATCAACCGCACCTCGTGGTACCGGTTCCCATCGTAGTGGTAGCGTCCTGGCACGCGTCGCCCCGAGGATGGTGCGTATGCGGTCAGAAGGTCCCGGCGTGCCAGCTCCCGGAAAAAGGCGATATCTGCGAACCACAAAACGTCCGCCTGGATACGGCCGGCCTGCATCTCCGCCTGGATCTTCGCCACGACCGGACCGGAACCCGCGCGGAACACCCGGACGTTCACATTCGGATACCGCCGGTTGAAGGCCTGGACCATCAGATTCACGTCGTCCTCCGACTCCGACGTGTACAGGGTGAGTGTCCCCGTGGGCGCCGGCGCTCCCAGTCCGGGGCGCAGGAGCCCTGCCGCGAGGACCGCCACCGCGATCCCGACCATCGTCCACCGCCTTGTTCCTTCCACAGCCCCGTCACCTCCTCTTTGGGTCAGTCCTTCCCACGCCCCTGCGGTGCGTGATCCCACGCCACCTCGTGCCACAGCTCCTCGAAGCGCCCTTTGTTCCAGCGCGCCAGCTCGTCCCCCGCGCTCATAGAGAACCCCTCCAGCACCACGCACCCGGAAAAGCTACCGAGCGCCTGTAGACACGACTGTAGATTCCGGCGTCCCTGGCCCAGCGGTAGATGCAGCCTCGACTCGTCCGCGTCACTGAAGTGCACGTGGATCACCGGCCGCAGTTTGCGCACGAATTCCGCCTCGTCTTCCCCCCATGGGATGTGTGCCACGTCCAGCGTGATGCCCACGTTCGGGCGGCCTACTGCCTCCACCAGAGCGTTCGCCTGCTCGGCCTGCACCACGTACTCGCCCTGCCGCGGCTCCATGTGCTCCACCCCGAGTCGCAGGCCGACGTCCGCCGCATGGTCAGCGAGGTCTTGTAGGACTTTCACCAGTGCGTCCCGGTACGCGGCCCCGTCGTCATACGGGACGGTGACCCGCCCTGGGTGCAAGGCCACCAGTTCCGCTCCCACCTCCGCCGCGAGGTCGACAGACCGGTGCAGTTCGGCCAGTGAGGCGTTCCGGATGGCCTCCAGCCGGGACGTGGGATTCAGGTCCCAGCTGAGTGCGTGAAGCGTGATCACCAAGCCTAGTTCCTTCGCCCTCCGCCGGACCGCCTTCGGGTCCTGCCTCTCCTGCAGCAGTGAGAACGCCCACAACTCCACGCCGTCGTATCCGAGCTCCGCTGCACGCTGCAACACGTCCACGGTGTCATGCGCCCACAGCAGCGGCCCGCTCAGAAGGAGTCGAAACGGCCGTTGAGACGGGGGGAATTCCCGCGCTTCGCGGGCAGGCTCCGACGGCCTCCGTGGCGTCGCTCCACGCAGGATGTCCAGTGTGGTCCGCAGCTCGGCCGCCACCCGGAAAGGCTTTGTGACGACCCGCCCGGGGAGGGTTGTCACGAACCGGCGCGGGTCGCGCAACGCCTCCCCGCCGAGTTCGAAAGGCTTGGTCACCAGCCTCCAGACGAAGCTGCCCATATACTGTTCCATGAAGTGGAGGGTGTCCGCCACGCTCCCCCGGCCACAGACCACACACGTCAGCTGGGCACGTCCCCGAGACCGAGGCGCGACCAGATGGTACGTCAGACGCCCGCAGCGGGGGCACTGCAACTCCACCTCGTAGCGCTCCAGCGCGCCCGTCACGTCTCCTCCCCCACCTGTTCAAGCCACCGGGCCAGGCTTTCGAGGAACCGCGCCCCGTCCGCCCCATCCACCACCCGATGATCCAGCCCGAGGGTGAACTCGCACACCGGACGGAGCGCCAGAGCATCTCCTATAACCCACGGGCGGAGCCGCACTGCACCCACCGAAAGGATGGCTGTCTGCCCCGGAACCACGAGGGACGTGAAACGGTCCACGCCGAGCATTCCCAGGTTCGACACCGTGAAGATGCCTCCCCGCACGTCCCCCAGCGCGAGCCGCCCTTCGCGCGCCCTTCGGGCGAGTTCTCGGATCTCCTCGTCGAGGGCACGCAGCGACTTGCGATCCGCTTCCCGAACCACGGGGACAACCAGCCCCTCGGGGGTGTCCACCGCCACTCCCACGTCCACCGAGGCGGCCACCACACCGTCCGGAGCCGTACACAACTTAGGGTGCTCTCGTAAAGCCCGTGCCACAGCCCACACCACCACGGCCGTGTAGGACGCAGCGCCACGGGATCGATGAGCCACCGATACATCCACGGCTCGGGTCAGGTGTACCTGTGGTACCTCCCGGGCGCTCTCTACCATCAGCTCCGCGACCCGCTTCCGACGTTCTTGCGCCCGACTCACACCCCCAGCGGAAGCAGACCCCTTCAGAGCCGCACGCACGTCCGCCTCCGTGATGAGCCCTCCGGGTCCCGTGCCCCGGATCCCGGATAGGTCGAGGCCCGCTTCCTTTGCCAGGCGCCGCGCGGCCGGGCTGGCTGTCACACGGTGCCCAGGAACCTTGCCGGTCACGGAGGTCTCCGATGTAGACCTCCCACCTCCCGTCTCCGTAGATCGCGGCGGCTCCACGGGGACCTCTTCTCCCGGCTGCAGAATGTACGCGATCACCTCGGTCACCCGTACCACGTCACCTGGTCTCGCGCGGATACCGGCGAGCGTCCCGCTGACAGGCGCCTCGACTTCCATGTTCACCTTGTCGGTCATGACCTCGACGAGCGCCTCGCCCGCCTGGACCGGCTCGCCCTCCCCTTTCAGCCACCGCACGACCGTGCCCTGCTCCATCAACATGTCGAACTTCGGCAGGATGACCGGGTAGGGCACCTGGATCCCCCTATGCGGCCAGTACGCGCCGCACCGCCTCCACCACGTCCTCCTCTTGAGGAACCGCTGCCCGTTCCAGCGTGCGGTTGTACGGAATGGGACACTCCGCCCCGCCCAGCCGCACCACAGGAGCCTGAAGGTAGTACAAAGCATCGCTCTCTGCGATCCGGGCGACGATTTCCGCTCCGATCCCCAGGGTCTTCACCGCCTCGTACACTACGACAACCCTACCCGTCTTCCGGACGGACTCCAGAATCGTCTCCGTATCGAGAGGCCGCAACGTCCGTGGATCTACCACCTCCACCGAAACCCCCTCTTCGGCGAGGCGTTCCGCGGCGGCCAGCGCCCTGGGCACCATGGCCGACGTCGCGACCACGGTGACGTCCGTCCCCTCCCGTTTGACCTCGGCCCGGCCCAGAGGGATTTCGTACGCCTCCTCCGGCACCTCGCCACGCGTCCGGTACAGCAACTTGTGCTCCACGAACACCACCGGGTTCGGGTCACGGATGCTGGCCAGCAGCAGTCCCTTCGCATCCTGCGGCGTACTGGGAGCCACCACCTTCAGGCCCGGAACGTGTGCGAACCAGGCCTCCAGGCTCCCCGAATGCTGGGCCGCTGCCCCGGTTCCCGCCCCCGCGGGTGTCCGCACCACCATCGGCACCTGCGCCTTCCCACCGAACATGTACCGGATCTTCGCCGCCTGCAGGACCAGCTGCTCCATGCAGAGGGTGATGAAGTCCATGAACTGGACCTCCACAACCGGCCGCAGTCCCGTCAGAGCAGCCCCAATGGCACACCCGGTGATCGCCGCCTCGGAAATCGGAGTGTCCCGCACGCGCTCGCGACCGAAGCGTTCCAGGAGGCCGTCGGTCACTCCGAAAGCCCCGCCGTACACCCCGATGTCTTCCCCCAAAAGCACCACCCGGGGATCGGCTTCCATAGCCTGCTCCAGTGCCTCGCGGACGGCCTCCGCGTAGCTCAGCTCGCGGCTCATGCGTACACGTCCTCCAACAGACGCGCCGGGTCCGGCTCCGGGCTCTCCTCCGCGAACCGGACCGCCTCCTCGATCTGTTCCCGGGCCGCCCGGCGCATCGCCTCGTAGTCCTCCGGCGCCAGCAGTCCCTGTCCCTCCAGGTACGCTCGAAGCCGCTCGATGGGATCTCGAGCCCGCCAGAACTCCACTTCATCGCGTGTCCGGTAACGCTGCCGGTCGCTCTTGCTGTGTCCGCGGTAGCGGTAGGTCACGCACTCCAGAAGCGATGGTCCCTTCCCCTCGCGCGCCCGCTCGACCGCCTCCTGCGCAGCCTCGAACACGGCGAGGACGTCCATCCCGTCCACGGTCCGCCCGGGAATCCCGTAGGCACAGGCCCGGTCCGCGATCCTCTCCACACGCATGGCGCGACGCACCGGCATGGACATGGCGTACTGGTTGTTCTCGCACACGAACACCACGGGTAGGTCCCAGATGCTTGCAAGATTCACGGACTCGTGAAACGCACCTTCGTTCGCGGCTCCGTCCCCGAAGAAGGCCACGCAGACCTGTCCGGTGCGCCGCATCTGAATCGAAAGCCCCACTCCGGTGGCAATGGGTAGGCCTCCCGCTACGATGCCGTTGGCGCCCAGATTGCCACCGTCCACGTCCGCGATGTGCATGCTGCCGCCCCGCCCCCTGCAGTACCCGGTCTCCTTCCCCAGGAACTCGGCCATCATGCGGCGTACGTCCGCCCCCTTTGCGATGCAGTGGCCGTGTCCCCGATGGGTGCTGAGGATGTAGTCGTCCGGACGCAGGGCCTCACACACCCCGACTGCAACCGCCTCCTGCCCGATGCTCAGGTGCATCGTGCCGTGCACCCGCCCGAGCGCGTAGAGCTCCTCCGCCTTCTCCTCGAAGGCCCGGATGAGCAGCATCGTCCCCAGCATGGCCCGCAAGCGTTCCGTCGAAAGCGTCAGGGCGTTCACCGCGGCACCTCCTGCTCCACCCGGACCATCCGAAGGACCGCACGCGCCGCCACATGATCCGTCACCAGCACGTCTGCCAGACCGCCCCGCAGCAGGCCGAGGATCGCTTCCGCCTTCTCGAGCCCGCCCGCGACCGCAATCACCGTCGGTATCCGCCGCAGGTCCTCGAACTCCAGTGCGATGATCCGCCGCTGAAGGCGTTCGTCCACCGCCAGCCCGTCCCGCGTGTACGGCCGGGTGCAAACGTCTCCCACCGCACCCTGTTCACGAAGCGCCGCGAACTCCTCCGGGGAGAAGTACCCGCTCTGGACAAGGGTGGAGGACGGGACAAGAGCACCCACACCGACCAGGGCCACCTGAGCACGCCGCGCCAGATCGAGCGACCGCCGGATGGCCGGGTCGGAGTACAGGGCCTCGCGCACCTCGGGGCTCGCAACCACGGCGGGAGCGTGCAGAAGCTGTACCTCTCCATGATGGGTCCGTGCCAGGCGGCGCGCCAGATCGTTGGCGTGCACTCCCGGCGCCACCTGCCCGGCTCCTCCGACCAGGGGCACCACGGTGGTGCGCAACGGACGCGGTTTCACGTGCTGCACCACCTCGTCTAGGGTGGTCCCCCAGGAGATCCCCACCACCTCACGCCCCTTGAGGCACCGGTCCAGGTACCGGGCCGCCGCCTGGCCCAACGCCCGTCGGGTCAGGGTTGGCGACTCACTCCGCCCCGTGACTACGAGGGCCTCCCGAAGCCCGAACCGCTCCTCGAGCTCCCGCTCCAGAGCCTGATGAGACTCCTCCGGCGGGTTCACCTCGATACGCACGATGCCCTCGGCCCGCGCTCGCTGGAGCAGCCGACAGACCGCGGTGCGTGACAAGCCAAGGCGGTCCGCGATCTCCTGCTGGTTCAGATCCCGGAGGTAATAGAGATCCGCCACCTTCGCCATCAACTGTCGGTCGTAGGCGATGCTGCGCTTCACGACAGAACCCCCGCTGCAACCAGGGACTCCTGAAGCCTCCACAGCTGGACCACGACACTCCCCTCGTCCAACTGGACGTCTTCCTCCGTCAGCATCTGACCCCGAGGAACTTCGCGCCGCATGCGCGCACCGCCGACCGCACCGACGGGTATCCCTCGCATCGCTCGGGCCCGTCCCGCCTCTTCCGCCAGACCGTACACCGTCTCTCCCCCGATCCCGTCCAGCTCCTCCCCCGCCGCCAGGTCCCGCTTGGCTACCGCCACGCAAACCACTTTCGGAGCGCCCCGCGCCTGCATTGTCACCTCGCCGTCCAGCGCCGCCCGCGCCACCGAGACGGGGACTTCCAGACTCGCTAGGTGGAAGGGCCTGTAGAGCAGATAGTAGGGGCCGGAGCCCATCTTGAGGTAGTCCAGATCCCAGCGCATCCGCCCGTCTCGTGTACGGACCACCAAGAACACACCCGGCGCCACGTCTCCGATCGCATACTCGACCACCCCGCACCGGGTCAGGATGCCGCCGTCGGACTCTGGCAAGAACACCCGCAGGAGTTCGTCGCGGTTTGCAACTGGCCCATGCATGCCCGTCCGATCCACGGTAAGCCCCGTGGCGTTCGCCAGCGCCCCCATCTCGGCCATGGTCTTCGTCCCGTCCACGAAGGCGGTCAGCATGCGTGGGTTCATGCGCCACCGCGCCGCTTCCTCTGCCACGGCCGCGGGCGTTGCGTCCCGGTTGAGTCGGTTGTTCTTTCCTTTGCCCGCGCAGACCACCTCGAAGCCCAACACCCGTGCAAAGTCAACCATCTCGCAGAGCACCGCGGGCTCATCACCCATCCCGACCGTGTACACGACTCCCGCCGCCCGCGACAGGTAAGCGAGCAGAGGCCCCACCGTGACGTCCATCTCCACGTTCATGGTCACCAGCACCTTGCGCTCCGCCAGCACCCGAAGCGCGAGCCGGGCGCCCGCTTCGGGGTCCCCGGTCGCATCCACCAGCACGTCCGCCTGGTCCACCAGGGGCACCACCTCGCGGGAGATCGCCACCCTTCCCTCGCGTGCGACGCTGCGGGCCTCCGCAGAAGTGTTGACCAGTTCCGCAGACAGCCCTGCTTCGGCGGCAGATTCGAACGCCCGCTCCACCACCCGTTCACACAGCCCGGTCACCCGGAATCCGGGTAGGCGGGACAGCTGACGTACGACACCGCTTCCCATCTGCCCCGCCCCGATCACCACCACCCGGATCCAGCGGCCATCGCGCTCCAGCGCCTGCAGCCGATCAAGGATCATCGTCTGGCCTACCCGCCCTCCCAAGGGCTCTTTCGCTCGCCCGGACTTGCGCGCGCGCCGGGGGACCTCCGGATGTTGCACATTTGTGCATATATTGGAAGTGTGTGCGAATCCGTTCGGATGCGTAGCACGGATGCCACGAAATTGCAAGTAACCCGCGGCTTTCGCTGGCGAAGGGTAACCCCCGGGGGCCGGGGCCGGGATGGTCGGCTCTCGCGGGTCCCTAGCTAGGTGAGCCGCGTCAGGGCGAGTGCCAGGTAGCTCCCGCGACCTCTAGGACCCGGCCCGAGCACAGCAACCTGAGTCCGGCCGCGGCCACCATTCATCCGATCCCTGCGGTGCCGCCCCGGAGAGCCGTTGGCGTCCCGGTCGCGCTGGGACTTCCGGCGCCCCCCCGGGGGACCTCGACGGAGAAGGCCCACCGATGGATTCCCCTCCGGGTTAGCCGAACGCCAGCTGAAGGGGGGGATGTGGAGGCTACCCGATGGCCCCGGATTTCAGGATGGCACCGTTGGACCTTCAGCGCTCAGTGCCGGAACGGGCATCGGGAGCGGGTGAGGATCAGCCGGGTGGGGCCGAGACCCGCACCACCTCCTGCGGAGTCCCACCCTTGGAATCAGGGGGGTTACTGGGCACCTCAACCTTCTCTCGAAGTGAGCAGGACCACCACAGAAGCGCACAGACACGGGGACTCTCCCGAAGCCACAGCGGCGACCGGGGGCCGGCGCCCGCCACAGGCCAGCACGCCGGCCCCCGGCACCGGCGGGGTGCTACTGGAACTTCTCTGCAAACTGCTTGCCGATCGCCTCCGCCAGGGCGTCGGCGATGGTGTAGATGTGCCTGCGCATGTCGTCCCACACGCGCGCCTCCAGCGCCCAGTCCCCCTTCGCCGCCGCCTCGATCTGCGCGGTGTGGTGGATCCAGTGCGCCACCAGGAGGTTCAGCACGGCACCCTTTGGCAGATTGGGGTTGGCGCGACTGAGAAATCCGTCGATCTCCCGCGCGTTGCTGGTCGCGCGCTCCGCCGCGGCTCTCTTGCTCGCGGTGCGGCCCGAAAATGTCGCCTCCATGTACTCTTTCACCGCCCGGTTATGCGCTGAAAACAGGTCTCCGAACTTCTGTCCAGCTTCCTTGCCGTAGAAGGAGCCCACCGCCTCCCCGATCGCTCGAGCGTTGGCCAGAGCACGTGTCTGCGCGACCCGCGCCAGAGCACCCTGCCCCGCACGGCTCGCCACGACCAGCATCCGGGACCACTGGATGTGCTCCACCAGCAGATCCCGCAACGTCATGCGCAACTCCGCCACCTTCTCGGGCCTAGGAGCTCCCTGTCCAAACGCCGCACCCGAAGAGCCGATCAGCACACAGGCCAACAGCACACCGACCGTCGTCTTCATGCCTACCCTCCTGTGCTCTGACTCCCCGCCGGCGGCCGCATCGGTTCTCTCCGACTCCCACCTCCTCAGGGCGAGTCCGTCCGCAGGACCCGCACCACGTACCGCAACCACGCGATGGCTTGCCCGCGCCGCCTCAGTGTTGCTAGCACCCTCTTCGGCGAACCCATGCGGTCCCGTGCGACCCCCAGCTCCTCCAGCGCGCGCGCCAGCGACACGCTGTACCGCATGTACCAGCCCACCAACTGCACCAGGAGGCGATTCTGGCTGCGCACGCCGGTGGCCTCTCCGTCGGGCTGGACTTCCGCCGCCAACACCTCGGCATCATCCCGGACCACCACCAGCCACCGGCCCACCCGCTCTGGTGGAACCCGGTAGCGGTAGACGAGCCCCACGCAGTCCCCGCATTCCGCCGGACAGCCCTCCAGGCACAGGGTCTCGACCCGCACTCCGTGCTCCCGGGCGTACTCCACGTGCTCACGCAGGCGCGCCGCCTCCGCAGGGGAATTCGCGATCCACAGCGTGTGCCGCCCGGCCTCGATCTGCTGCCGTGCGTGCTGCAACACAGCCTCGTAACCCCGCAGGTTCCACAGCAGCGTCTCGTCTCGCGGAGCGCACAGCTGCTCCAGGGCCGCCCGGGCCGCTTTCAGCTCCCGCTCCAGGTGGGAGGCCAGTTGCGTCACTACCTGCGCCCCCGGCACCGCGGCGTATCGCTGTCCCTCCGGACCACCCGCCCGCACCACCACGCCCTTTTCCTCCAGGCGGTCCAAGACCGCGTACACGTTCGCCCGCGGTAGCCCTGTCCGCCTGGCCAGCTCGTACCCGGTCATGGGCCCGTACCGAGCCAGCCCTACGTACGCTCGGGCCTCGTATTCCGAAAAGCCCAAAGCCACCAGGTGCTCCTCCGCGGACATAGTAGCTGCTTCAACAGCTACTATATGGCGACCCTCTTGTCAACCTTCCGGGGCTCTAGGCTCAAAAGTGTGGAGGTGAAGGGAGCAGGCGGCAGACGAGCCGAGGGATGGCTAGGAGACAACATCCCGGAAAGGAGGCTCGCTGCCGCCCATGCACCAGGGTATCGCTGCGCTGTTGGGCCTGCAATCGTGGGTGGTCTACCGGAC
>VAPR01001139.1_pt1 | contig 14098 bp, 11 predicted proteins | sample 3380701 | NCBI WGS metagenome assembly VAPR01 (sample SAMN11536904, study PRJNA540576) | hot springs metagenome | isolation source: hot spring wet sediment | place: Spain: Lobios | collected 2014-01 | reverse complement strand
ACGCATTTGCCCGCCCACGGCGGGCTGACGCCCGCCGCTCTTGCGAACGTGCATTTGTGTACCGCGAATGTCGTTATTTTTCAGCCGACCGGCACCGTGCAACAGGAGCGGCTGATGTAAGCCAGCCGTGGGAAACGTACCGAATCCGCAGATGGAAACGTGCCCGATCCGCAGGTGGAATACGCATATCACGCGCGGCGATCGCATTCCCCAACAGGAGCGGCTGCCGTAACCCAGCCGTGGTTTGCCGGTCGAATCCGCCAATCGTGAGAAGCCGTCGGTCATTGCAGCGTGGATTCGCGGCATCGTAAAGCGCAAGCCGGCGTCATTCAACCGCCACCTGGATTTCGTCGCCGACGACACGCACCGGATAGGAACCGATTTTCAGTCGGGGATTGTCGGCCCAGGCACCGTCGGCGAGACGGAAGCGCCAGGCGTGCCAGGGACAGGTAACAATGCCTTCCTCGACATAACCTTCCGCCAGCGAAGCCCCCATGTGCGGACAGGTGTCGTCAATGGCGAAGTATTGTCCGGCATGGCGAAAAACGGCGATCAATTTGCCGTTGACCTCGACGACACGAGCCGATTCGTCCGGCAGGTCTTCGACACGGAGCACGGAGCGAAATTCCGGCATCTCCACCTCCGAATCCGGGCCCATCTTGCCCGACCGGTTACGGTTCCGCAACCGGCACGGTCTGGCCGATCAGGTAACCACGCAGGTCCTGGTAGATTTTATCGCAATATTCCTGCCAGCGCGGCAAGGGCATGCGGCCGACGTAGGTGATGAGCACTGTGACCAGTAACCGCGACTGTTGTTCGGAAGCAGAGCGGAGGTGAAGCTCGACCTCAAACGGTTTGCTCGAACGCCCAAACAGTCGGCCGAAAAAGCCCACCTGATCGGAGACATCATAGGGCGAATTCTTTCCGCCCAGCCGCAGGATGAGTTGATCGTGGGAATGCCAGGCCAGTTCGCCATGGACGTCCTGCACGAAGCCGCGAATTTTGTGGGCAGCCAGGGCCGAAGGCATCCAGGCGATCAGCGTGTACTGCCGGCAGAACGGCGATCGCGGTGGACGCACCGGTGCAGCAGAACCAACGGAGCCCGTCGCCAGGACTGACTGGTGCTCATCCGACGAGTGTGGCTGCGGTTCGCGGGCTTCCTGCAATGCCTGTTGAAACCGGCAGGCGACTTCCCAGGCGGAAGCGGGACGGTCTTCCGGACGTTTGGCCAGACAGCTGCGTACCACCGCTTCGATCTCAGGAGGGACGAACACTTCCTCGCTGCTCATCGGAGGCGGATCTTCGTGCGTGTGGGCCAGCAACACGTCAATGGCCGTCTCTCCGACGAACGGCAAGCGACCGGTCAGCATCTGATAAACAATCACCCCCAGACTGTACAGGTCCGCGCGATGGTCGAGCGGTTCGTTGCGGATTTGTTCGGGGCTCATGTAATTGGGGGTGCCGACCAGGGCCGATTCTGCTCCCTGCGCTGCCAAACTACCCGCCCAGCGAAACAGCTCCGCCAGGCCGAAATCCAGAATTTTCACCTTTTCGTAAGGCGTGCTGGCTTCCACGAGCATGATGTTGCTCGGTTTCAGATCGCGGTGGAGAATCCCGTGATTATGAGCTGCCTGCAGCACCTCGCAGAGTTGCCCGAGCAATCGCGCGACCCGACCGGGTGAAAAACGTCCCTCGCGCTCTAAAACCGCATCCAGCGGTTGGCCACGCACATATTCCATCACCAGACAGGGGCCCTCCGGTGTATCCAGAGCGGCATCGTAGAGTGTAACGGCATAGGGATGCTGAAACCGCGCCAGCAAATACATCTCCTGCTGAAACCGTTCCCGAAAACCAGGATCGTGGGCCACTTCCTCGCGCATCAGTTTCAACACTACCGAGCGCGGCAAATCGAGCTGTCGGGCCAGATAGACCCGCCCCATGCCGCCGCGACCGAGTTCCTGAACAATCTCATATCGCCCCAGCACGATCTGCTGCTGCATGAGTTTTCCGCTGGCGAAATTGTGTTATCGTGATCCGGGCGACGCTGCTTTCTCGCGTTGCCAGTAACCTGCACGATGCGTACAAGTATAGCTCAGCATTTCCCCGCTGGTCGGGAACTTCCCCTGGTTCTCCCTAGAGGCAAACGTTACGGCGTGCCCGAAACCTGCGTCCGTTCTGGTGGCCGTGATCGCTGGCAGATGGTAAGTCAAGGCGAATGTGTGGGTGGCCGAAGTGGCGTCGCCACTTTGCAACGGTGGACGCCGGGTGGTCAGCACAGGCTGTTTACCAGTAACTTTGATCAGCGGGCTGAACAGCCGTGATCCGCTTCCGGGATCGGCGGAGGTCGGGCAATAGATGAATCGTTACTGGCGAGAACGTGGTTGCACTTCCGCCAGGTGGCAGCCATTGTAAAATGGTACGATTCAACGCGAAATTGTGTCCCGGCGATAGGCCGGCCAGTCCACGCACATCTGCTTGTCCCGTGCCCCCTTCTTGCGGCACAAAAAGCAGCGGCGATTGCTAGGCGAGGTCTGTCATGGCTCAAACCAGCGCAACCGGAACCCGGCTGCGAATCCTCTCCGGTGTCCAGCCGTCGGGCAAACTGCATCTCGGCAATTATTTCGGTGCCATCAAGCAGCACATCGAGCTGCAGGACGAAGGCGAATGTTTTTACTTCATTGCCGATTTGCACGCTCTGACCACCATCCAGAATGCCGAGGAATTGCAGGCCAACGTCCGCGATGTCGCCCTCGATTACCTCGCCCTCGGGCTGGACCCGAAGAAAACCGTCTTCTTCCGCCAATCGGACGTTCCGGAAGTAACGGAACTGGCCTGGATTTTTTCGACCGTCACAGGGATGGGCTTGCTGGAACGTGCCCATTCCTACAAGGACAAAGTGGCGCGAGGCTTGCCGGCCAGCGTCGGCTTGTTCTTCTACCCCGTGCTCATGGCGGCGGACATTCTGATTTACCGTTCTCACCTGGTGCCGGTCGGCCAGGATCAGGTCCAGCACCTGGAAATCACCCGCGACATTGCCGGCTATTTCAACCGTACCTACGGCGAAATTTTTCCGCTGCCGGAATACCGACTCGGTCAGGCACCGGTGGTGCCCGGCCTGGACGGAAAAAAGATGAGCAAATCCTACGGCAACACCATCGAAATTTTCGCCGAGGGCAAGGAACTGAAAAAGAAAGTGATGAGCATCGTTACCGACAGCACACCGCTGGAAGCCCCCAAAGACCCCGATAAGTGCACCGTTTTCAAGCTGTATTCGCTCTTCGCCACGCCGCAGGAACAGCAGGAACTGGCCGAAAAGTATCGTGCCGGCGGTTTCGGTTACGGTCAGGCCAAACAGATGCTTTACGAGAAGATCGAGCAGTACTTCGCAGCGGCACGCCAGCGACGCCGGGAACTGGCGAAAGAGCCGGGACTGGTCGAAGAGGTGCTGCGTCAGGGCGCGGCCCGTGCTCGTGCCGAAGCCCGCGCTACTATGGCCCTGGTCCGCCGCGCCGTCGGCCTCAACCCACCGCCGTAAACCATCCGCATGCTCCCGCAAAACCAAAGCAACGGCTAGACCTGGACAATTCAACCCCCTCCGTAAGCCATCCGCACTCGCCGTCGCTTGCCTATTTCCCGACTGGGCTACTGAACCATTCACCTCCTCTCTAAACCAACCGCACCCCCGGACTTAGTTGCTCGAACAACAGGTTAGCCGTCGGCCCGCACCGATCTCGATAAACCTTCCGTACCTCCAGGCCCAACCGCTTCACCAGAGCCGCCAGCGTGAGCCAGCCGTGCAACAGCGAGCATCATCGCAAATCGCAAACGCATGTCCGTAACGATCCTCGTGCATGCAACCAGGAGCGGAAGGGCGTAAGCCAGCCGTGGCACACTGAGTCCGTTGCGAATGCGTTACACTGCCACTTGCGAACGTGCGTTTCTGCATCGAAAAATCGTTTTCTCGCCGGCAAACGGTCGCACTGCACCAAGAGCGGGGGGCGTAAGCCCCCCGTGGCGCCTATAAACGCAATTGCAACGGCCATCCACGCACACGCATACACACCGTCGGCGATCTGCCGACGAACGACGCTCCTGTCCGCCGACACGCATTTGCCCGCCCACGGCGGGCTGACGCCCGCCGCTCTTGCGAAGGTGCGTTTGTGCAGTGCGAATGTCGTTTTTCGCAGCGAACGAACGTCGTGCAACCAGGAGCGGGGGGCGTAAGCCCCCCGTGGCATGCACTCCGCACGCGAGATCCAAACGCCGATGTTCGTCGCACTGCACTTGCAGATGCGGTTCCGAAAACCACGGCGGGCTCACGCCCGCCGCTCTTGTGAACGTGCGTTTGTGCACCGCAAAAATCGTTTTTTTCGCCGTTAGACATGCGCATTGCAACACAGGGGCGGGGGCGTAAGCCCCCCGTGGGAAACAAACCCCGGCGCAAGTGCGTTACATTACCACCGCGGGCTGACGCTCGGCGCTCTTGGTGGCGTTCATTTTCCGGTGAAAGTCGCAGTTCCACCGTAATCGCGTTTCGCTTACCACGGCGGGCTGACGCTCGGCGCTCTTGTAAATGTGCGTTTGTGCAGCGCGAATGTCGTTTTTTGCACGGAAAGCCGGTGCGCACTGCGGGTAGCGTTCTTCTCCTGCGAACCCAGGCTGTGCACCGGGGGTGGTCTTTTTCTCCAGCGAACTGAGGTTGTGCACTAACAGCGACCGGAGAAGGATTGCCGGTGTTGGTAAGTGTAGCTAAAATTCAAGCAAGGGAGCTGTCTCTGTAGTCACTTCGCTCGGGTTTGCTGGTCTCTCGGACTCAGGGTGAAACTGGAACTTATGGTAAGCGAGCCGTCTCGATGCCCACCACGCCATATACCCTGTTACAACGGGCCTGCCTGTTAGACCCGGCGGCATGGGACCGCTTGTGCGCCTTGTATGGGCCTATCGTTTACGGCTGGTGTCGGCAGCGAGGCTTGCAGGAAAGCGACGCTGCTGACGTTGTTCAGGAGGTCTTCCGTTCCGTCTTCCTGAACCTGAGCCAGTTCGTGCGGCAGGGCGGTGTCTTTCATGCCTGGCTGTGGACAATCACCGCGAACCAGATTCGGCTGCACTTTCGCCGCGCCAGGCACCAGCCGACCGTAGCGCTAGGCAGTCAGGACCAAGAACTGGCCGACCCGCAGCTGATGGGCGACAGCGAACCGGAACCCGAAACGACACGGCAGCGGGTCGTTCACCGTGTTCTGGAGCTGGTGCGCGGTGATTTCCAAGATCAAACCTGGCAATGTTTTGTCCGTACCGCACTGCGAGGGGAATCCTGTACCGAGGTAGCGGCAGCACTGGGCATGACCGCCAACGCGGTTCGGCAGGCTCGTTTCCGCGTACTGCGGCGGTTACGGGAAGAACTCGATCAGTTGCTGTGAGCGTTCCCGATCGTTTTTGCGTAACGCCCGCGCATCTTGCCTTATAGAAGGTCGTTTACCGACAAAGGCCATTTACGAACAACAAGGAGCCGGTCATGCCCGAGCCACGTATGCCCGATGAGGCGCAGCTTGACCGCCAGCTGGCTGAGCTGGACGAAAACCCTGGCGCCCCTGTGGATTCCACAATCCGCCAGCTTCACACGGAGCTGGAAAGGCTCGCCAAAAGTCTGCAAGAACCGGTGTCTCCTGACCCGCACGAGAAGGAATCGGGTTGTCGGCGCGCTGTTGAGCAGGCCCAGGCTCTGGCCTTCGAAATGACCACGCTGAACCCAGTGGCGGCTTGTCCACCTGCGGCGGACGTTCCGCTTCCGGAACGCCTCGAGCATTTTCGCATCCTCAGCATGCTGGGCCAGGGAGGCATGGGGGCGGTTTATCTGGCCGAGGACACACGGCTGGGCCGGCACGTGGCGCTCAAGACACTGCGTCGTGAACTCGCTGCCAAACCCCAGGCCAAGGAGCGATTTCTGCGTGAAGCCCGCCTGGCCGCCGCTGTGGAAAACGACCACATCGTTCCTATCTACCACGTTGGAGAAGATGCCGGGACTCCGTACTTGGCCATGCCCGTGCTGCAGGGACAAAGTCTGGAGGATTTGCTCCGGCAGCGCAGGGTACTGGCAGTACCCGAGGTGCTGTTCTTGGGTATTCAAATTGCTGAAGGGTTAGCTGCCGCTCACGAGCGTGGCCTGATCCACCGCGATATCAAGCCAAGCAATATCTGGGTCGAGCCGATCGGTGGCGGGCGTGTGAAAATTCTCGATTTCGGGCTGGCCCGTTCCAGCGAAACCGACACCTGCTTGACGCAAGCGGGCGCGATCGTGGGCACCCCCTCGTACATGGCCCCGGAGCAGGCTCGAGGGGACAAGCTCGATGCCCGCGCCGACCTGTACAGCCTGGGGGTCGTCCTCTACCGCCTGGCGACCGGCGAATTGCCCCTCAAGGGTGTCGATACCATGAGCATGCTCCTGGCCCTGGCCATCAACGAGCCGACGCCCGCTCACGTGGTCAACCCCGAGGTGCCGGCCGAATTGTCGGTTCTCATCATGCGGCTCTTGGCCAAGGAGCCGAGCGAACGCCCCGCCTCCGCACAAGACGTGATGCGGCAACTGCAAGCGCTGCAAAAAGCGCCCGCCGAAACCAACCATCAAACGCAACCGCTCCCTCACCGTCGCGGCCCGGAAAAAACAACTGCCGCTCGCGGCTCCGAAAAGGCAACTCCCGCTCGCGGCTCGGGTCCGCGCAGCCGCTGGCCTCTTGTCGCCGCCGGGTTGCTCTTCGCCTTCTTCGGCGGCGGACTGCTGCTCCAGCAAATCATTCTCCGCATCACCGACAAGGAGGGCAAGACCCGCGAGATTGAACTGAAGCCGGGCGACCGGATCGAGATCGTGGAGAAATCCGCTCCAAAACCTGATCCCACCACGACGCCGCGGAAGAAAGAACCGGAAATCAAGATCACCGCCGGCGACCCCGACCGCCGCGCCGCCGAGTATGTGCTGTCGATCGGGGGGCACGTGCAGATCAACGACAAGGACCAGTGGCTCATCGCCGCCCCTTTGCCGAAAGAGCCGTTCCGCCTCACGGCGGTGACCCTGAACGTCAATCCCAAGGTGACGGACGCCGGGTTGGCTCATTTCATGGACTGCAAGTACCTGACGCACCTCCACCTGGACTTCACCCAAGTGACGGACGTCGGCCTGGCCTACTTCAAGGGCTGCAAGAACCTGACGCATCTCTACCTGGGCAACACGCAAGTGACGGACGCCGGTCTGGCCTACTTCAAGGAATGCAAAAACGTGACGCATCTCAGCTTGCGCGAGACCAAGATCACAGACGCGGGGCTAGTCCCCTTCCAGGACTGCAAAGACCTGACATACCTAGACCTGACCGGCACACGGGTGACGGACGCGGGGCTGGCCCACTTCAAGAAGTGCAAAGGCCTAACGCATCTCTACTTGGGCAACACGCGTGTGACGGACGCCGGTCTGGCCTACTTCAAGGAATGCAAGAACCTGGCGGGCCTCACACTGCATGGAACGCTGGTGACGGATGCGGGTCTGGCCCACTTTCAGGAGTGCAAAGGCCTGACGTACCTCACCCTGGGGGGCACGCACGTGACGGATGTGGGTCTGGCGCACTTCCACGGCTGCAAGAACCTGACGTATCTCAGCCTGTACTCCACGCGGGTGACGGACGCCGGGCTGGCCCACTTCAAGGACTGCAAGGGCCTGACGCAACTCTACCTGGAGGGCACGCAGCTTACGGACGAGTCCCTTTCATGGATCGGTGGCCAACTGAGACTGAACCGCTTGGCCATCTCCGGCACCCGGATTTCGCTCTTAGGCTACGAACACCTCAAGGCCGCCTTGCCGAAGTGCAACATCACCTGGTCCGAGCCGAACCGCAGCGTCGCCGAGAGCGTGCTGGCCCTGGGCGGGACGGTGGAGATCGGTTTCAAGGGCCAGCCGGCACGCCCGGTCAAGAGCGCGGAGGAACTGCCCAGGGAGCTCTTTCAGGTCCGTCGGGTGTCGCTGACCGGCGTCACCAAGCCGCTCGACAATCTGCCCGATTTGCTTTCACAACTGAGATTCAACGAGTTCGACCGGTTGGAAAAACTGGACCTGACCGGTATCAAAGGGCTGAATTACGCATTCCTGGCTCCCTTCGCCGGCCTGGAAGAACTGTCGCTGGCCAACGCGGGCCTGAACGACGCCTCGCTGGGCCAACTGCCGAAACTGCCCGCGCTCAAACGGCTGGTGCTCGACGGCAACGACATTCGCGGCACCGGTCTGACGGCCCTCAGCACCCAGCCGGCACTCGTCGATCTGTCGCTGGGCTGCCCGACCCTGACCGATCTCTATGCGAAAAACCTGGCCGAGCTGAAGCAGCTCAAGCGGCTGTCGCTGGCCGGCAGCAGCATCAGCGACGCTGCCATCCAGCACCTCGAAGGCCTGACCAATCTCGAAATGCTCGACCTGAGCCGGACGAAAATCACTCAGGCCGGCGTCGAACGATTGCGAAAAGCGCTACCCGCATGCACGATCCAGTGGGCCGCAAACTGATGGTGTCTCCGTAGGGCAACTGGCCGCCCTCCCCAACGAGAAAATCGGCGTTTCGCTACCGCCTGCGCGTTCCCAGCAACCACGGCAGACTGACGCCGCAGTAGTGGCAGCCCCCGCCTGGCGGTTCCTCATGTCTTCTCGGCACCACGGCAGACTGACGCCCTCCACCGCTTCGACTGTCGCTGTGCCCCGGACACTATTCGATTAATTCGCCGTCAACCAGTCAGATCACCGACCACGGCGGGCTGACGCCCGCCGCTCTCGGTCGCGTTCCCGGTAAAAGTCGCAGTTCCAGCGTAATCGCGTTTCGCAAACCACGGCGGGCTGACGCCCGCCGCTCTTGCGAACGTGCGTTTGTTCATCGCAAAAATCGTCATTCTTCCAGCGGACGCTCGTTGTACCGGCGCCGAGGAGCGGGGGGCGTAAGCCCCCCGTGGAACACACTCCGCATACAAGCACGAAACGCCAAAATTCATTGGATTGCACTTGCAGATGCGGTTCCGAAAACCACGGCGGGCCGACGCCCGCCGCTCTTGAAAACGTGCGTTTGTGCAGCGCGAATGTCGCTTTTCACTCCGAACAAACGTCGTGCAACCAGGAGCGGCTGGCGTAAGCCAGCCGTGGTACGCTGACCCCGTTGCGAATGGGTTAGACCGCCACCTTCCACCTCCGGCGCGGCTTTGGCTTCGGCCATCCGTGTCGCGGTGACTCTGTTGCGAATCCGTTACACCGCCACCGCTGGCTGACGCCCGCCGCTCTTGTGAACGTGCGTTTGTGCAGCGCGAATGTCGTCTTTTTGGCATTGAAAGCCGATGGCAAGCGCGAAGGACGGTTTCTTCCACCGAACCAGTTTACAAAGCGACGAAGCGGCGTTCGGCAGCGGAACGGTAGATGGCCAGGATGATTTCGACGGCCACACGACCTTCCTGGCCATCCACGAGCGGTCGCGTGCCGGTTTCGATTGCCCGCAGGAAATCCGCCAGTTGTCGGCGGTGATACTCATGCGAAATCGCGGCCGGGTGCGAAGCCCCGCCGGAAGCCCCCACCTTCTGGGCAAAGCGGGCGCGAATCTGCTCGTCTTCGGGTCGCGGCTCGGCAAACTCCCAGCGGAGCACATCCTCCTGTTCCACGACCACGCTGCCCCGATCGCCGTGAATGGCGATGGTTTTCGGCAAGCCGGGCCAGATGCTCGTCGCCGCTTGTATGACGCCCAAAGCACCGTTGGCGAAACGCAAGACCGCCACGGCAGTATCTTCGACCTCGATACGCTGATGGGCCAGCGTGGCCGTGATCGCCGCCACCTCCACCGGCCGACCCATCATCCAGTACAGCAAATCCACGTTGTGGATAGCCTGGTTCATGAGTGCTCCGCCGCCGTCCAGCGCTTTGGTGCCTTTCCAGCCGCCCTGATCGTAATACTCCTGCGAACGCCACCATTTGCAGGTGGTTTCGCCCAGGGTCAGCCGACCGAACCGCCCTTGTTCGACGGCCTGCTTGAGCACCACGTTGGCGTCGGCAAACCGCGACGGGAAAATCGTGCACAGCATCACCTTGTTTCGCTCACACGCGGCGATAATGCGGTCGCAGCGATCCAGCGTGATTTCCAGCGGCTTCTCGACAACGACATGCTTTTTCGCTTCCGCAGCCGCAACGGCTGGTTCCATGTGAGCGCCGCTCGGCGTGCAGATGTTGACGATGTGCAGATCGCTCCGCCGCAACATCGCCGGCAAATCCGTGTAAATGTCGCACTGCACGCCCACGGCCTCCTGCACTCGGCGAGCGTTCTCCGGATTGCGACTGTACAGGGCCACCAGGCGAGCGTTCGGCAGTTCCTTGATCGCCTGGGCATGAAAGCGTGCGATCATCCCGCATCCGACTATGCCAAATCCGAACATGGCTGGTTCACTCCTTCCAGATCCCTGGTCCGGTGTGAAATCGCCTTTCCGAATGGCACGGGGGCTGCCTCGATCCGCTGTGCCATCGGCAATTCGCAATTGCTCGCATCCTGGCCTTTTTGCACGGCTCCTGGATTCACTGTTGCAAGCAGCACGACTCAAAAGGCCACATCGGTCGGCCGTGAAGAGGTCTTGCACGGCTCCTCGATCCATTGTGCGATCAGTGACGCTCCGATTCCAGAGTCTGGGCACCAGGCGAACAATCCGACTGGCGGTAGGCGGTTCCATTCCCCAATCAACGAGGCTCCGATTCCAAAGTCTGGTCAGCAGGCGAACAACGCGACTGGCGGTAGGCAGATCCATTCCCCAATCAGCGAGGCCCCGATTCCAGAGTCTGGGCAGCAAGCGAACAATCCGACTGGCGGTAGGCAGATCCATTCCCCAATCAACGAGGCCCGGAATCCAGAGTCTGGGCAGCAGGCGAACAATGCGACTGGCGGTAAGGAGATCCATTCCCCAATCAGCGAGGCCCGGATTCCAGAGTCTGGGCAGCAGGCGAACAATGCGACTGGCGGTAAGAGGATCCATTCCCCAATCAGCGAGGCTGGGATTCCAGAGTCTGGGCAGTAAGCGAACACCCCGGTCGGCGGTAGGCGGTTCCATTCCCCAATCAACGAGGCCCGGATTCCAGAGTCTGGGCAGCAGGCGAACAATGCGACTGGCGGTAGGCAGATCCATTCCCCAATCAGCGAGGCCCGGATTCGAGACTCTCCTATGTCCGCCGTTCTTTCTGAGCGTTCCGCGTTTGGTGCGCCAGCCCGGCACCGTGCAACCAGGAGCGGGGGGCGTAAGTCCCCCGTGGTGAACGTAGTCGAGTCCGCAGATGAATATGCATGTGTGCTGGGCGCGTTCCCGGACGCAGCGATGTTCCGGTCGAACTTGCAGCTGGAATACCCATAATTCGCCCAGCGCTCGCATTCCCGACCAAGAGCGGGGCGGCGTAAGCCCCCGTGGTATCGCTGGACGCGATGGCAACGGTGATCGGCCCACATACTGCCGGCGGTTTTCCGAGCAATCGCCCTCGTGTCTGCGTAAACGTGTCTGCCGAACCACGGCGGGCTCACGGGCGCCGCTCTTGGTGGTATTCATTTCCCGGTAAAAGTCGCAGTTCCACCGTTATCGCGTTTCGCAATCCACGGCGGGCTCACGCCCGCCGCTGCTAGTAGTGTCGTGTCGGCGTGGAGGCTGGCAAAATCGGATTGCGAGCGACGCCGATCCTGACTTCGTCGCAGCTGCCGGATAGACTAAACGTGGATTCTCGCATGGCCGAGCCTTTGCCTTCTGATGCTGGTCGCTCCGAATCCGCGGAACAGGACCTGGAGTTGTTGCACCAGGCCCGCCAGGGAAATTTCGCGGCTTTCGAGGCCCTGGTGCATCGCTTATTGCCGCGGGTAAGCGGTATGGCTCGCCGAATCCTCGGACCCGGCCCCGACGCCGAGGAGGTTACTCAGGAAACTTTCTTGAGCCTCCTGGAGCACCTGGATCAGTTTCGTGGAGACTCCTCGGTGGCGACCTGGGTTCTGCGCATTGCCACGAACCACGCCCTGCAGGTTTTGCGGAAACGACGCGGTTTGACCGTTGTCCCCCTGGAAGTAACCGCACCCGACCAGGACAGCGGGGACACTCCTTTGCCACATCCGGATTACATTGCCCAGTGGCGCGATAACCCCGAAGATTTGGCCCAGCAAGCCGAAGTTCGCCAAATCCTGGAGCAAGCCCTGGCGGAACTGGATGAGAAGTACCGCATCGTCTTTGTGCTCCGCGACATCGAAGGCTTTTCGGTCAAAGAGACGGCCGAAATGCTCGGGCTGAGCGAGGCCAACGTCAAGGTGCGATTATTGCGTGCCCGATTACAATTACGCGAACGGCTAACCCGCATATTCGGCGACGAGGCGACCCGCGTCTGGCCCAGCCATGCTCACTGACGCCCCGACCGGTGTAACCTCCCCGCGGGATAACGCATCCATACAGGAAACCCGGGCGAGCTTCCGATCATGACCTGCGAAGAACTGCTCCAGCTGCTCAACGAATACGTAGATGGCACGCTCGACCTGTCACTGGCGGAATGTCAGCAGTTTGCCGAGCATCTGGCCCAGTGCAATCCGTGTCAGGTCGTGGTGGACAATATCCGCAAAACCATTCGGCTGTATCGTGCCGGCGAGCCCTTTCCGATGCCGCCGGAGTTTGAGGCTCGGTTGCTTCAGGCGTTGCGCGAACGCTGGAAGGCCAAATTTCCCGACACCGTCAGCAGTTGAGCCAAATCCGCGCCAGGTCTGTAACTTTTGCCCGCCCCACCGAACTAACAATTAAGGCAGACCCAAACAACCTGGCAGACGATGATCCGCCATGCGACCGATCAAGGAATCCGCTATGGAACTGCTCATTTTTGCCGCCATCATCGGGCTGTGGTTGATTTTGCAAATCTGGGTGTTGCCCAAACTGGGCGTACCGACGTGACTGGGTGGTGCCTGCCGTCCGAGTTCGGACGAATCGCCCTTATCCATCCAACCAGGCGTTGACGAGCATAACCGCGACCCACGCTCCAAAGGCCGTGTATCCGTCGGACGGGGCATGGGCAAGCATAACGATCCACACCCCGGCGATGTACCCGCTTCGCCTTCCGAACAGCGCAAGCAGCAACCGGAACTGCATTGATGGGATATACAGGTTAGGCCTGGTTGACTTCCGAACAGCGCAAGCAGCAACCGGAACCCGCTCGCAAACAAGAAACACTCTCGAACGAATAAGCCCCGAACAGCGTGAGCAACAGCCGAAACGCCACCGGCCCGTGCATCAAGAGCGGGGGGCGTAAGCCGCCGTGGTGAACGTATCGAGTCCGCAGATGCAATACGCATGTGTGCTGGGTGCGTTCCCGAACGCAGCCATGTTCCGGTGGAACTTGCAGCTGGAATACGCATGATTCCCCTAGCGCTCGCATTCCCGACCTCGAGCGGGGGGCGTAAGCCCCCCTGTGGGATGCACTCAGCACGCGAGATTCAAACGCCGAAATTCATCGCATTGCACTTGCAGATGCGGTCCGGAAAACCACGGCGGGCTGACGATCGCCGCTCTTGACGGTGTGCGGTTGGTGCTGGGAGGTACGGTTCTAACGGAACGACGCTTCGTTTGTTACGCTCGTGCAGACGCACGCCAGTCAGCCCGCGAAATCTGTCGCAGTTCGAGCGGAATCGCGTTTCGTTTGCCCCGAAAGATTGTCGCAGTAACCCGGTTGCTCGGTTTTTGCTCGCAATTCTCGGGCAATTGCGTTTCGGATGTCACGGGGGCAGTCGGTCAGGGTCTGGGTCGGGGCGATGTTAGTCGTCGCCCGAACCGCGGTACCTCTTAGCCTGTCGGAGATCACTTCAGGTCGCCGATGTACCAGACCCGCACCGTCTTGTCACGGCTTCCCGAAACGACGTACTTGCCGTCGGGGGCTACCGCGATGCTCAAGACCGCCGACTGGTGCCCCTCGAACTTCCGCACTTGTTCACCCGTCGCCAAGTTCCACAAACGCACCGTGCCGTCCCAGCCTCCCGAAACGGCGTATTTGCCATCGGGCGTCACCGCGACGCTATAAATCCCCCACTGATGGCCTTTGAACTGCCGGACT
>VAPR01001137.1_pt1 | contig 14111 bp, 17 predicted proteins | sample 3380701 | NCBI WGS metagenome assembly VAPR01 (sample SAMN11536904, study PRJNA540576) | hot springs metagenome | isolation source: hot spring wet sediment | place: Spain: Lobios | collected 2014-01 | reverse complement strand
GGGGGGACGCGTATAATCCGGGAGACTTTCCCCAGATCCCAATCGTGGGCCCGGACGATGATCGGCGTGGGGATCGTGCTGGCGGTGGGCGTACTGGTGGCTGCCCGGGTGGGCTGGCCGCTGGCCGGGCCACTGGCGCTGGCGGTGGCGCTGCTGGGCAGCCTCTGGGCTGACCGGGCGGTCTACCGCTCCTGGCAGCGCGGTGGCCGGGCGTGCCCCTACTCTGGACGGGGGGCGCTGGTGATCGGGGCCTGGACGCTGCTGCTGGGCGTGATGCTGCCGCTGGGCGGCGTGGCCCTGGGGCCGGCGTTGGGGGCCGCCCTCGGGCTGGGGGTAGGGGTCGTCCTCTGGCTGGGCCTGCAGCAACGGTATTTCCGCTGGGGGCTGGCCGGAGGGCTCTGCGAGACGGTTGGATTACTGGCCGCGCTGAACGTCGGGCTGCTGCTCCTGCTCAGCGCGCTGGACCCCCGGCTGCCGGATGGTTGGGCGGTGGTGCTGGCGGCGGTGGGGGCGTTTCTCACCGCCCGGCCTGGCCTCTGGGGTGGACCGTCGGTGGGCGTCGCGGGCGGGGTTGGTCTGATGGCGGCGGTGGTGGTCTGGGGGCTCCGGTGGTATGGGCTGGTGACGCCGGTGGGGGCGGGGGCGCTCTTTCTGGCCGCCTACGCGTTGGGGGGGATGCTGGCCGAGTGGCGGCCGGGTGCGCCGCTGGGGCCGGTGCTGGTCCGGTACGGGGTGGTCGTCGCTGGGGGGCTGGCGCTGCTGGGGATGGGAGGAGCGCTCGTCGGCCGGCTGGCCCCATGAGGTGGAGAGCGTGGACGAGGTGACGCCCGCTGAGTACGAGCTGATGGCGCTTTTAGAGCGTCTGGAGAGTCTGCGCGAGGAGATGGAGGAGCTGGGGGTCCGGACGCTCGACGAGATCGAGCGCTGGATCGCCGATCTGCACCGACGGCTGGATGAGGAGTTCGGGGCGGCGGGCTGAGGGGTGGCACAGAGCCTGCGTCGGCGGGCGTGCTCGGCCGGGCGCGGCCGGCGCTTGCCACGCTGGGGGAGACACCGTATAACATGCTGCACCACTGGCGATGGAGAGGGGACGAGGGAGCCGGCGTATGGCACACTTCCAGACTGAGGAGAACACACGCTTCCGCCGACACATGGTCGAGCAGGCGATCGCCCTGGCGATGCAGAACCGGTGGCAGGAGGCGGTGGCGGTCAACCGCGCCATTCTGGAGCGCTTCCCCAACGATGTCGAGGCCTGGAACCGGCTGGGGCGGGCTCTGCTGGAACTGGGGCGGTACGCCGAGGCCCGTGACGCCTACCGGCGGGCGGTCGAACTTGACCCCAACAACGTCATCGCCCAGCGTAATCTCAGCCGGTTGTCCGCTCTGGCGGTCGAAGCCGCCACGCCGCCGGCTATCGAAAAAGTCGACCCGCACCTGTTCATCACCGAGACCGGCAAGTCGGCCATCGTGCCGCTGGTCCGGGTGGCCAGCCCCGAAGTGCTGGCCAAGATGACGGTTGGGGACCAGGTGTATCTGGAGATCCAGGGGCGGTCGCTGGCCGTCCGCAATGCGCGGGGTGAGGTCCTCGGGTATATCGAGCCCAAGACCGCTCAGCGGCTCATTGACCTGATGCGCACCGGCAACCGGTACGCCGCCGCCCTCGTGTCGCTCGACGACGGGGTCAAGATCATCATCCGGGAGGTCTATCAGGACCCGCGCAACGCTGGCCGGATCTCCTTTCCGCCGCGCGGGGGTGAGCCTGGCGTGCGGCCGTACACCCGTGAGGCTCTGCTTAAGTACGAGGAAGAGGAAGAAGAGGAGGAAGAGGAGGAACTGGCCGAGGAGCTGGAGTTTGGTGGCGAGCCCGAGCTGGAGACCGAGGAGATGAGCGAGGTCAGCGAGTTCGAGGAGGAGGAAGAGGAGACCGAATAAAAAACAAGCGAGAGCAAACTGCTCTCGCTCGCAATGACAAAAGCCCGTGGCCGCTGGTTACTGCTTGGCCTTAGAATTGCGGCTGACCCACTTGCTGCCGGTCGTGGCGCTGAGCGGGATGTCCTTTTCGGCGTGGCATTTAATACAGCGGTGATGGTAGTGGGAGACGCCATCGATCCGGATAGAGGTTACTTCCCAGTAGTGGGGCGGGCAAGACTGGCTCTGGACAGGATCCACCATACTATCCAAGCTCCTTCCAGCCTGTCGTCCTCGGCGCCGGTGGGCGCCGGCTCGCGGTGGCGCGGGCGCGCCTCACGATTTTGGGGCAGGGAGAAATGCGAGAATGACCCTGGCCGGGGCGAGGGACATCCTCACAGAAATTTTAACAGAACTGTCTCCTCTGTGCAACGTCTCGGTTTACTATCGGTGGGCGGACAGCGTATAATCCCTATACTCAGAACACCGGCGGGGACGGTGGGTCACCGCAGCAGGGGGAGAGAATGGGTCTCTTCTCACGGATGATGGCACTGTTTCGGGCCAAGATGGGGCAGGTCCTCGACCGGGCGGAGGACCCAGCCACCACCCTTGACTATTCGTATGAGCGGCAGCTGGAGTTGCTGCAGAAGGTCCGGCGGGGGATCGTTGACGTGGTCACGGCCCGTCGCCGATTGGAGGAGCAGGTTCAGCGCCTGCACCAGGATATCGGGCGTCTCGAAGGCCAGGCCCGGCAGGCGCTGGCGCTGGGCCGGGAGGATCTGGCTCGTCTGGCTCTCCAGCGGCAGCAGGTCGCTCAGGCGCAACTCCAGACCCTGACCCAGCAGCTGAGCGATCTCGAGCGCGAGCAGGCCCGGCTTCAGGAGGCGGAACAGCGTTTGCGGCTCAAGGTGGAGGTTTTCCGCACCCGGAAAGAGGCGCTCAAGGCCCAGTACCAGGCCGCTGAGGCCCAGGTCCGGATCGGTGAGGCGGTCACCGGTCTCTCCGAAGAGATGGCCGACATCGGTCTGGCGATCCAGCGGGTGGAGGAGCGCACCGCCCAGCTGCGGGCCCGGGCCAGCGCGATCGACGAGCTGGTCGCCGTCGGGACGTTGACCGACCTGACCACCGGCTCTGACGCGCTGGAGGCCGAACTCCAGCGCGCGGCGCTGAGTGAGGGCGTCGAGCAGAAACTGGCGGCTCTCAAACGTGAGCTGGGCGGTGGCGAGTCGCCGCGGATGCTCGGCGAAGGGAAGGATCGATGATCGTCCGGATCAGCACCGAGGGGCAGTACCGCCTGGACGACGCGCTGCTTCCCCAGTTGAACGCGCTGGACAACCAGCTGGTGGCGGCGGTCACGGCGGGCGATGCGCTGGCTTTCCAGAAACTCTTTCGGGATCTGCTCGATTTCGTCCGCCAGCACGGACAGCCGGTCGCTCCCGAGGAGATCGTGCCCAGCGATCTTATCCTGCCGGCGCCGGACCTGACATTTGACGAAGCCCGCGCGCTGTTCCAGGGTGAAGGGGTCATCCCCGGCTGAGGGATGTGAGGAGCAATCGCCATGCTCTGGCAGCCGGTCCGCCACGGGCTGGCGCTGGCCCTCTGGGGCCTGTGGTGCCTGGGGCGGCGCCGGTGGCTGGTCGGTCTGCTGGGGCTGGTATTGGTGGGGCTGCTCGCCTGGCGTCTGGTCGGTGGCCAGGCCGGGCAGACCGGGGAAAACGGCCTGGAGACCATTCTGGTGGAGACCAACGCCAGTGGCACGGCCCTGGGGGAAGTGCCACCGGCTGTCCAGGCCTACTTCGCCGCCCTGGACCGTTACGACGCTGAGGGCCTTCTGGCCACCCTGAGCGACCTCGCCCCGCGCGAACAGTCGGCTGATCGTGCCCAGCGCCTGCGCGCCTGGGTCGAGCAGGCCCGGGCGCGTGGCCTGCGGGTGGGGGCGCTCACCGGGATGGGCCTCTATCCTCTCCTCGACGGCCGGACCTACGCGTTCGTGGTCGCCGAGTTCCGCGACCAGGAGGGCCGGCACGAGTTCGTCCCCTATGTGTTCACCCTCGACCCGGCGGGGAAGATCTTGAGCGTGGACTGATCAGATGCTCGCGCGTGGCCGACCGCTGATCACCAGCCGTCCGGCTTCAACCGCGAGGCGAGCGGTTGCGGGGTCGAGATCGGGCGGCAGCGGGAACCGGAGGGCGGCGACCTGGTCGGTGATCAGCCGGGCGATCTGGTCGCGCAGGGGCGCCGGCAGGGCAGTGCCCGAGAGGCTGAGCGATTCAAGACGCAGGGCGACCGTCTCGCCGTCCAGGAAGGGCTGGAGGCCCGCCTCAACCGGGAGATCGAAGCCGGAGACCTGGACCGTGGCTTTCGCCGTGATCTGGCCGGGGAGGAGCGTCACCCTGATCTCACGGACCGCGAGACCGGCGGGGAGAGGTGTGGTGGCGACCGCTGCCCGCAGGCGGGCGTTGATCTCCTCTTCGCTGAGCATCCACTGGCGCTCTGGCGCCTGTGCCAGGGCGGGCGTCGGCACCGGTGAGGGGACGGAGCGGGCCGCCGTCGGTGACGGGGTAGCGGGTGGTAAGACTCCCGAGATGGTAGGGCTCGACAACTGCCCGGCCAGCCAGGCGAGGGCCAGGACGAGGCTCAGTCCGCCCAGCAGGCCCAGTCCCCACAGAAAGCGTCCCATTAGATGCTCCTCGAGAGAGATGATACCAGAACGGGACCGATAAGCGCCCCATATTCCCGGGCACGGGCCAAAGCCGGCGAAGACTCGGGCCCGGGATCGGGGGCCCTGAGAGGCTCCCCAGACCCAGGCCGGGCGGTGTGCCGGTGGGGCGCTGCACCACGGGCGGACTGCTGGTCTCCGACTGAGGCACCGTCCGACCAGCCAGCCGGCGAGTCCCGAGCCGCTCCAGAACGGGCCGCAGTCGCTGACGGCCTCAGTGGCACCCGGTCTCCTGTCAGGCAGGAGCATTCTACCAGGCGAGCGAGGAGGCGAGAAGGGTTTTGACGGCAGCAGGAGGGCGTGCTAGGCTGGGGCCTGTGCACACATCAAATTACAGGTCCATCGGGGGGCAGGTCTGGGCGACCCACCGTCTCCCTAGAGCGAATGCCAATCCTGGCTTCGCGCTCCCTATTCTCCGTCAAGGGCCGCCCTGATGCCAGTTTTGACGCCCGCCCTCGCCGGGGGCGGAGAAGAGCAAAACGAAAAACGGCCCAGAGGGACGGGCCGTTTTGGGGGTGGGCGGCGGGATTCGAACCCGCGCTCTTCTGATCCACAGTCAGACGCCTTGACCGCTCGGCTACGCCCACCATGAATCGGGCACGGGAAACTCCCTGCGTCTAGTATACATGCTTTTGTGCGTGAGCGCAAGGGAAAGAGCGGTAGACAGGCCGCAGGACGACCGTAAGTCTGCGCGCTACAGGCTCCCGCCGCTGGCAGCCGGCACGATGATACTGTCAATCCCTGGGGAGGATCGCCTATGGACCATGTTACCGGCCAGCCCGTTCGGACTGCTCACCACTCTCCGGGGACAGTCACGCCCGGCTCCTCTGTGGAAGCCGCCCGGCTCCTCGCCACTGTCTACCACCGTCTCCTCCAGACCTACGGCCCGCAGGGCTGGTGGCCGGCGGAGAGCCCTTTCGAAATCGTCGTCGGTGCCATCCTCGTCCAGCACACCACGTGGCGCAATGCCGAGCGGGCCATCGCCGCCCTCAAGGGCGCCGGTGTTCTGACCCCACCGGCCATCGCGGCCCTTGATCCAGCCGCCCTGGCCGCCCTTATCCGCCCGGCCGGCTTCTACCGGACCAAGGCCCGAAAACTCCAGACCTTCGCCCGCTACCTCCTCGCTCGCTACGGCGGCGACCTCGAAGCCCTGCTGGCGCAGCCCACTGAAACGCTACGCCGTGAACTTCTGTCCCTCTACGGTATCGGCACGGAGACAGCTGACACCCTTCTCCTCTACGCCGCCGGCCGGCCGGTCTTCGTGGTCGACCGGTACACCCTGCGGCTCTTTGCCCGGCTGGGCCTGGCGGTCGGGGCGCGCCCGGCGGCGGTCCAGGCCCTCTGCCAGGCTGTCCTCCCGCCGGACCCCGCCCTCTATAACGAGTACCACGCCCTTATCGTCCGCCACAGCGTCGTCCGCTGCCGGGCCCGGCCCCGCTGCCACGGCTGCCCGCTGGCCGACCTTTGCCCGAGTGCCGGAGAAAATACCCCCGGTCCTGTGCACGGGACCGGGGGAGAGATGTCCGCCCGGCTGGCTCAGTGAGCGGCGCCGTCGGCGGTCACCGCCGGCCGCAGGCCGCAGAACTGCTCGTAATCGATGAGTTCGGTGATGGTCGGGTTGTCGCCGCAGACCGGGCAGTTGGGGTCGCGCTTGATGCGGACCTCGTTGAACTCCATCGCCAGAGCGTCGAAGATGAGGAGCCGGCCGATGAGTGGCTGCCCGATCCCCAGAATGAGTTTAATGGTCTCGATGGCCTGGATGCAGCCGATGATCCCCGGCAGCACCCCGAAGACCCCGCCCTCGGCGCAGCTGGGCACCGCCCCCGGCGGCGGCGGCGCCGGGAAGAGGCAGCGGTAGCACGGCCCCTCTTTCGGCTTGAAGACCGTGGCCTGACCGTCGAACTGGAAGATGCTGCCGTGGACCACCGTCTTGCCCAGCATCACCGCCGCGTCGTTGACCAGGTAGCGGGTGGGGAAGTTGTCGGTGCCGTCGACGATGATGTCCCAGTCACGCAGAATCTCGAAGGCGTTGGCCGAGGTCAGCTGGGTCTGGTAGGGGACGACGGTGACGTCCGGGTTGATCGAGCGGATGGTCTCGGCCGCCGACTCGACCTTGGGCCGCCCCACGTCCTCAACCCCGTGCAGGATCTGCCGCTGCAGGTTCGAGAGGTCGACCACGTCGAAGTCGACGATCCCCAATGTGCCCACCCCGGCCGCCGCCAGGTACAGGGCCGCCGGCGAGCCCAGGCCGCCGGCGCCCAGCAGCAGGACGCGGGCGCTCAGCAGTTTCCGCTGGCCGACCCCGCCGACCTGCGGCAGGATGATATGCCGGCTGTAGCGGCGGATCTGCTCTTCCGTCAGCACCGGTAACATGGTCTGCCTCCTTCCGGCCAAAAACTCGCCGACCGGGTCAACCTGGCCGGCGTTAGATATAGTAGGTGTAGGCCCGTTGACGAGCCCGGGCCGCCAGATCAGCCAGCGTCGTCGTCTCCAGCACTCCCCGTGTCGCCTGGGCCACCCGCGTCCAGAGGTCGTGCAACGCCTCGGCGGTGGCCGGCGGCGCCGGGGCGGCGCCCGGCTCCTCGCTGGTCACCCCCAGGAGCGCTCCCTCCAGCGCCTCAACCACCTCGGCCAGGGTGATCGCCTGCGGCGGCCGGGCCAGAAGATGCCCACCCCCCGGCCCGCGCCGGCTGACGATCAGCCCGGCCTTGCGCAAACTGGTCAGCAACTGGTTGAGATAGGGCTCCGGGATATGCTGCCGGGCAGCGATGTCCCGGCTCTGGACCGGTTCGCGGTCGGCCCGGAGCGCCAGATCGATCAGGGCCCGCAGCCCGTACTCCAGACGCGTCGAGATCCTCAGCGTAGAACCACCACCTCCAGTTCGCGCACCGTTCCGTCGACGATCTGGAAGGCGCGCACCTCGGGGCGCGACCGGTCGGCCAGCGAAACGATCACGTAGGCGGAATCGGGGTAGAAGGCCAGCCGGATGTCGGTCGGCGAGGGATAGGCCGGCGAGTGGGTGTGCGAATGGTAGATACCGACCAGCGTCTGCCCAGCCTGGTCGATCTCCTCAAAGACCCGCAGTTGCTCCTTCGGGTCCATAGTATACATCACCGGGCTCTGGCGGATGTTGCGCATGCGGTAGACCCGTTCGACGGTGGCATCCCGTCCGGCCAGCAGACCGCAGCACTCGTTGGGATACTCCTCCTCGGCGTGCCGGACCATCTCCTGGTAGTGGGCCAGGGGGATGACGATCCGCCCCTCGGCGAACGGCGTCTCCGGCGCGGCCGGCTCGGTCGTCCCCCCGACCAGCGCCGGGACGAAGGCCACGGTGTCGCCATCGTGGAGGGGCGTCTCCAGTCCCTGCAGTTCGCGGATCTCCTCGCCATTCACGTAGACATTGATATAGTGGCGGACCTCGCCGTTGGCCCAGATCTGAGCGGCCAGGTCCGGGTAGCGGGCTGTCAGGTCCTCCAGGAGCTCTCGCACCGTCCGCCCCTGTCCCACCAGCGAGGCGGCACCGCCCGCCAGTTTCCGATAGGGTGTGGGGACGTAAATCGCGATCATGGTCAGCCTCGTTGCTCAGCGCCCGCTCTGGAAAAGCGAGAGATAGCGCTCACCGGTGTCCGGCAGGAAGGTCACCACCGTCTTCTCCGGCCCCAACCGCTGGGCCACCTGCAGGGCGGCGTGAACATTGGCCCCCGCGGAGATGCCCACCAGCAACCCTTCCCGCTGGGCGAGCAGCCGCGCGCACTGCATCGCGTCCTCGTCGGAGACAGCGATCACCTCGTCGATGAGCTGGGTGTTGAGAACGCCGGGGATGAAGCCGGCTCCCAGCCCCTGGATCTTGTGCAGCCCCGGGCGCTTGCCCGAGAGCACGGCCGCCCGGGCCGGCTCGACGGCCACGATCCAGAGATGGGGGATGTGCTCGCGCAGTACCTCGCCCACCCCGGTGAGCGTCCCGCCGGTTCCCACCCCGACCACCAGGGCATCCACCTTCCCGTCGGTGGCCTCGAGAATTTCGCGGGCGGTGGTCCGCCGGTGGATCTCCGGGTTGGCCGGGTTGAGGAACTGCTGGGGCATAAAGTAGCCGTGCGTGCGGGCCAGTTCCTCGGCGGCGTAGACCGCCCCGGTCATCCCCTCGATGGCCGGCGTCAGGACGATCTCGGCCCCGTAGAGACTGAGGAGCGTCCGCCGCTCCAGACTCATATCGTCGGGCATCGTCAGGATCAGCCGGTAGCCCTTGACCGCCGCCACCAGCGCCAGGCCGATGCCGGTGTTGCCGCTGGTCGGCTCGACGATCGTATCGCCGGGCTTGAGCACACCCTGCCGCTCGGCCTCTTCGATCATACTGAGGGCGATGCGGTCTTTGACCGATCCCCCGGGGTTCTGAGCCTCCAGTTTGGCCAGGATCGTGGCCGAGCCGGGCGGGGGCAGACGGTTCAGCCGCACCAGCGGGGTGTCGCCGATCAGTTCGAGGACGCTATTGACAACGCGGGCCACACGCGATCCCAGGATTTTTGACCAAGTTCATAGAGAATATACCACGCCCGGTCCTGGCCCGTCAAATAACTGTTCGGAGCGGTTGCGCCGGCGATCTGGTCCGGTCGGCGGTTGTTCCCCCCGCCGTCGCTTCAAAGGGGGCGGCGGCGGGCGCGGGGTGTCGACGGCCGGCCGAGCGGCAGCAGGACGAGGGGGATGGCTGTCGCCAGGTTGAGAGCCAGAAGGTATCCGGCCGGGGCCAGCAGGCGGGTCACCGGCGGTTCAGCCAGCAGGAGGGCCTGGGCGCCCAGGGCGCTCAGCGTGGCGACGCCCACGCTTGTCCCCAGGCGCAGGGGAGTCGGCCAGTCGGCCGGGGCGCTCAGCACGCCCAGGGCGGCGGCGACCAGCACCGTGGCGGCGTGGAAGCCGGCCTCGCGGACCGAGAGCAGATCGAGGAGGAAACCTCCCAGGGCGCCCCAGAGCAGGGCCTGGGGCAGTCCGGCCCGCAGCCCGGCCAGGATCGCCAGCACCAGCACCACCTCGGGCCGGAGCGCACCGGGCCAGAGGAGCGGCCAGGCCACCGCCTGGATCAGGACGCCCAGGGTGGTGAGGGCCAGCCAGGCCAGCGTCGTCACCGTCGCTCACTCCAGACGCAGGGGCAGATAGCTGGTCAGAACCAGGACCTCCTCCAGTCGCTGGAGGTCGACCAGCGGCTCGATCAGGGCTTCCTGGAAGAGGGCGGTGTCCTGCTGGCGGACCGCAACCACCCGCCCGATGGGCAGGCCGGCCGGGAAGACGCCGCCCAGTCCCGAGGTCAGGACCAGCTCGCCGGTCGCGATCTTTTCCTCCTGGCCGATGTAGCGCATCACCAGCCGGTTCTGCAGCGGGTCGGGACTTCCCTGAACCACGCCTCGCGCTCGACTCGACTGGAGCACACCGTTGACCGCGCTGGCCGGGTCGGTGATGAGCAGGACCTTGGCGCTGAGCGGGCTGACCTGGACCACCCGGCCCACCAGACCGGCGGGGGTGAACACCGTCATTCCTTCGGCCACCTGGTCACGGCTCCCCCGATCGATCACCACCGATCGGGCGACGTTGCTCGGGTCGTAGCCGATCACCCGGGCGCTGATCCAGCGGAAGTCCGGATGGGTCTGGCGCAGGCCCAGTTGCTCGCGCAGCCAGCGGTTCTCGCGCTCCAGTTCGGCCAGTCGCGCCAGGTCGCCGCGCAGCTGGGCGACCTCCTGGCGCAGCCGCTGGTTCTCCTGGTAGAGATCGCTGACCCGGCCGATGACGGTGAAGAACGCGGCCAGCGCCCGAATGGGGGGGGCACTGACCATCTCCAGCGCGCTCAGTCCGGCAAAGAGGACCGTCTCCAGCGGGCGCAGGGGAGGAAGGCGCAGCGTCGTCAGCAGGGCCAGGCCGATGAGCAGGGCCAGGCCGAAGGCGAGGAGGCGCTGTCGCACGGTGCCCTCTCCGGGCCGACACGTCAGAGGCGCCGGGGCGGGCGAGCGTACTGGACCGGCACCTCCACCTTGCGCAGGATCTCGATCTCCTCCAGGGCCTCGCCGCAGCCCCGGGCCACACAGGTCAGCGGGTCGTCGGCCACGTAGACGCGCATCTTGGTCTCCTGAGCCAGGCGCTGGTCGAGCCCCTTGAGCAGAGCCCCGCCGCCGGCCAGGACGATGCCGTGGGCCATCAGGTCGGCCACCAGTTCAGGGGGTGTCTCCTCGATGGCCTCTTTGACCGTCTCGACGATGGCGTTGACCGAACCGGCGATAGCCTCGCGGATCTCGACACTGGAGATCTCGACCGTCTTGGGCAGGCCGGTCACCAGGTCGCGGCCCCGGAGCGTCACCACGATCTCCTCCGGCAGGGGGTAGGCCGAGCCGGCGGCGATCTTCACTTCCTCGGCCATCCGGTCGCCGATCAGCAGGTTGTACTTCTGACGGACGTACTGGATGATCTCCTGGTCCATCTCGTCGCCGGCGATACGGATCGACCGGGAGACCACGATCCCTCCCAGCGAGATGACCGCCACCTCGGTCGTGCCCCCACCGATATCCACGATCATCGAGCCGGTGGCCTCGGTCACCGGCAGGCCGGCGCCGATGGCGGCCGCCATCGGCTCCTCGATGAGATGGGCCTCACGGGCCCCGGCGTTGCGGGCGGCGTCGTGGACCGCCATCTTCTCCACCTCGGTCACGCCGGAGGGGATGCCGATGACCACGCGTGGGCGGGGGAGCAGGCCGAAGCGCTGGTGGACCTTGCCGATGAAGTATTTCAGCATCGCCTCGGTCACATCGAAATCGCTGATCACCCCGTCTTTGAGCGGGCGGACGGCCACGATGTTGGCCGGCGTGCGGCCGACCATGCGCTTGGCCTCGGCGCCGACGGCCAGGACTTTCTTGGTCTTCTGGTGGATGGCCACCACCGACGGCTCGTTGATGACGATGCCCTTCCCCCGGACCAGGACCAGGGTGTTGGCGGTGCCCAGGTCGATGCCAAGGTCGCAGGAGAAGAACCCGAAGAACCAGTTCAGGGGATTGAACACCCGCCTGCCTCCGTCGCCGGGAGTGCACGGGGATTATAGCACAGGGCACCAGCCGGCGGGAGCCGGCCCCCAGAAAGAATTAAGAATTCAGATAATCGCTCGATAGTCTGTCTGGAATCAAGATCTGCTCCTGGTCACAGGGGGCGGCGCCCGCGGGCTCCGCCCATGGCGGTCGGGCGGACATATTGATTGCGGGACCTCATCCGGAAGTTGTGGCGCCCTGGTCCGTGGCGGTACTGGACGCCGGCTCCGGGCTCTCAGGCCGGTGGGCTGGCCGCGAGGCGCGGGTCGCGGAGGCCGCTGGCCCGTCGGGCTGGGCGTGGTTGGCGGTTGTTTCAGAGGCGGGCCGCCGGGCCTCGTCCATCTGGACCATCCCCTGGATGACGGCTCCCTCGTGCACCACCAGTGAGGGGGTTGTCAGCTCGGCGGTGGCTCGACCGCTGGCCAGCACCTCCAGGCGCTCCCGGCACCGGACCTTGCCTTCGAAGCGTCCGGCGATGATGACGATGGCGGCCTCAACCTGGGCGGCGACCACCGCGTCTTCAGCAATGTAGATGGCGTCACTGGCCTCGATCTCACCGCTCAGCTGGCCGTCGATCCGCACGCTGCCCTGGATTTTCAGACTGCCCTGCCAGAGCGAGCCGCGTGAGAGGACACAGGTGAACTGATCGGGGCTGGTCGGGCTGGCGCTGAGCGGTCGGGTCACGATCGCCGGTCCGGGCGTGGGCCGGGTCGCCGGGGCGTCGGTGCTCGGCGGGCTGGGGGGCTCGCTCTCACTGGGGGTTCCGGCGAGGCGCAGGGCCTGGCGTAACTGGGTGAACTCTTTCGTGCCGTCGTCGAGTTTTCGACGCTGACCGAACAGCATCTGGTCCTCCGCTGAGGCTGGGTATCTCGGTAGGGGAGAACGAGTCGCGGGGGTGGGTGGTTACGGCCTATCGCGCGCGAAACCTCCGCCCTTTCGGCTAGGTCAAAATGGTTGGTGGTCCGGTGAGCATGTCCGGTTCATGTCACAAAAATGTCCGGAACCCTCTTGTCCGGCTGATGGCCCGGTGACTATGCTCTGGGGCGATGACACGCCCGGCGGGGAATCCCGCCGGGGAGAAACCGGGGAGGAGACGATGGGTCCTGGCGCGGTATCTACGAAATCTGTTGGTCGTCGTCTGTTCCTGCGCGGGCTGATGGCGGGGGTGGCCGGGAGCGTGCTGATGGCCTGTGCGCCGGCCGCCCAGCCGACACCCACCCAGCCCAGCACCAAGCCGGCCGAGCAGCCCAAGCCAGCGCCGGCTGGTCAACAGCCGGCTCCAGCCACCAAGCAGACCGAGATTATTTACTGGGTCTCCTGGACCGGCCTCTTTGAGGAGATGGTCAAGCGCATCGCCAATGCCTTTATGGCCAAGAACCCGGATATCAAGGTGACGCACCTGGTGATTCCGGCGGCGGAGATGGATGCCAAGATTCTGACCGGCGTCGCCGGCGGCAACCCGCCAGATGTGGCCATGATCTGGGGAGCCCAGCGTGTCTACTCGCTGGCTGAGCAGGGAGCGCTACATCCTATCGAAGAGGCGATGGACAAGAACGAGCTTATGCAGTTCAAGGAGTGGGTTTACCCGCCGATCTGGGACCTGGGGACCTACAAGGGCAAGACCTGGGCGATTGCTCAGTGGTGCCAATCGTATTGTGTAATCTGGAACAAAGAGCATTTCGAAAAGGCAGGCCTCGATCCAAACCGCGGTCCGAAGACTACCGATGAGGTCTTCGAATACGCACGGAAGCTGACAAAGTATGCATCAGATGGGTCGATAGATGTGCTTGGTTTCTTCGACTCCTGGATGCAGCGCCAGATGGCTATTTTCGGTGGTAAGTTCTACGACGAGGCTACTGATACTATCCAGCTCACCGCGCCGGAGAATATCGAGACACTGGAGTATATCGTTAAGTTCGTCGAACTCTATGATCCCAAGAAGCTGGCCGACTACCGACAGGCTCTGAAAGGCGCTGCTCAGGGAACGCTCCATCCGGTTCTGGGCGGCAAGCAATCGTTTGAGATCGAAGGCCCCTGGGATCTCGGTGTTTTTAAAGAAACCAAGCCTGATTTTAAGTATGGTGTCTCGCCGTTCCCGGTCAAACCTGGCCGGCCGCGGGGCTGGTGGACCTACGGCGACATTCCGTGTATCATTAAGAACAGCAAGAACATCCAGGCGTCGGGCCGTTATGTTCGCTTCCTGACTGGCTTCGGGGGTGAGGAGGAGTACGCTTCACTCTATCTGATGCCGCCGAAGGGTGGTGGCCGCCCACACAATCCGATCTCGAAGAAACTTATTGAGTCGCCGGCCTGGAAGAAGGTGCTGGAGGAATATCCCGGTTACGACCAGTATATGATCACCGCCTTCGGCGAGGAGACCAAGTTTGTGCTAACCCCGCCGAAGATGCCGATCGCGGCCTTTATGTTCAG
>VAPR01001136.1_pt1 | contig 14116 bp, 14 predicted proteins | sample 3380701 | NCBI WGS metagenome assembly VAPR01 (sample SAMN11536904, study PRJNA540576) | hot springs metagenome | isolation source: hot spring wet sediment | place: Spain: Lobios | collected 2014-01 | reverse complement strand
CCTCGGCCACCCGCCGGGCTCTGGTCTGGTCGGGGTCTTCCAGCATCTCGTGCAGGCGCGTGGGGGCGATCTGCCACCTCAGGCCGTAGCGGTCCACGATCCAGCCGCAGGCCACGGGGCGGCCGCCGTGCTCGACGATGGCGTCCCAGTAGCGGTCCAGCTCCTCCTGCGAGTCGCAGAGCACCAGGAACGAGATGGCGTCGTTGAAGGGGTGGTGGGGTCCGCCGCTGATGGCGATGAAGGGCTGACCGAACAGGGTGAACCGCACGATGGCCACAGAGCCGGCGGGGCCAGTGGGAGAGTCTGCGGGCAGGTGGTACACGGCGTCCACTCGCGAGTCGGGGAAGATCGAGGCGTAGAAGCGGGCGGCCTCCTCCGCCTCGGTGGTGTACCACAGGTGCGGCACGAGCTTGGTGTGCCGCCCCTCCCCCATGTGTTACGACCTCGACCCGGGCGGGAGCGGGATGGGAGGCGCAAATGGGTTGCCGCGGGGAGCCGGCCACCTAGGCCCGGGAAGCGAGGGTGCCGGCTGGAGCGGGATCAGCTCCTGCGGGCCCATCGGTCGGCCGTCAGGCCCGATCCCTGGGCCGGGCCGCATCTCGTAAAACCGGCCGTTGAAGAACAGGTACACCTGGGCCTCGCACTCCTCCCCCTGACCGGGCTGCGGCCGGGCGCCCGGAAACTGCTGGCCGGGGCCCGGTAAGGGGATCAACTCCTGGAGAGGGGCCTGCACGGGCTGGGCCGCGAAGGGCACAGCAGCTCCTGAGGCTCTCTGCAGGCCGGCCGCGTATCCCGCGGTCCACACCGCGGCCGTCCCCGCCACCACCCCCACCGCCACCAGCCACCGCCGAATCCCCATGCGTCGCCTCCACCTGGACTTGCCCCCACTGTACCACGCGGCACACCACCTCCGGTAGGCTGGGGGCGTGTCCGTGAAAGGTGCAGCTTGCCGGCCCCCAAAAATCGCGCCAGCGATTTTTGGGGTGGTCTAACGCGGCTCAGCCGCCGTGTCGGGTGTCCAGGTTCGCAAACCGCGAGGTCTCCTTGTGGAAGAACAGTTCGAGGTCGTCCGTGGGGCCGTTCCGGTGCTTGGCCACCCGCACCAGGGCCACGTTTTCCTTGCCTTCCCGGCGCGCCCGCTCCGGGTCGTAGTAGTCCTCCCGGTACAGGAACAGGACCAGGTCCGCCACCTGCTCCAGCTCCCCGGACTCCCGCAGGTGGCTCAGCATGGGGATCTTGGACCCGCCCTGTTCAGCGGCCCGGGACAGCTGGGATACGGCCAGGATGGGCACGTCCAGCTCCTTGGCCAGGGACTTGATGGCCCGGGCGATCTCGCTGAGTTCCTGGGTTCGGTTCTCCGTCCGCTTGTAGGACTGGATGAGCTGGATGTAGTCCACCACGATGAGCCCGAGCCCGTGCTCCGCCTTCAGCTTCCGCGACTTGGCCCGCATCTCCACCACGGACAGGTTGGAGGAGTCGTCGATGAAGATGGGCGCCTCCACCAGGGCGCCCATGGCGCGGGTGAGCCGCCGCCAGTCGGCCTCCGACAGGTACCCCCGGCGCAGGCGCTGGCCGTCCACCTGCGCCTGAGCGCACAGCATGCGCTGCACCAGCTGTTCCGCGCTGGTCTCCAGGGAGAAGATGGCCACGGGCACCCGGTGCTCCACCGCGGCGTGCTGGGCGATGTTCAGGCAGAAGGTGGTGTTGTGCACACACACGTCGTTGGCCACGAAGTTGTGCGTGTCGGGCACCGTGAGGTCGTACACGGGGTGGTCGCCCGTGTACTCCACGGACACGATGGGGTCCCACACCACGTCCGGCTCCGGCAAAAGTGGCTCCGGGGCGTACCGCGCCCACTGCCGGAGCCGTTCCCAGCCCAAGACCCCACAGGTGCGGAGCAGCTGCAGGGCACTCGTGCCCCTGACCTCCAACGCCTGTTGGCCGTCCCAGGCGCTCAACACCCCCAGGCGCAGGAGGAGGTGCTGCACCTGTCGGGCCATGGTGGCGTTGGGCAGCTCCGCCCGGATCGAAAACTCCCGGGAGGCGTCCGGCGCGCCCCAGCGGTCGGGTTCGCCCTGGACGGTGGCCACGCAGCCCAGCAGGCACCGCAGCAGCAGGCACAGCTTGGCCCGGTTCAGCTGGAAGGCCGCGGGCGGCAACCGCCGGCGGTGGTCCGGCTCCGCCAGCTCCGGGTAGTCCTGCAGGAACTCCGCCACCACCGCGGCGGCTTCCTGGGGCTGCGGGCCCTCGCCGTGTGGTCGCACCCCGAGGGCCCCCACCAGGGCAGGCACGCGGGAGGCGCGCACCGCGGCCGCCGCGGAGGCCGCGTCCAGGAAGTCCCGGCTCACCTCCGGCTGAGCCGGCAGCCGACCCGCGCTCAGGTACGCCATGAGCCGCACCTCCGCGCCGGGCAGGTCCAGCGTCCCGAACACGGGGATGCGCGCGGGTACGGCCACGAAGTGGCCGGGCCGCAGGGACGCCAGGGGCTTCCACCCTTCCGGGGTGAGGAACGGGTGGGTGGCGGTGACCTCCACCTCCCGGCCCAGGGCGGTGCGGACCCGGAAGGTGGGCTTGACCCCGTCGTCCACGAAGTGGGAGGGCTTGGCCTCCCGCAGCCGGCCGCCGTCCAGGGTGAGGACCGTGCCCTCGCCGGACCGCACCACCTCCTCGATGGTGCGTAGGGCCCCGGTGCGGGGGTCGACCACAAGGGTGTCGTACTTCAGGCACTTGCCCATGGACGGCCGGGCGGCCACGATCACCAGGTCGCCCCGCTGTAGCCCGCCCGTGAGCTCGTCCAGGTCCACGAACCCGGTGGGCACGCCCGTGATCATCCCCCGCTCGTAGTGGGCGTCCAGCCTCTCCATGGTCTCCCGGATCAGGTCCCGGAGGGGCTGGAAGTCCTGCCGCATGCGGCGGTTGGCGATCTCGAACACCAGCCGCTCCGCGCGGTCCACCAGGACCTCCACGTCCTCTTCCCCCTCGAAGCCCATGTGGGCGATCTGGGTGCCCACGCGGATCAGGGCCCGCAGCATGGACTTCTGCAGCACGATGCGCGCGTAGTACTCCGCGTTGGCCGCGGTGGGCACCGCGTTGAGCAGGCTGGACACGTACGCGGCCCCGCCGGCCTCCTCCAGCTTGCCGAGGTCACGCAGGCGGTCGGTGACGGTGATGAGGTCCACCGGCTCCCCGCGTTCGAACAACTCCACGATGGCGGAGTACACCAGCCGGTGTGCCTCCCGGTAGAAGTCCTCCGGGCGCAGCAGCTCCACCACGGTGGCGATGGCGTCCCGGTCCAGCAACATGGATCCCAGGACGCCCATCTCCGCCTCCAGACTCTGGGGCGGGACCCGGTCAACGGCCACGGCCATGTCCGACCTCCATTGTACCAAACGTCCGTTCGCCCGCTTTTGGACCGCCTCGCCGGGGAAGACTCCTACCACACCGCCTCTGTGGAACGCAGCGGGAGCAAGCTGTGGATTCCTGGGGCGTGGGGACCGCCTGGGGAAGGGGTGGGTGGGGACAGGGGACGGGGTGTGGAAAAGCTGTGGGGAGTCTGGATTGTGGACAGCTGTGGGTAACCGCCGCTCAGCCCTACGACCGGCGCCGGGCGGGCACCAGCACGTGGGGGAGGGCCTCTTCCACGGTCTGCACCAGGACCACCTGCAGGCCCGAGACCTCCGACGGCAGGTCGTTCTGGTTCTCCTGCGGGACCACCACCTTCTTCATCCCCGCCTGTCGGGCGCCGTACAGCTTCTCCGGAATGCCTCCCACACCGCGCACCCGTCCCTGGATGCTCACCTCGCCGGTGAGGGCCACGTTCTGCAGCGCGGGCCGGTTCTGTACCGCACTGGCCAGGGCCGCGGTAATGGCCAGCCCGAGGCTCGGGCCGTCCACCAGCCCGCCGCCCACCACGTTCACGTGCACGTCGTAGTTCGCCAGGTCCACCCCCAACAGCCGGCGCAGCACCGACAGGGCGTTGAACACCGAGTCCTTGGCCATGGTGCCCGCGGTCTCGTTGAACCGCACCGTCCCCCGGCCCCGCTGCGCGGCGGGGAACACCGCGGCCTCCACCTCCACCACGGAGCCCAGGTAGTGCGCCACGCCCAGCCCGAACACCTTCCCCACCTCAGGGGTGTCCGAGGCCCGCGCGCTGGAAAACGGCGTCAGCCGCGAGACCCGCACGACCTCCAGCATGTCCTCCTCGGTGATCCGCACCCGGCCGCCCCGCCCCTTCCGGCGGTACAGGGCCATGCCGTACGCGTCCGCGAGGAGGTTCACGGCCTTGCGCCCCTCCACCGTGTACGCGGCGATGAGCTCCGGGACCCTGGGGTCCAGGCTGACCCGCAACCGCTTCGCCGCCTGCACCACGATGCGCTCGATGTCCGACTGCGACAGGGGGTCGAAGAACACCTCCGCGCACCGGGACCGCAGGGTGGGGCTGATCTCCTCCGGGTCCCGGGTGGTGGCGCCGATCAGCACGAAGTCCGCGGGCGCTCCCTGCTCGAACAGGCGGCGCACGTACGCGGGCACGTGGGGGTCGTCCGGGTCGTAGTAGCTGGACTCAAAGGTCACCCGCTTGTCCTCCAGGACCTTCAGCAGCTTGGCCTGCAGGAGGGGATCCATCTCCCCGATCTCGTCGATGAACAGCACGCCGCCGTGGGCGCGGGTGACCAGCCCCAGCTTCGGCTCCGGAATGCCCCCTTCCGCGAAGTCCCGTCGGGAGCCCTGGTAGATGGGGTCGTGTACCGACCCCAGCAGGGGGTTGGTGACTTCCCGCGGGTCCCACCGTAGGGTGCTGCCGTCCACCTCCACGAAGGGCGCGTTCTCCGGGAAGGGGGTGTAGGGGAGCCGGCGTGCTTCCTCCAGGGCCAGGCGCGCCACCGTGGTCTTGCCCACCCCGGGCGGCCCGTACAGGATCACGTGCTGCGGGTAGGGGGTGGCCAGCTTGGCCAGCAGGGCCCGGATGGCGTGCTCCTGCCCCACCACCTCCTTCAGCCGCCGGGGGCGCAGGGCCTCCAGGGCGGACTGGGACAGCCGAACCCTCTCCAGAGCCTCCAGCTCCTCCAGCTTCTTCCGGGTGCTGGCGTTCTCCGGCCCCGCGGCCTCGCGGAGCACCTGGAGCCGGATTTCCTGCAGGTAGTCGTCCTGGCGGCGATTCATGCGCTCGGCCACCTTGCGCTCCAGCTCCTCCTCCACCCGGCGCTGCGCCACCAGGTCCGCCAGCTCCTCCTCGATCTCCGACAGCACCTTCGGGATCTCCGCCTCCGACGGGGCCCGCTGGATGGTGGGGTCCTCGTACACCAGCCGCTGCAGGGCCACCACGCGGTCTGCCAGGCGGGGGGACCGCATGAGGGTGAGGGCCTCCAGCTTGCCCGCCTTCACGATCAGCCGCTCCGGGCCGTACACGTCGCTGAGGACCGTGAACAGGGCCCCCACCCGGCGCTTCAGCTCCGCCCGGTTCCGGACCCTGATCCCCCTTGCGGCACCCACCCGTTCAGCCATCGCCGGTCACCTGCACTTCCACCTCTGCCTGCTGGCCGTGGGGAAGCCGGACCGTCACCCGGTAGGTGCCCACCGCCTTGATGGGCTCCGGCAGATCCACCTGCCTGCGGTCCACCTCGAAGCCCATCTGCCGCAGCGCCTCCGCCACCTGCTGGGCGGTCACCGACCCGAACAGCTTCCCTCCGGCCCCCGCCTTCGCCCGGATCCGCACCGGACGGCCGCGCAGGGCCTGAGCCACTTCCACGGCCCGCTGCCGCTCCCGGGCCAGCTTGCGTTCGCGGGCCGCCCGCTCCTGCTCCAGCGCCCGCAGCTGGCCTTCCGTGGCCTCCCGGGCAAGCCCCCTGGGCAACAGGTAGTTGCGCGCGTAACCCTCCCGGACGTCCACCACCGCGCCCGCCTTGCCCAAGGACGGCACGTCCTTGATCAGGATCACCTTCATAGCGAACGCTCCGCCCGCGGCCCCACCTTCCGCAGGTCCAGCCACAGGTCCACCACACCCAGGGCCACCATGGCGAAGGTACCCAGGTCGCCCAGCATCAGAACCGCCACCACCGCCAGCACCCTCCCCGCCCGGGGGACCTCCCGCGAGTTCAGGTAGTGCAACATGGTGAGGATGCCGAAAAAGGCAAACACCAATACGCTGGCCATGAACCCATTGGCGGCCAGCACGCGGCCCAGCTGCGGAGCCCAGGGCTGCACCACCACCCCCGCCAGCACGGGCAGGACCAGGACCACCGCGCCCGCGGGCGGGAGCCGCCACGTGAGGATGGGCGGGAACCCAGGTAGCTCCGTCCCCAGGCGGCGCATCACGTGCCGCGCCAGGGCGTATGCCGCGTAGGCCCACACCAGGACCCCCAAGGCCACGGCCGCGGGCAGGATGGTGCGGACCAGCTCCGGCATCTGCTTGGCCAGCTGCTCCATCTGCTGGACCTGCTGGGGTGGTGCTCCAAGCCGCCGGCTGAGGTCCGCGGCCGCCTCTGCCCCCTTCACCTGGGCCTCCACCACCGCCTCCAGGGGGTCCATCCCGACCACGAACCGGCTGACCCCAAGGCTCAGCACGGTCACCGCCACACCCACCGCCGCGCCGGCCAGCACCGCGCGCCCCGCGACTTCGCCTCCTTTCCGGGCCACCCACCCCTGCACCACGCCCACGGGGGCGAAGGCGCCCACAAACAGAAGCCCCTGCGGGAAGCCGAAGAAGGGGGAAAGCGCCAGCCCCGCAACCACCGCGCTCAGGACCGCGGTCCGGACCCCACGGCGGTACGTGAGGACGAACAGGGGAAGAGGGGCAGCCACGAGTCCCGGAGAGCCCAGCAGCGCCACCAGCAGGGCCACGAGGGCGGTCAGGGCTGCCAGCAGCGCGCCCTCGGTCAGGCTCGCGGTGCGGGTTCCCACCGCTGCGGCGCTGCCCTGTGGCCTGGCCATACGCCTCCGGCCCCGTGGTGGGGCCACACCCGTGCGGTCAGTCCGCGGTGTACGGGAGCAGGGCTAGCTCGCGCGCCCGCTTGATGGCCACCGCCAGCATGCGCTGGTGCTTGGCGCAGGTGCCCGTCACCCGCCGGGGCAGGATCTTACCCCGCTCGGAGACGAACCGGCGCAGCCGGTTGCTGTCCTTGTAGTCCACGGACCGCGCGCGCTCCGAACAGAACACGCAGACCTTCTTTCGGGGCCTGCGCGGTCTCCACTCCCGCTTTTCCTTCTTCTCCTTCTCCGCCATCGGGGACCTCCGGACCTAGAAGGGCACGTCCTCCTCTTCCTCCGGCTCGGGCGCGGGCTCAAACTCCTCCGGGGCTGCCTCCGCCACCGGTTCGGAAGCCTTGCGGTCCAGGAACCGCACGTGGTCCGCCACCACCTCCACCGCCCGCCGCCGCTGCCCGTCCTGCGTCTCGTACTCGCGGATCTGCAGCCGGCCGTCCACGGCCACCAGGCGGCCCTTGGCCAGGTGCTGCGACACCTGCTCCGCCAGCTTGCGCCAGGCCACCACGGGGATGAAGTCCGCCTTGCGCTCCCCCTGCGGTCCGGCAAAGGGCCGGTCCACGGCCAGGGTGAACGTCGCCACGGGCTGTCCGCTCGGGAGGTAGCGGAGCTCCGGGTCCCGCGTGAGGCGGCCGATCAGCACCACCCGGTTCAACACCCCCCATCACCTCCCCCGGAAGGTACGGGCTCCGCGGCCTGAGCCTGGGCTGTGGCCGCCGGGGCCGGCGCGGTGGGCACTGCCTCGCACACCAGGAAGCGGATGACCTCCTCCTGCAACCCCACCGCGTTCTTCAGGTCCTGCACCCGCTGCCCGTCCAGCTCGAACCGCATGAGGACGTAAAACCCCTCCCGGTGCCGCGCGATGGGGTAGGCCAGGCGGCGCTTGCCCCACGGCTCCGTGGCCAGGAGGGTTCCGCCCCGCTCGGTGATGCGAGCCGCCACCCGCTCCATGGCGGCCTGCACCTGCTGGTCGTCCAGGTCCGGCCGCAGGATGAAGACGATCTCGTACGCCTTCCGCACTTCCGACCTCCCTCGGTCAGGGTTTCATCCCCGGTCTCACCTGCGGAGACGGGAGGCACTCAGCCGGTTGATTTTACCAGACGGCGGATCCCCTTGCCAGGCGGCGGGCTGGGGCCCGGGCCAGGATCGCTGCGCGTGCTTCAGTCGTCCCGGAACAGCCCCGCGGGCGGGGTCGGGCCCGTCCGGCGGCGCAGCCTCGGGGTGCGGCTCCCGTTGGCGCGCCGCGCCAGCAGCTCCCGCTTGGTCCGGTACAGCTCCTCCAGCTCCGCCTCGATGGCCGCCAGCGCCCGCCGGCCGGTCTCCCCGGTGCCCGTGTGCGGGACGCTGCTCTGCCAGATCCGACGCCTCTGCTCCGCCAGCTCCGCGATGCGGCGGTCCACCTCTTCCAGCGTGAGCTCGAAGGGGTCCACGAAGTCGTTGGGCACTCCCATCCCGGCTCCTTCCCTCGGGTCCTTGCCCCTCATACAACGTCCCAGGATACCAGATGGCTTCCACGGGGGTTGGTGCAACTCCGGTGCCACGGCCGGCTAGGCGTGGAAACGGAAGGTGATCACGTCGCCTTCCTGCACCTCGTAGTCCCGGCCCTCCAGGCGGACCTTGCCCGCGTCCCGGGCGGCCTGGAGCGACCCGATCCGGACCAGCTCGTCGAACCCGATCACCTCGGCCCGTACGAACCCCCGCTCCATGTCGGTGTGGATCACGCCTGCGGCCTGGGGGGCCCGCGTCCCCCTGGGTACCGGCCAGGCCCGCACCTCCCGGCTCTCCGTGGTGAAAAACGTCACCAGGTCCAGCAGCCGGTAGCCCGTGCGCACCACCTGAGCGAGGACCTCCTCCCCGAGCCCGGCCTCGGCCCGGTACGCACGGGCGTCCTCCTCGGGCAGGTCCAGCAGTTCGTCCTCCACCTTCAGGCTGGCGACCAGCACGGGGACGTCCCGGGCTCGCGCCACAGCCCTCACCGCCTCCACCGCGCCGTCCTGCTGGCCTTCGCCCACGTTCACCACGTACGCCACCGGCTTGTCCGTGAGCAGCCGCAGCGGCCGCAACACCTGCCGCACCCCGGGGGTCAGGGCGCGCGCCGGCTGGCCCGCGTCCAGGGCCCGCTCGGCCTCCTCCAGGGCCGACAGTTCTTCCCTCGCCTTGGGGTCGCCCGCGCGGGCCCTCGGGCGGACCCGCTCTGCGCGGCGCTGCACCGTCTCCAGATCCGCCAGCAGCAGCTCGGTCTCCACCACCTCGATGTCCCGCACGGGGTCCGGGCTTCCTTCCACGTGCACCACCTCCGGGTGGTGGAAGGCCCGCACCACGTGCAGCAGGGCCGCCATCTCCCGCACGTGCGCCAGAAACCGGTTCCCGAGGCCCTCCCCGCGGTGCGCGCCCCGCACCAGCCCCGCGATGTCCACCACCCGCACCGTGGCGGGCACCACCCGCTCCGCCGCCACCAGCCCCGCCAGCACCCCTAGCCGCTCGTCGGGCACCGGGGCAACCCCCGTGTTGGGGTCCACGGTGGTGAAGGGGTAGGGTGCCACCGCCACCCGGGCCCGGGTGAGCGCCCGGAACAGGGTGCTCTTGCCGGCGTTGGGCAGGCCCACGATCCCCACGGACAGCACGTCTTCGCTCCCGGTGGCCTTACGCCCTCGCCCGCTTCACGATGCGCCGGCGGGGGCGCGGCTCGGGCGCGGGCGGGGCAGGCTTGCGCGCCCGGGGCTTGGGGGCCTCCGGCGGCGGTGGTGGTGCGGGCTCGGGCACGGGCTCGTTGCCGCGCTGCAGGAAGGCCCGGATCCTCCGCTCCAGCTTGATGCGGTCCATCAACACGAACCGCCCGCAGGTGCGGCATCGGATGCCCACGTCCGCGCCCAGCCGTTCGATCACCCACACGTCGCCCCCGCACGGGTGCGCCTTGCGGGTGCGGATCACGTCGCCCACGTACAGCTTCACGTAAGGCGCGGGCATCCCAGCTCCTCGACCACCCCCAAAATCGCCGGCGCACTTTTTCGGGACCCCCGTCTCCTCCGACAAGCTGTACCCTCCATGGACACGCTCCTAGACCACCCCAAGAATCGCTGGCGCGATTGTTGGGGACCCCGGTCCCGGCAGGCTGTGCCTTTCATGGACAGTCTCCTAGCGTACGGCGAGCAGCGCGTCCGTGGGCGCGAAGTCGTCGGTGAGGATGGGGACGTCGTCCGTGGCGATGGGGCGCGTGTACAGGTCCGCCACCGCGGCGTCAAACCCGGACACCTTCACGAGGGAGCGCGCCGCCTGCGCCCGCGCCCGTACCTCCCCCGGCGGCCACCGGCGGTCGGTACCCACCACGACGATGTTGCGCAGCGCCTCAGCCCACCCTCCGGGGTGGAAGTCCACCGGGAACACGTACACGCCCGGGTAGACCTCCCGCAGCGTCCGGTACACCGCCCGGAACAGCCGGCTGCGGGGCCCTTCCAGGGCACCGATCACGTTCACCACGAAGGCGCCGCCAGGCCGGAGCTTTGCGCGCACCTCCTGGAAGAACTCCCGCGTGGCCAGGTGGAAGGGCAGGGTGTCCCGCAGGTACGCATCCATGAGGATGTGGTCGTACCGGTCCTGCGTGCGCCGGACGAACTGCCGGCCGTCCTGGGCGAACGCCCGGATCCGCCCGCCCCGTGGGACCCCGAAGAACCGGTGGGCCACCTCCACCACCTGCGGGTCGATGTCCACCACGTCCACGTGCACCCGCGGGTAGTCCTCCGCGTAGCGCTTGGGGATCGTTCCGCCGCCCATACCGATCACCAGCACCCGCCGCGGGTCGGGCTGGAACACCATCCCCAGGTGCATGTAGTCCGCGTACCGGAACACCGTGCGACGGGGATCGTCCAGGTCCAGGGCGCTCTGCCAGTAGTTGTCCAGCTTGAGGTAGCGGATCCGCCCCTCGTCGCTCACGGTGATCCGGTGGTACACCGTGTCCCGGGCGTACACCACCTCCGGGCCCTCCGGGGCCCCCAGCCGGGCGCTGGCAGCGCCGGACCCCACCAACAGCACGGCGGCCACGGTGGCGGCTCCCGCCCGCCGCAGGCCCAACAGCCCCACCACCGCCAGGCCCATCTCCACCAGCCCCAAGGCCAGGATCACCTCGCGCACGCCCATCACCGAGATGAGCCAGAACGCCGCGGCAAAGCAACCCGCGATGCTCCCCAGGGTGGACAGGGCGTACAGCCGCCCCGCGGTCCCGCCCACGGTGGCCACGGACCGGGCGCTCAACCGCACCGCATACGGGGAGATGGTGCCCATGACCACGCTGGCGGGGAAGAACAGCACCAAGGCCGCCACCAGGGGGCCGGCGCGGCTGTCGAGATCCGCGGCCGCCAGGGCGGACAGCAGCGGGGGCGCCGCGGCGGGGATGGGCACCGTGAGCAGCCCGGCCAGGAACACCAGCCCGCAGAACACCCCGTGGGTCGGGTAGCGGTCCGCCACACGGCCGCCCAGCCAGTAGCCCACGCTGAGGGCGGTCAGGAACACCCCGATGAGGCTGCCCCACACGTAGATGGAGTTCCCGAAGGTGGGGGCCAGCACACGGCTGGCGACGATCTCCAGGGCCAGCAACACGCCCCCACTGGTGAACACGATCAGCTCCAGCATGGCCCCTCCCGCAGGTCCCTCAACCCCATCCCGGCCCCGCTCAGTCGCCGTGGAGCTGCCGCAGGCGGGGCGACAGCCGCAGCAACAGCTGGACCCGCTCCACCTCGTTGAGCCACTCCTGCGTCACGTTCCGGAGAAGGTCCGGGCCCGGCGGGACCACCCCCACGGGACACGCGGGGCCCAGACGTTCCGCGGCCATCTGGCGGTAGATGGACAGCGTCCGCTCCCCGTAACGCGCCACCTCCACGAAGTCCTCGCTGAGGAACACCACCATGGGGATCCGGTACCCGCGGTTGATGGCCAGCTCCTCCCGCACGTCCGGGTGGTCGTCGCGGTCCAGGAACCGGAGCTCGATGCGCGGGGAGGACTCCGCGATCCGCTGCAGCACCGGGCACTGGTTCACGCAGTCCCCGCACCACGTCCCGGCCAGCACCAGCAGCTTCATGTCCCGCTGGAAGCCTCGCAGCAGGGCCTGCTGCTCGGGGGTCAGGGTCACCGCGTGGTACACCCGACCCCACCGCTCCCGGTGCACCTCCGTGCCGTACCGCTCGAGGAAATCGTGGTACGGGAGCGCCTGGTCGAACTTCGCCTTCCAGTCCAGGTGGGCTCACCTCCCCTCGGTGGCCCGCGGAGCGGGCCGGAGGGCCGACGCTGCCAGCCCCGCCAGCACCATCACGGCCGCCGCGGAGCCGAAGGCGGCCCCTTCCCCTGCCGCCCCCAGCAGCCCGTTGCCCCACACCGGCCCCACCATGCGCCCCAGGCTCTCCACGGTGCTCGCCACCCCCTGCACGGCTCCCTGCTCGTGCGACGCCGCGGCCCGGCTGATGAGCGCCACCAGGGCGGGGCTGGAGATCCCCGCCCCCACGGCAGCCGCCAGGGTGCTCGCCACAAACCACGGGAGCAGCCGCGTGGTGGATGCAGCCAGCAACGCCAGCCCCGCCACCACCAGGCCCACCGCCAGCGCCCGGCGTTCGCCCCACCGCCTCACCACCGGGCCGACCAACCCCACCTGGACCGCAGCCCCCACGGACCCCCAAAGGGCCAGGAGGTAGCCGGTGTGGGTGGCGTCCAGCCCGAACCTCCGGTGCACGAACAGGGCGAAGGTGGTCTGGTACACGGAGGCGGTGGCCCAGTACGCGAAGTCCACGCCCAACAGCGCCCTGAGGTGCCGCCGCGACAGCGCTGCCGGGAGCTGCCGCCACCCTCCTCCCGCGCCCGCACGCACCCGGTGGACGGACTCCGGAAGCCACCGCCAGGCCAGCACCATCGCCACTCCCGTGAGGCCCACCGCGGCCCACGCGGGCACCGCGTACCCGAAGCGGGACAGCGCCCCGCCCAGGGCGGGGCCCAGGACGAACCCGATCCCGAAGGCCGCGCCGATGAGGCCGAAGCTGCGGGCCCGGCCCTCGTCGGGTGTCACGTCCGCGATGTAGGCCCGTGCGGTGGAGATGTTGCCTCCGGAAAGGCCGTCCACCACCCGCGCGGCGAACAGCATGGGTAGGTTGCGGGCCAGGGCCAGCAGGGCGAAGCTCACCGCGGTGCCCAGCAGGCTCAGCAGCAGAACCGGCCGGCGGCCCCACCGGTCTGACCACGCGCCCAGCAGGGGTGCGGCCACCAGCTGGCAGGCGGAGTAGCTGGCGAACAGCAACCCCACCTGCAACGGGGTCGCCCCGAAGCTGGTGGCGTAAAACGGCAGCAGCGGGATCACGATCCCAAAGCCGACCAGGTTGGCGAGCACCGTGAGGAAGATGGCCCACAGAGGACGACTCACCCCACCATTATGCCACCGCTTTCCCGGCCCCCCGCCCCGCCCGGTACAATGCGGCCCTGGAAGCCATGTCGAGCTTACCGCGCCTGCGAGCCCTGGACCTCGTCCCCACCCGCGTGGGCGGACGGACCGTGGTGGCCGTGCACGACCCGGAGGGGCTGGTGGAGGACACCTTGCTGTTGCCCTTGGAGGTGGCGGAGCTGGCCCTGTTGCTGGACGGGCAACGGGACCCGGTGGACGTCCAGGTGGAGTGGGCGCGGCGCCACGGAGGCCAGCTCCTGCTGCAGTCCGACCTGCTGCGGATCGTGGAGGAGCTGGACCGCTGGGGGCTGCTGGAGACCGAGCGGGCCCGCGCGAGGCGCCAGGCGGTGGAGCAGGCCTTTCGGAGCGCCCCGGACCGGCCGCCGTACTTCGCGGGCAAGTCATACCCGCTGGAGCCGGCGGCCCTCCGGGCGCAGCTGCGGGCCTACCTGCAGGCTGCGGACGCGGCGCGGCTGCCGTCCGCGCCGACTTTGGGCGTCGTGGCGCCGCACGTGGACTTCCCGCGGGGCGGCGTCTGCTACGGGTGGGCGTACGCGGCTCTCGCCCGCTCGCAGGCCACCACCCTGCTGATGCTGGGGGTCGCCCACGGCGGCGCCCCGCACCCGTTGGTCCTCTGCACCAAGCCGTACCGCACGCCCCTGGGCACCCTGCCCGTGGACCGGGAGTGGGTGGACGAACTCCTGCAGGAAGCCCCGCACCTGG
>VAPR01001134.1_pt1 | contig 14126 bp, 9 predicted proteins | sample 3380701 | NCBI WGS metagenome assembly VAPR01 (sample SAMN11536904, study PRJNA540576) | hot springs metagenome | isolation source: hot spring wet sediment | place: Spain: Lobios | collected 2014-01 | reverse complement strand
GCCAGGCCGGATACCAGGTGGAGGTACTGGAGGCGGGGGGTGGAGCGGAATTTCCCCGATTTCATCCAGAAAAAGCGTACCGCCTTGGGCCATTTCGAAAAGCCCCGGCTTTCCTCCTTTTATCGCGCCGGTAAAGGCGCCCTCCTCATAGCCGAACAGTTCGCTTTCCAAAAGTGATTCTGGTATCGCCGCGCAGTTGATCGGGACAAAGGGACGGCCCGCTCTCGGGCTCTCAAAATGAATGGCTCGCGCGAACAATTCCTTCCCGGTGCCGCTTTCTCCCTGCAAAAATATCGTGGCGTTGCTCCCTGCAATGCGCTTGGCCGTGGAGATGCACTGCCGCATTTCCGCGCTTTGGTGAACGATTTCCTCGAAAGTGAACACACCTGTTTTCTGCACGGACTGGATCAGCTCGGTGATCTGTTTCATGTCGCGAAGAACGATGACGACTCCTTGTTTTCGCTCTCCCAACCGCGTTGACACAACAGGTCGGTAGGAACAGATGACCTGCTCGGTTCCTGTCCGTTTTTTCGGGAGGTTCACCTGTACATGAGAGATTTCTGTCCCTTCGTCCAGACAACGGGCAATTTCTTTGGCAGCTTGCCCCCACAGTGTCTCGATGTGCATGCCTATGACCCGTTCCGCACGGAGCTGCAGCATCTCTTGCGCCGCGCGATTGATCGTTTTGATCTGCAGATGCTCGTCTACAGAGATGATTCCTTCCGTGATGGTGGCGAGGATGGCGTCCATGCGGTTTTCCCGCTCCTCCGCGGGCAGGTAGTTGATGGCTTGCACCATTTTTACCCCGGGGACACGGCGGATTTCTCCTTGTACCATGCGGAGCAGATCGATTGAAGGTGTGCTAATTTTCAGATAGATGGTGCCCGGTTTTACTTCCATGCCGATAATGTCCAGGCTGCTTTTTGTCACACACGTAATCACATCGTGCGTGATCCCGATGCGGTCAATTCCCTGAATCTCCAGAGTCGTTAGAAGCACGATCCTGTTCACCCCGCTGCTCTCGTTCCAGTTTCTGATCGTACCACCATCATAACAAAAGAACGCCCAGCAGAATATGCTGGGCAAATCCCTTTTTTCATGGGTCTACACGTGGTCCAGTGCTTGTTCCAGGTCGTAGACGATATCCTCGACGTCTTCAATCCCTACTGCCAGGCGAATCAGGCCGTCGGTGATTCCCATCTGTTCCCGTTCTTCTGCAGGAACGACAGCGTGAGTCATGGAAGCGGGATGCTGGATCAGTGTGTCCACATCACCTAAACTGACTGCTCGTTTGCACAGCTGCACACCGTTCATCATGCGAATAGCGGACTGCATCCCACCGTGAAGCTCGAAGCTGATCAATGCACCAAAACCGTCCATCTGCCGCTTGGCCAATTCATGTTGGGGGAAGTTAGGCAGACCCGGATAGATCACGTGCTTGATCTTCGGATGGGACTGGAGGAATTCGGCTACAATCTGTCCATTCGTGCAGTGGCGCTCCATGCGTACTCCCAGGGTTTTCAGACCGCGGATCAGGAGGAAGGCGTCAAATGGGGAGAGGACGCCGCCCATATCCTTCTGGGTGGTGAGGCGCATCTCGTCGATTTTTTCTCGGGGCCCTACGGCAATCCCGGCGATGACATCGCCATGCCCGCCGATAAATTTGGTCGCACTGTGAATCACAAAATCACAGCCAATCTCGATCGGGCGCTGCAGGTATGGAGATAAAAATGTGTTGTCTACTACAGTATAAGCGCCGCATTTCTTGGCCAAACGGGCAATCATGGCGAGGTCAACCAATTCCATCGTCGGGTTGATTGGTGTCTCAACGTAGATCACCCTCGTGTTGGGACGAATGGCCCGGGCAACGGTCTCCTCATCACTCATGTCACAGAGCGTGAAGTCCACCTGGAAGCGGTCACGCAGCAGTGTCAGCAATCCATAGGTGCAGCCGTACAGACCTTTGGAACACAGGATGTGGTCTCCGGTTCGCACCAGCCCCATCACGACGGCGGAGATCGCAGCCATTCCAGAGGCAAAAGCGAGTGCCGCTTCGCCCCGTTCCAGAGCGGCAACTTTTTGTTCCAGCACCTCCACCGTGGGGTTGCCCAATCGGGTGTAAATAAAACCGGATTCCTCTCCGGCAAAACGCTTCGCTCCTTGTTCGACGGAAGAAAATACGAAGGTGGAGGTTTGATAAATCGGTGTAGCAAGGGCACCTGTTGCCGGATCGGCGTAAAACCCTTCGTGAATGGCAGCAGTGCCAAGACCGTAAGCCTTTTTCGCCTTCATATGAGGAAGATCGTGTATCAAGGTCATCACCCCGTATCATTTTGAAAGCGTATTCATGCAAGGGGCGTACCAGATCGGTATACATAGCGTTTTCGTTTTTCTCTCCAGTTGTCTGGAACGAAAAGTTTCCAGTGTGGAACGAAATGTTTCAGGTTCCCTCAGGAAAGGTTCCAATTAATTAGTACTTTTTTCATGGATAATTATCAGAATAATAGGACTTGTCATAATGTTAATACCTAGAATAAAATTCGCTTGTACGATTAAAAAAATATGACAGGAGGACGTTATGCTAAAAAAATCATCTCTATTTATTGCGCTAGTCCTGGGAGTAACCACGTTGTTCGGAGCAAGTGCAGGCAATGGCTACGCACACGGTGAAGGAAACACGTATCTCGTATTGTTTAAGGATAATAACAAGCTGCCAAGTGATTATCAACAGATCATTGAACAGGCAGGCGGAAAGGTAATTAGATCTCTGAAAAAACTGGGAGCGGTGGAAGTGACTTCTGATAATCCGAACTTCCTCGCTGATGTGAAAGGTTCTGATTTCGTACTGGATGCCGGTCTTGAGCATATCGTCCATCCGGAGAAACCGGTTGAAACCGATGCATTTTCCGGGGGGGCTTCTTCAGCTGGGGGGCATGATCTGTATGAAACCTACCAGTGGGATATCAAGCAGGTAACCGATAACGGCACATCGTGGGATCTGGACGGGGGAACCGGAAAATCGGCGAATGGCGAAGAGATCGTAGTGGGTGTGATTGATACCGGAATTGATTACAACCATCCCGATCTGAAAGACAATTATCTGTACGGCAAGTCTTTCGTACCCGGATACTCGGATCCAATGGATGAAGACGGACATGGTACCCATGTCGCGGGCGCGATCGCAGCAAATGGGCGAGTGATGGGCATCGGTCCCGACCTGAAAGTAGCATCCTACCGTGTGTTTGGTCCAACTGGCGGAGCAGCTACTTCCCATATCGCGGAAGCGCTTATGACGGCAGCAGACGATAACGTTGACGTGGTAAACATGTCGCTGGGTGGTTACGACTGGTTCCAGGATCCGGAGTACGCAACGAAAGACGTGGTAGCCGATGTTCGCTTGTTTAACCGGGCGATTCAATATGCCGTCCAACACGGTGTCACGGTAGTCGGTTCTGCCGGAAACGCCGCAAAAGACATCTCGAGCCCCGGTTCGTATGATGATAATGGCGGTGCGACTCATCGCAGTCCCAGCAGTCAACTGCTGATTCGGGTTGCTTCCAATGGCGAAGCGAAAAACCTGGCGTATTATTCAAATTATGGCGTAGGTAAAATTGATGTGACCGCCCCGGGCGGCGATTATGGACTTGCCTGGCTGGAAACAGGAGATCGATCTCTGCGCGATCCGTACAAACGTTGTCTCTCTACTGTCCCTGGCGGATATGCCTGGTATATCGGCACTTCAATGGCAGCGCCGAAGACTGCCGGACTGGCGGGTGTCATCATTGCCAAACACGGGAAAGACAAGCTCACGCCAGCACAAGTGAAGCAAATCATTCAGCAGTCTGCTGTCGATGTGAACAAACCGGGGTACGACGGGATATCCGGTTTTGGTTTGATCAACGCTAGCAACGCATTGAAGTAATCAACTTTGCATCAAACGAGACCTAACGGAGGAGAAGCCGTTGGGTCTTTTCTTCATGCAGAGCAGCCATCGGTTGACACCAACTGGAAAGCAGTAGTATGGTTATGCTGTCATTTTCCAGTGCGAGTAAAAACGGGTACATGAAGAAGGGGAGCCGACATGAGCGGATTGCAGCGGTTACGTATCTACAACATTGGTTATTTTTCCGTATTGGCCATCTTTCTGTCGTTTCTCCCGGTTTATCTGGCCTGGCGAAACGTTGATCCCGCTCAGATTGGCGTGATGGCAGGAATGGGGTCGTTTATTGGGATTGTGTCCCAACCGTTCTGGGGAATGGTGAGTGACAAGTACAAGACCATCAAACGCGTCCTGCTGTTCACGCTCGGCATTTCCATCTTCATCGGGATGGCCTTGTTTCAATCCGCAGGGCTCATGCCAATGTTTCTCCTGGTTGGGCTGATGTACTTTTTTCTGCTGCCCACGGACCCGTTGACGGAGAGCTTGAACTACCGGCTTTCGGAACTCTACAAGATTCCATTCGGCTCGATTCGCATGTTTGGAGCGATCGGGTATGCTTCCACGTCCTTGTTCGTCGGGTACGCTGCGCAGTTCCTGGGGATGGGGAGTTTATGGTATTTGTTCGCAGGATTTGGATTGTTGACGTTCCTGATTGCTTGCGCTCTGCCTGACGCGCCTGCGGTGGCAAAACCGATCTCGGTATCAGATCTGCTGCGCTTTTTTACCTACCGGAAGACGATCTGGTTTTTTCTTCTGGTCCTGATTGCGGCTACTCCTCATCGGACCAACGACAACTTTCTCGGCGTCTTTATCCAAAGTCTCGGCGGAAGCGCGGGCATGGTGGGACAAGCATGGTTTCTGGCGGCGGTAAGCGAAGTCGCGTTTTTTGCACTGAGCGCACGACTGCTTCGCAAAGGAACCGAGATCAAACTGATTACACTTGCTGCGGCTGTTTACGCCGTGCGCTACGTTCTCTGCTATCTGGCGAAGGATCCGCTATGGGTGGTGTGGCTTCAGCTGCTGCAGGGAATTACGTTTGCAATCTTTTACACGGCTGCGATTCAATATTTGTACGAGATCATACCGGAAGAATGGAGGGCGACAGGGCAGACCGTACTGGCTGTGATCTTTTTCGGGATTTCGGGCATTATCGGTTCGTTTGCCGGAGGGTGGATATTCGATCAGTTTGGCGGTTCGCAGCTGTATCTGGTCATGTCGATCGTCTCCCTTATTAGCTGCTTGTTCAGTTTGACCCTGTGGAAAAAAATGTAGCCCCCGACCACACTTTGCTGTTGGTCAGGGGCTTTTTTTTGCTTCTATCTAGTACAGCAGATACTGCTCCACTTCTTCCGGCGTCTTCAGCTTGATGCCCGCGTCGTCACCGTACTTGTAGAACTGGAATTTGACCTGCTGATCCATGACGCCGGCTCCCGGTATGGGGAGAATGATCCAGGTTTCGTACTGATGGATCAAACGGTCTTCTTTTCCGATCCAGAAGGTCGTTTTGATCGTGGACTGCTGCAGCAGGTTTTCCAGATCGGGGCGACCGGCCAACTGCTGCTTGATCGGCTCGAACAGTTTGCTGTTGCTTGCCTTCAGCCAATCGGCCCCGGTCATTTTCAGCTGGAACGGTATGCAGACAGTCCCGTACACTTTGTCATCCTTCAGTTGAACGGCCTGGTCCATAAACGGCAGCCAGTCCTCAAATCCGTGCAGGATGTCAAAAGGGAGCGGGTCCTCCTGGGCCGTCATCCAGGAATCGCCGACGCGGATGTAGCGCTTGTCGCCGATCCGGTAATACTGGTAGTCCTGGCGGGCGATGCGGGCATCCACATTGTAACCCTCCGGTTTGATCACGGCGCCGTCGAACATGCTGGTCGTCGTCCGGGAGAGGAGTGTGTTTTTCACAAAGCCCTTGTACCAGAACTTTTGTGCATCCTTATGGGTGTTGCCTTTTTCCAGCGCAGCCTTCAGCCATGCCGCACCCGATTCGGTTTGCGGGACGTCGGTTTTCTCCTGCGGCGTGCCAAATTCGGTGGACTCGAACACCTTGGGCCCTGATTCGTAGGTGCATCCGGCAAGAAGTACCGCAGCGCTTATGCTGACGAGCAGGGTAAAGACGGTATGACGCTTACGCATGGCGGAACCTCCTTACAGCGGCGTATCCGATCAATCCGATGAACAGAACGATCACGATTGGCAGGACGGGAATGTCATGCTGCTTTAGGACGAGCAGGCGGTGTGTGTCGTACGTGGACGCGATAATCTCGTTCTTCTTGTCGCCGTCGATGTCGCCCACCTTGACGTTAATCAGCGGCATGTAGGCCCTCCACGTCTGTTCCAGTCCGTCCTCCGAGTAGCGGAAGCCGCTCAGGTACCGCTGCTGGAAGGTCGTGCTCACCCAACTTTTTGCCTGTGCAATGATTTCCGGCTCGCTGCTGTCTCCGACCGATGCGTAATTAATGAAGCTGAAGGCATCGTCGCCTTCCTGACTTGCCCACATAACTGCCCACGTACCATCCGGTTTCGGTTTCAGGATGTAGGATGGCGTGCTTCCCACCAGCACCTCGTCGGCATTGTCACGATCGATGTCGGCGAGAATAAATCGGGCGGTCGCTAGCGGCACCTGTTTGCGGGACAGGGTATAGGCTTCGCTCACCGTTCCGTTCGGCTCAACGGCCAGTACACTCAAGTGCTCGCCCAGTACCAGCAAGCCTTCAAGTCCGTTTGGCAGCCGCATCGTGTCGAGCAGCTTGGTCGCTGTCGTTTCCGTAGCAAACGGTTTTCCCTCATACGTACCGGTCAACATCCCGGCTGCCAATGAGAGGTCGCGGAATTTGGAGTCTGCCCCAAACGAACTGCGGGCGTCCATTTTTCCGTTTCGTTGCTTGAGCGCCTCGTCGATATTGTGCATGTCGAGCAAAAAGGCGCGGTAAGGGGCTGTGCCCGCTTGCAGCATTGCTTCGGCGAAGGATTGCCGCTGCACGTTGGGAACGAGCTGGCCGTCTTTCCAGGTGTAATACGGGAAACCAGGGTAATCCACCGGCATCTGTTCCTGGATCGAGGCAAGCGCCTCGGGTGAAATGTTTTCGTTAGGCAGGCGTTCCATCTGCCCGTTTTTCCAGGTGAAAACGTACAGGTGCACAGGCTCTGCCTTCAGCGGGAGCAGCTTCTCGGCAAGCGCCTTGCGCTCTTCTTCGGTTTCCGGCTTGTCCGCCTCCGGTACAAGCGGCATCTCGTCGGCGTTTCCGTAGGTGACAATTTCCTGTTTGCCGTCGTTGTCCACGTCGTACAGGGTGACAGGGAAGTAGTCCACCCAATTGCCGCGGTACAACTTGTCCGACTCCCAATGAATGGTGAAATGATTCAGAACAGCCAGATTGTCACGGTTGAATGCAGTATTGGCAAGCACTGCGACCAGAACGAGGGCGGTTACGGCTTTCCAGGTCAAGCGCCCGTACCATTTCGCCAGGAGCGCGATAACGATGACCGCTACGGCTCCTCCCGTCAGCACGGTTGCGAGCGTGTCCGTGTTCAGTCGGGTCAACGCGCGGTCCAGCAGTAAAAACCCGAGGGTAAAGACGATCACCTGCTTGCGCTCATCTGGATGGATCAGAAAATAGGCGAGTGCCAGGACCGGAAGAGAGAGCAGCAGGGCGATCCATGACAAGTCGATAAACGCGATTTTGATGACGAGATGATAGATCAGAAACAGGGCAACTGCGTACAGGGCCCAGTTCAGCGTGTGAAGCCATCCATGTTGACGCATGGAATCACCACCTTTTCAGCGGGGTTTGGTCGGCGTAGAGCTTGCACAGAAAACCGCCAAACAGCCAGAAGTAGAGCGACATAAAGGGAACTTCAAAAATGTTTTCCACCAGATTGTGCAGGGAAACGGCAAGCAGGCCGCAGAAGAGACCCAGCACCATGAAGAAATGAGGCGTTTTTGCCAGTGAACGCACCACTCCGCTTGCGTAGCGCAGCGTGAGCACCACCAGGGAAATCAGCATGGTGACGCCGATAATGCCAAGCTCCGCAAGGCTCTTGAAGAAGTAGCTGTCGGAGTAGATCGTGCCGAAGTGACGGGACGCAACCGCTCCCCCGTGATGCCCGAGACCCACGCCAAACAGCGGCTCCAGCCTCATCTTGTGATAGGCTTCGATCCAGCGACCCAAGCGGCCGCCGCCCATGCTTTTCTCCAGATACGTAGATGAGAACAGCGTCGTCAGCCGGTCGCTCACCGCACTGAGTACGGGAATGCCTTCTGGCACGAAAAAGAGTGCGACAAAGGCAACGATCCCGCCAAGCAACAGAATTCTGGCAATGCGCGGCTTCCAGAAGAACGCGCCGACAAACAAGACGAAGGCGAAGGCAAACCAGGCGCCGCGCGAGAAGGTAAAGAGCAGCGCCAGAATCGTCGTGAGAGCGACGGCTGCCCAGATCCAGCGCTCTTTCGCCGCGCGACTGCTCAGGAGCAGGCCGATCGCAAGCGGGCTGACAAATGCCATGTAGCTTCCCAGCACGTTCGGGCTGGTGACGATGGAGAAGGCGCGGGTGCGTGTAGACTCTCCCTCTTCCACCCATGACCCCGGCGTCTCCACTCCGAGTGCAACCTGGGCTACGCCGATCAGTCCTGCCACAAAGCCGACGAGGACGAGGACTTTTACGAACCGGTTCAATTGTTCCACAGATGCCAACAGATAGAATCCAATAAAAAAAGCTACCATGTACTGATAGATGGCACGGAAGCCTTCTACGCTGGCATCAGCATTGGCCATATCGGTGACCATCATGCCTAAACCAAGCACTGCGAAGGCGAGAAACGGGTGTTTGATCGACGGCAGCGGCCGAGAGCCTTTTACATAGGCCAGGAACGTAAACAAAAGGAGAACGAGCAGCAGCCCGTCATCCCAAAACGACGAAACAACGGGAATCGGCAGAATTTTTCGCAAGACGTAATCGATGATCGGGTACGCGAGCAGCAAATAAATCCAGGTGCTGGACCGGGTCCCCCATTTCAAGACGGTTTCTCTCATTGAGTCGAGTCCTCCTACGACTTTTGATCAACTTAACCATTATAATGAATTGCCGAACGATGTCGCAAGGGCAGGCGGGTTTGGCAGGTTACGAGAAATGAGATATGATAACAGATAGGTTTTTAGATGGGAGATTTGTTTGGATGAATCTAGTCAAAACGGCATCATTGATTATTCTTTTCACATTGGTCGGGCGTCTTCTCGGTTTTTTCCGCAGTGTCTACGTCTCCGGCCTGTACGGAACCGGAATGGAAGCAGACGCGTTCAGTATCGCGGTAAACATTCCGATGACCCTGTTTCTGGTTGTGCCCGGCGCGATCAACGCCGTGCTGATTCCGACCATGCGCGGCATGCTGGAAAAAGGGGAGCAGACTTACGTTCTGTACCACAAGCTGCTCGCTCTTGTGCTCGCAGCGTTTTTTGTCCTGTCAGTGGCAGGCGTTATCTTCTCCTATGAGATTGCACAGTTGTTCGGTTTGACGGGAGAAAAGGCGGAGTTGACAGCCGAGATGCTGCAGTGGATGTGGCCCTCCGCGATTTTCATCGGTCTTGCCGGCTTGTGGGCAAGCGTCTGCAATGCACATCAGCACTTTTTTACCCCGACACTCGGCACAGTTGCGAACGGGGCTCTGGTGATCGCCGCGATGTTCGCGCTCGTACCAAGCTTCGGGGCAGCAGGGTTGGCGATCGCGACCACGTTAGGCTATTTGGCTGCCTGGTTGACGATGTGGCCGACAATGCGCCAATTCGGATATCGCCACCGGCTCTCGTTTTCCTGGAAAGAAGATGAGGCGATGCGCAGCATGGGTGAGCGCGTCGTCCCGATTTTGATTGGCGCCGTGATCGCCCAGGCTACCACCTTCCTGGAGCGGGGCTTTGCCTGCAGGTTGGATGAAGGGACAAACGCAGCCCTCTATTACGCCAACCAGATCGTGCAGATGCCGATGGCCATTTTTGTCGGTGCCTTTACCCTGCCGCTCTTTCCGCTTCTCGCCAGCTACGTGAAGCGGGGCGAGATGCATCTGATGAAAGAGACCCTGCAAAAAGGGCTGGCCTATCTGTTAATCCTGTTGATTCCCGTTACGGCGGGCTTGATCATGTACGGGGAACCTCTGATCCGGTTGGTGTTTGAGCGGGGCGCTTTCGGTCAGGAAGCAGTGGAGGAGACCACCTGGGCGCTGATTTTTTACAGTCTGGGGATGTACGCTCTTGCCGCCCGTGACTTGATCACCCGCGCCTTTTACGCATTGGAAAACACGCGTACTCCTGTGGTGATCGGAGCCATCGGAATCGGCATTTATATCGTCTCCAACTGGCTCCTGATCCCTCGTCTGGCTCATGGGGGCATTGCGTTGAGTGCCGCCGTTTCCGCCTTCAGCCAGGCGCTGCTCCTGTTCGTTCTGCTGTGGAGGAAAATCGGGGCTCCCGTTCGTTCCAACTTCCTGCTTACGGTGGGCAAAGTAGCCGCGGCCTGCGGAGTGATGACTGTCGCAATCATGTTGACCAATCCGCTGTTGTCGCCCCTGCCGCTATGGCTTTACCTGTCGCTTGGCATTGGTGCTGCCGCCAGTCTGTATCTGCTGTCGCTCTGGCTGCTGCGCGAGCCGCTGGTGAACGAAGTGATGCGCAAGCTGCTCAAGCGTTCCCGGATCCCATCGTCGCAAGGGTGAGCGGAAACTCGCGGATGGCGTAGCGCGTCTTGCCCGAGCTGGAGGGAGGGATCTCATCCACATAGCGGACGTTGATGGAGATGTCTTCGCCCAGTGCGGAGCGGATGCCAGTGAGCAGCCGTGTTTCATCCGCGGGAGAGTAGTTTTCTTCGTCCTTGACCAGTTTCAAGGTAAGCCGGTGCGGCTCGTGCTGAACGATTTGAAACGTGCGGAAGCTGTCCATGTTGCGCACGATGTGATTAAAGTAGTGACCGTGCACGTAATGACCGCGTGTGGAGACGAACATGTCGTCTTCCCGGCCGTCAATCTGCGCCAGCAGGGGGTATTGGACCCCGCAGGAGCAGGTTTCGGGCGAGAAGGCGACGATGTCACCTACCTGATAGCGAAGCCGGGGCATGGCGTAGTTGTGCAGGTCGGTTACCAGCAGCAGACCCGCTTTTCCCGTCGGCAGCGGATGTTTGCTCACCGGGTCTACCACTTCCAGCCAGCTGTTCTCCGTAAAAGCGTGCATGCGTCCGGCCGGGCATTGGTAGGCAATGATGCCGCCGTCCCTCGCGCCGTACTCGTTCACCACGGGAGCCCCAAACGCATCTGAGATCGCTGCCCGCTGATGATCATGAAGACTCTCCGCAGTGGATACGACAGCCTTCAACCGATGGCGGAGCCGAATGCTTCTTTGACGCATCATCTGTGCCAGTGTGTGGAGCGCGGAAGCATAGCCGTACAAATAGGAAGGGCGAAAGCGGCGGATCAGCCGCAGGTCCTGCTCCAGTCTCCGCTCGTCCAAATCGTATGCGGGAAGCATCAGCCTGTTTTTCAAATACCGTTCTTTCATTCGATGGCGTTTTGCTTGCTGCTGACCCAGCTCAATCGGTGATCCCCAAATCATCACGGACGGGTCGCCGATGCGAATGCCGTGCCAGGACAACCCGAGCCACCGCGCCGCTTCATACCGTTCCACGGTAGGGCGGTCCAGGTAAAAATGCGTCGGCTCGCCGGTTGATCCGCCCGTCCGGTTGGGGAGAAGCCTGGACGGGTCTGCGCCGCGCGCCAGATACGCTTGAGAGGCATTGCGAAAATGGGATTTGGTCAAAACGGGAAGCTGCTGCAAAAAACGCTCAGGTTGATGGGGATCACTGTTGGAGGAAAACTCTGCTGCGAACTCCTCATAGGCGGGGACGTGCTGTACGGCATGGTGTAACAATGAATGCAGCCTGCGGCGCTGATTGGTCAAAAGCGCTCCCCGGTCCAGGTGCTGCGAATCTCGCAACTCTTGCAAATAGTGGCGGGTGCGATTCTCTTTCAGACGCTCCATAAGCGGCCAATGAACATGGCGGATCAAATAGCCTGTCAGCGGCATGGATTCCTCTCCTCTTTCGTTCGGATGGATGCTTTTTCCACCATTATTCCTAGTAGATGAGGACCCTATACCTGTTTGCTTGCCGCGCGGTTTGGTATAGTATAAGATATAGTTTTAGTACTAGAAAACCTGGCTACCCCAAGCTATTTGGCGGAGCCTTAGTTGCTCTTGTTCAGGTAGGAATGTAGGAAATTCCTATCTGTGCAATAAAGGAGTTTTTTGATGCTGAAAAAAAGTCACTTTCTCGGTGGAGCGCTTATCCTGGCCGTTGCCGGGGTTTTGTCGAAAGTAATCGGGATGTTCTACCGCATTCCCCTGCAGGAAATCGTAGGAGATAGCGGTCTCGGGCTTTATCAGGAAGTGTACCCGCTGTACCTCACCTTCCTGATCCTCGCCACGGCTGGTGTGCCGGTTGCCCTGTCCCGGGTGATTGCAGAGGCGCTGGCAGAAGGGAAGCAGGATTCCATCGCTCAGATTCTTGCTCGAAGCATGGTGATGATGGGCGGGATCGGCCTGATTTTATTTGCCGTCCTGTATCTGAGCTCGCCGCTCATTGCCACGCTCATGGGCAACCCCCATCTGAATGAGCCGATTCGCGCGATTTCGCTGTCGTTGCTCTTCGTGCCGCTCATTGCCGTCATTCGCGGATTTTTCTATGGTCATCAAAAGATGCTGTACGTCGGCCTTTCCCAGATTGTAGAGCAATCGCTGCGGGTGGCGTTTATCCTGGTGGCCTCGCTCTATCTCGTCTCGCTTGGTGAAGACACCGATACAGTGATTACCGGTGTGAATTTCGGAACGATGATCAGTACTTTGTTAAGCCTTGGTTTTCTGGCTGTTCTGCTCTGGTGGCACAATCGCAAGAAACCGCTGGGCGCGGGAACAGGGAAACGGGGACTCGACTGGTGGTTCGATCGCAAGTTCTTTGCCACCATGTGGAGGATCGCCTGGCCGATCTGCATCAGTGCACTGGTGATCCCGATCTTCAGCCTGGTAGATTCGTTTCTCGCCATCAACATTTTCCGTTATGTATGGCATGTCGACGGCTTGACTGCAGACACGTGGTTTGGCATTTACAGCCGAGGAGGCCCGCTGCTGCAGCTGGCAAGTCTCTTCGGTGCCTCCATTGCCCTCTCCATCGTTCCGGCTATCGCTGAAGCGAAAAGGCAAAAAGACGATGAACGTGTCAGCACGTTGACGAGACTGTCCCTTCGCTTCGCCTGGCTGATCGGGCTGCCCGCCGGTCTGGGTTTGACAGCCGTGGCGGAAGGGGCAAATCTGGCCCTGTACGGAGATGTGGAAGGGACACGGGCGATGGCCATCCTCGGGGTAAGCGCCATCCCGCTGTCGCTGCTCTTGGCGACGAACGGTATTCTGCAAGGGCTCGGCAGGGAGAAGGTGCCCGCGCTGCACCTCCTGTGGGGTGTGATCGTGAAAGTAGCGGCCACGCTTGTCTTTACATCTCTGCTCGGCATGGACGGACTGTCCATTTCCTGGCTGTGCGCCACGGGGTTCGTTTGTCTGCTGAACATGCGGGCAATCGGGAAACTGGTGAACGTTGAGGTAAACTGGCGATTCGATACGCTTGTTCCGCTGCTCGTTGCCAATCTGATGCTGTTGTTGGCGTGGGGAGCTACGGAAACCACAGGCTATCTGCTCGCCCACACACTCAAAGCACGTCTGCTCGGCGCAGCCGAAACTGTAGTTGGCATTTCCGTCGGGATGCTGATCTACCTTGGGATGCTGCTGCTGATCCCGCTGATTGAGGACAAGGAGCTCGAGTGGCTGCCGGGCGGCGGGAAATTGCGTGCGATCATGAACGTGGTTCGGAAAAAAGTTTCGAGGTCGAATATCGGCTCTTAAATGAGGAAATCCCCTTCTCCTGTTTGGAGGAAGGGGGTTTTTTCTTCTGGAACGTGGCAGTAGTGAGAGAAGCCTATTTCCAGCCTCCGCTCCATTCTACGTCCATAAGGATGTGATGACTGTCCGCTCCACAATGATTGGCGGGGAAACGCAAAAGTGGAGTCGCTTCGTAGCGAAATCAGAGTTGCGTTTCTTTTTCCCGCCAATCATTGCTCCGCTAAGATGGACTCCGCAAGTCGCTCCGCCTGGAAATAGGC
>VAPR01001133.1_pt1 | contig 14133 bp, 10 predicted proteins | sample 3380701 | NCBI WGS metagenome assembly VAPR01 (sample SAMN11536904, study PRJNA540576) | hot springs metagenome | isolation source: hot spring wet sediment | place: Spain: Lobios | collected 2014-01 | reverse complement strand
CGAAAAACGGGCTCGCCTGCCATCTCGAGATTCGGAAACCTTCTGAAGAGTATCGACAGAGCGATTCTTCCTTCCAGCCTTGCAAGAGGCGCCCCCAAGCAGTGATGAATTCCGAAGCCGAACGCTAGATGATTGGAGGCCCCTCGCCTGATGTCGAAAAGATCGGGGTTTTCGAATTGATCGGGGTCTCGATTGGCGGCGGCTATCAGAGCTACGGCGGTCTCGCCCTTTTCGACAACAGCTCCTCCGACTTCGACGTCTTCGAGCGCTACCCTGCCGGTCAGATGCACCGGCGGATCGAAGCGAAGAATCTCTTCGACGGCTTTTTTTGTAATCGACGGGTCGGATTTGAAGTCGGCCAGTTGGTCTGGATGCCTGAGGAGCTGCAAGATCCCTTTCGAGATCAGGCTTACGGTCGTCTCGTGCCCGGCGATCAGCAACAAGATCGCCGTCGAGATAAGCTCGGCGCGAGTCAGCTTATGCCCCTCGTGTTCGGCCAGAATCAGGCCGGAGAGAAGATCCTCGCCTAGATCCTTGGAGCGATCCTCGATCAAATTAGAAAAGTAGACCGCGAACGAAGCTCTTGCAGCGACGACTTCCTGGGGCGGGTTGAGCCGCGAACTCTGCATCGCAAAGAAATCGGGGTCGATGCTGCGGGCCAGGATTTTCGACCAGTTTTTGAAGAGTTCGTTGTCTTTTGGTGGGACGCCCAACATCTCGCAGATGACCTGGACGGGAAGTGGATAGGCGAAGTCCTCCACAGCGTCCATCTCGCCCTTTTCTTCGGCTGCATCGAGAAGTTGGTTGCAGATCTCTTCGATCCGAGGCTTGAGGCTCTCGATCACTTTGGGCGTGAACGCCTTTTGCACCAACCCCCGCAGTCTGGTGTGCTCGGGCGGATCGAGAAACAAGAACGGTCGGGCTTCGGTGATTGTGGGATCGAGCTGGAGGCCGGACTCCCTGAGCTGTTCTGCTGCCAGCTCGAACGCTCTCGAATTTCTGAAGTCGGAGCTGAATACGTGGTGGTTCTTCAGGATGTCGACACAGTCGGAGTAGCGAGAGAAAAGCGTGGCCCCGAGAGGGGTTTTCAGTACCGGCATCGACTCTCGCAGAGCGTTGTATCGAGAATACGGGTCCTTTTTGAAGTCGGGATCTGCGGGGTTGAAAACCGGTCCGGCAAATGCCGGCGAAGCCGAAGGAGTCTGTGATCTGTCGAGGGATGAAGCCCCGGTGGCCATGAGTCGTTCTTACGCTCCCTACTCTCCGGTAACGTATGCTACCACTCGGTAATATGTCGGCGGTGTGAGGATGCTCACATGGCGAACCAGGAGTGAGGGTAATCGAGAGGGAGCGACGATCGTGAGCGAGGGAAAGAGCGCAGATAGAAAGCTGAGCGAAGAAGAACAGCAAAAACGACGACAGGCGGTTCGAGAGCTCATGCCCAAGACTCCCTACATAGGACTGCTGGGCCTGAAGTTCGATAAGTACGAGCCGGACGAGGTGATCATGAGGCTTCCGTTCAAACATGATCTTACAAACGACGGCTTCGTCTACCACGGCGGTGTGATCGCATCCGCCATCGATACCGCGGGGGCTGCGGCGGCCTGGTCCAACCACGACTTCGAAAAAGGCGTCCGGGCGTCCACAGTTTCTTTATCGATTCAGTTCGTCGGTGCGGCCAGGCAATCCGACCTGTTGTGCTACGCCAGAACGGTAAAGCGCGGCAAGGAACTGATCTTTACGGAGATAACCGCTACCGATGAGGCGGGCAAGGTGGTCGCTCACGCAGTACAGACCTACAGGATTGTCTGACGGCGTAATTGGTGTTGTGTTGCGGTTCGGTCGCCCAGGAAATGTATCCCGACGCCGGATGCGCCACTGCTCCGTCAATCCGCCTCTAGAAATTCGCTCATTGCCGGCAGAATGCTTGCCAGGCTCTGTATGCTTCGGTGTTCATGGTCTGCGCGAGATCTGGCCGGCTTTCCGCCAGGGCGGGCAGTTGGGGGACGTCGTAGGCTAAGAACCAGTAGATTCTCGCCGCGTCGAGTCCTTTGGAAAAAGCTTTTTCGTCCAACGGATTCGAACGCGCCTCGAGATAAGCGCGTATTTGACTAAGCCGGTCGACGGTCCGTCCTATGTGGAACGGGGTTTGATCGATCCAGGCGGCAAAATCAGCCACACCTGGCCCCAACGAGGCTTGCCACCAGTTCATCCAGACAAATTCCTCGCCTCTTTTTGCTACGTTTGCAGGCCATGGATCTCCGTGGAGAATCGTAGGAGGCAGGGCAGTTAACGCTTCGATCAGAGGGCTCGGGTCCAACAAGAGATCGTTCAAGGGGGAAGGTAATTCCCATCCGGCAGCCCGCGCCTCGGAGAGCGTCTCTGCTGAGTCCCTTCCGAATGGTCGTTTGAGTATCGAACTTACCAGGTGAGGCGAGTTCTCCAAGGCCTCGTGAAACCGGGCAAGCTCGGCCACCGCCTTTAGGACTTCCTCGTCGGTCCAGTCCCTGGTGGCTCTCAGGTCTTCGTGGACGATCCAGGTAAGATCCCAGTCGATTACTTGAGGTACAGCCAGCGGTATGCCGTCGAACTCTTTGAGAAGAATCGCTCTTTCTCTGGCGATCGCCTCGGGAAGTCCGTAACGGGCGCAGTAACCCGAGCCTGCGAAAACGGTAATTTCGTCGGTCGAAAGAACTATCTCGGCGTCCTCTCCGACGTAACGGGCGATCTCTTCAGGTATACCTCCTTTGGAGGAGCGGGTCAGGGAAACTTCTCCCAGCTCGCTCATGAACGCCCTTCTTCGACAACGATGTCGGCGAGCAGCTCTGCGGTGTGCATGACAGGGCGCCTTTGCAGCGCTTTTAGCCGCAGACGACAACTGAACCCATCCGCCAGGATCACGGTGTCGTCGGGGATCCGTTCGACGGCGTCTTTGACCTGGCGGTCGTAAACGGCGCGTGAAATGTGGGCCGTCTTGCGGGAAAGCCCGAACTTGCCTGCCATGCCGCAACATCCGCCGCTAACTTGCTCGGCTTCCAAGCCGAAAGCATTGAGCATCACTACGTCCTTGGAAGTTCCCCATAGAGCGCGCTGATGGCAATGCGTAAAGAGCGCCACCCGCCGGGGCATATTCGGCTGGTATCTATTTTCACTCGCAGCGACAACCTCCGTGAAGGATACGGTTCTGGCCGACAGAGAAGCGGCCCGGGAGCCGGATAAAAGCCGCTCGATCTCGCATCGAAATACGGAGAGGCAAGAAGGTTCCAGGAACACTATCGGTAGATTTCTGTAAGGAGGGGACTCTAAAAGGTCGGCAGCCTTCTTTAGAACTTTCCCGGCCAGCCCGAGCATGCCGGATTCGATAAGAGGCCTACCGCAACACAACGGAAAAAAGGAGGGGACGCGTCGTCGGATTTGTACCGGGGTGATCCCGGCCTCTGTCAGGACCCGCAAAGCCGATTCGTAGACGGCCGGATCGAAGTGGATACTGAAACAGTCGGGCCAGACGACCGCAGTCGAACCGCTCGGTCGGTCGATTCCGGCATCAGGGGCAGAGCCCGGTTTTGTTCTGGAAGGTTCGGGAATCTCCGATGATTCGGCCAGGCCCGCGATCCTTCTGAGTAGAGCCGAGTTCGCCGCTATTCGAAAGACGTGTCGCAGAAGCGGTGCGCGATGCGTTCTTAGCCAGAAGGGACTCAGTCCGAAGAAGAGCTCGGTAGCCGATTCCCTTCCAAGACCGAAGGCGCCGTTTCGTTGGTAGAAAAACTCTGCCTTCAGGGCCGACATGTCGACGGCTGCCGGACACTCGGCCTTACAAGCTTTACAACCGATACACATCTCGAGAGCCTCAGCTACCTCATCGTTTCGCCATCCGTCTTCGATGAGCTCTCCTAAGGACATCTCGAAGAGAAGTCTCGCTCGCCCTCTGGTGGAGTGGCGCTCATCGACGGTCGCCATGTAAGTAGGGCACATCGTCGCTCCACCGACTCCGGAAGCCTTGCGAACACAGGCTCCCGCCCCGACACAGCGGTCGAATTCGGAGACGAATCCGTCTGCCGCCCCGCCGAAGTCCAACCCTCGCCGCCGGAGCGCCACCTTTTTTCTGTGAGCAGCTCTCAGATTCGCAGTCGGCGAAGGAGCATCGACGACACGTCGGGGGTTCAAGATCCCTGCGGGATCCCAGATGCGTTTTAGGCTTCGGAATCCCTCGATGATGCGGGCGCCGAACATTTTCTCCAGTAGCAATGCCCGGGCTTGACCGTCACCGTGCTCGCCGGAGAGCGACCCACCGTGTTCGACGACGAGTTCTGAAGCAGATTCCAAAAAGCCTGCGAACTTCCGCCTTCCCTCCTCGGACGCAAAATCGAACGACAGATGGGTGTGCACGCATCCATCCCCAAAATGTCCGAAGATCGTTCCACCAAGACCGTAGTCGTTGACGAGGTCGATGAAGTCGCGAAGATAAGCCGCGAGTCGATCGGGCCGCACAGCGGCGTCTTCCCATCCCACCGACTCTTTGGGTCCATGGGGATTGAGCGTCGCCATAGCGAGAGCCGACTTCCTGATGGACCAGACGGATCGAGCCGATTCGTTCATGAACACCGCTCCTGCAGCGCCGGTGGAACTTAGGCTGCGGTTGCGATGCGAATGCAGAATTCGGGTCGCTTCTTCTCGCGCCGCTTCCTCGGTTTCTCCTTCGACTTCGACCAGAAGCCAGGCGCCGCCGGAGGGAAGAGAATCGATCGCCTCGAGGTGCATCCCGGCATGGCGGCATCTCTCTGCGAGCTCGCCGTCGATCGCTTCGAGTCCTATGGGTCGCGCCTCTAAGAGATCCGGAACCGCCGAGGCGGCATCGACGATGTCGGAAAAGGCCAGCACGGCGAGAGCAGTGTGTCCGGGCAAAGGAACCAATCTGACGTCAAGTTCGGTTATCACTGCCAGCGTTCCTTCGCTGCCGCACAATCCCCGTACAGGATCTGGAAAGGGTGAGCTGAATGCGTCGAGGTTGTATCCGGAAATTCTTCTCGGGATACGAGGGAATTTGGCTTTTATCTCATCGGCGAGGGAGTCCGAAAGCTCCATGCTTCGGATGACTCGTTGGTCGTGGCCGAAGGGGCCGGTCCCGGCTGAAGCGGGGGTTTTATAGGAGAACGGATCTCCATCCGATGTAATGCCTCGTATGGCGTCCACGTTGTCCGCAGTCGGCCCGTAGCGCACCGATCGTACGCCGCATGAGTTGTTGGCGAACATCCCGCCGAGGGTAGCGACGTCTTTGGTCGACGGATCCGGAGCGAAGCACAGACCCATACCCTCGAGGCGACCGTTCAGTTCCTGACAGGAAATGCCCGGCTCGACGGTCGCCAGTGCGGCCTCCCGATCGACGTGAAGCAACCGGTCCAGGTACCGGGAGATGTCGATGATCACGGCGTTGTTGCATGCTTGCCCTGCCAGGGAAGTGCCTGCGCCCCGTACCAGAACACCCACTTGGGCTTCCGCGCACTCGACCACCGATGTCAGCAGGTCTTCGATGGTGCGGGGGATTACGACGGCGAGCGGAATATAGCGGTAGTTGGATGCGTCGGTGGAGTAAAGCGCCAGTGCCGCCGGCGAATCGAGTACCTGTCCACGGATCTTGGTTTGCAGATTCGTAAGGAAGGCGCGGATTTCCGCCTCCCCGCGCTAGGCCCTCATGAAGGCTTCATAAGCCCTCAGGGCCTCCTCGTTGATCTTCGCTACGAGTTCTGGCTTCGTTTCGGCGATGTCGCGCAAGCTCGGTAGGTCGTAAGCGAAAAACCAGAGCACTCTCGAAGCATCCAGGGACTTGAGAAAAGCGTCTCGATCCGGGGGATTCTCCCATCCGGACAGGTAAGTGTTGATGTGGGTGAGGCGATCGATCGGTCGATCGACGGCCCAGGGGGTCTGGTCGAGCCAGCTCGCCAGGTCCGCAGCCGGTGGACCTACAGAAGCGTGGCACCAGTCGATCCAGACGAGTCTGGATTGACTTCCCTCTGTGCTCACAGAATCGAGGTCCACGCCGGCTGGGGTGCGCAGGATATTGCGCGGGAATGGATCGCCATGCAACAGGGTCATCGGCTGCGCCCTCAGAAACTCGACGATTGCCGACGGATCGGCCAAGACCTCTCGAAGCTCTTCCCGGAGGAAGTCTTTTAGGGTTCTCGCCTCGGCGAGGAGCATCTCCAGGTCTCTGTCCAGAGGATCTCTGAGCCATTCAGCTTCCAGGATGGGCGAGCCGATAAAAGCCTCGTGAAGTCGGGCTAGTTCGACAAGCGCCTGTTCGAGATCCTCGTCCGTCCAGGCGCCCGCATCGTTCGGTATTTCTTTCACGAGAACCCAGGAAATCCCCGACTCTACGATCCTGGGCACTCTTAGGGGGAATTTCTCTTCGGCGAGCCTCAATAAGTTAGCTTCTCGTTCGGCTAGAGCGGCCGAGAGCATTTTCGCGACATATCCGTTGCCTCGAAGGACACGGGCGTCGGAGGTGTCGGGGATCTCTTCCGGACTGTCGCCCAGATAAGACTCGATCGGCGTTTTGTTCTGACTCATCGTTCCCGCAGACCATTACTCAGCAATCCAAGGATAGCCGGAGACAACAGAAGTGACGCCAACAAGTTCTCTGTCGTAGGCCTGTTCTAAGATCTCAATCGGGTTGAAAGCGCGTTCCGGCCGAAAGGTGAAAAAAGAAAGAGTAGAACCGATGACCGAGATTCATCCAGATGTCGAGCCGCTCAAAGCCTACCTCGGCAAATGGCGCGGGAAAGGACAAGGCGACTACCCCACAATCGAGCCGTTCGTCTACGAAGAAGAAGCGGAGTACTGGCATGTGGGGAAGGCTTTCATAGCGTATGCCCAAAAAACCTGGAACCCGACGACGGGAGAACCGCTGCACCAGGAGATGGGTTATCTGCGACCCAAATCCGATGGAACGATCGAGATTGTCATAGCTCACCCCACCGGAATCGCAGAGATACTCGAGGGACGTTACTACCAGAACCGGATCGAGGCCGAGACGGTGTCGGTCTCGCTAACTCTCACCGCAAAAGATGTCAGGCGGCTGCGAAGAGAGATAGAAGTCGTAGGAGACAGGATGTCTTATGTCCTCTCCATGGCCGCGGTGGGTGTGCCGATGACAGAACATTTGCGATGCGAACTCAGGCGCCTGTAAGCCACTCCGGGTTTTGAAAAAAGATGAAAGCGAAGACCGCCAACCAGATCGTCGATAATGCGCCCATGACGATTCCCGCTACGGCCATCCCTTTTCCCTTGAGAGCTCCTTCAGCGGCATTGATTCTGCGCAGGGAGATGACACCGAGTATCACTGCGACAATCCCGCATAGAAGGCACACAGCCAAGCTGGCGATTCCGAGAACCAGCGACCAAACGGCGAGGGTTTCCTGTTGAGGCAAAAGAGGCACGGCGACCGGCATGTAAAAAGGAGAAGCCCATCGGCCGTAGCCCGCTGTGCCATACGCAGGAGGGTACTGGTAATACGCGCCGTAAGCAGCAGGAGAAGGGTAGGGCGCACCGTATCTCCAGGTTGCCGGCGGCGCCGCGGGGACTTGGTAGGACTCGGAGGGGGTAACCGGGGTAGCCAATGAGAGCGAAGAGAGATCGCGTAGTGGGGCGCCACAGGCATAGCAGGCGGTCGCTTCTGAGGTGTTCAGCGACCCACACGAATCGCATTGGCGGTTCGAGTACATCACAAAATCTTAGCCTAGACGAACGGGGATGAAACTAGCAGTACTGGCAGACATACATCTAGAGACGAAGTTCGCGGGGCTCGGCACAGAGGCGGCTTCACTTCGAAGAGAGAATATCAAGAAATCGCTGCAGCGAGCCGCCGAACTCTCGGTCGATGAGGGAGCGAGCGCTCTCCTGCTGGTGGGTGACGTCTACGAACAAGATCGATTCGTTCCCGATACGGGGCGATTTCTTGCGCGATTGTTCGAGAGCCTCGAACCGATGCCGGTTCTAATCGCTCCCGGTAATCACGATTGGTGGGGGCCCGAGAGTCTGTACGCGCTGGTACCGTGGAGCCCGAACGTCCATATCTTTACCGGCTCGGAGCTCGAGCCGTTCGATCTCGAAGACGGTTTGACGGTTTGGGGAGCGGCGCACCAGGCGCCCCGAACCGAGCAGAACTTTTTGGAGCGCTTCGAGGCGCCCAAGAGCGGGCTGCACATTGCCGCAATTCACGGGTCTGAATCTTCACGTCTGAGCGACGAGCGTTTATCCGACCCCGCAAAATTCGCGCACGCGCCTTTTGAGGAATCCGACATAGAGCGAGCGGGACTGTTGCATCTCTTTGCCGGCCACTATCACACTCCGTCGTCGAGCTCGTTGTGTACATATCCGGGAAATCCGGATCCTTTGACCTTCGGCGAGGATCGCGATCGAAGGCCTCGAGGATTGGTTTTTGCAACCGTAGAACCCTCCGGCGCCATAAGCATCGAGGAACCCCGCGATGTGTCGCATTCCCGGGTCTTCTCTGTAGAAGTTGACGTCGGTGGGACGAACGATAAACGGGAGCTGATCGACGCGGTCGCAGAAGAGGTGCACCGTGTTACGCAAAGTCGTCCGGACGATGCTTTCTTGAGGATTTCGCTCTACGGAGAAGTCGATCCCGGTGTCGATCTGTACTCGCTCGACGCTCTCATAACGGCCGAATTGAAACAAGCGGCCGCGGTCATAGTCGATGCTTCCCGCGTGGGGCATTTCATAGACATCGAAGAGCTGAGAGCCGAGCAGTCGATCCGGGGTGAGTTCGTGCGTTCGGTGCTTGCGGCGGAAGATCTCGAGGATCGGCTCAAGGAAAGAATCATCTCAACGGGATTGGCCGTTCTGGAGGGACGTGAAGATCGTGTTTGAGCTCATCGACCGAGAAGAGAAACCGAAGTGAGAGTAGAGGTCGTCAAGGCCGATTCCTTCGGGTCGCTCGTGGGCGAAAGCCTGGTTATACCGCCGGGATTCGTCGTCGTCTACGGACCGAACGAATGCGGCAAGAGCACGTGGCTGCACGCCATATTTTTCGCCCTCTGCGGCATTACCGCAGGAAAACGAACAGAAGAGCAGCGTCAATTCGAGGAGAAATACGCTCCTTGGTTCGGCGACGACTGGAAGGTCTCAGCGACAGTCCGCTTCGATGACGGACGTCGGGTAGAGGTGGTCCAGGACCTGCGCAGGAAAACCGGCTACGTGACCGATTTGACCACCGGCAAGGACTTGACGGCGACTTTTGTGTCCGGCCGAAAAGCCGGTATGCCGGATCTCTCCCGGGCTTGCGGTGTCGACAGAGAATTTTTCAGGTATGTCGCATTGGTGCCCCAGGCCGGTGTTCTCGAGCTGGTTCGGGCCGATTCGTCGACTAAGAAAGGCGGTCCATCGGCCGCCATCCGAAGGTTTCTCGAAAGTGCGAGTTCGGTAACAGGAGGGCCGACGGCTATATCGGACGCACTACGCCGCATCGAGGCAAAAAGAGAGGCTCTCGGACAAGAGGGACGAGGCGGGAGCAAACCGTTGAATCTCGCCCGCCAGAAATTGATCGAGGCTCAAGAGTCGCTCGAGAAGGCTCGTCAATTTCACGAAAGGCTCGTTGCATCGGAGCGGTCTATAAAAGAACTCGAGGCGAAAGAATCCGAGCTTATCGCTCGGTCGGCCTTCCTTCGTGCCGTTCTGTGTCAAGTAGAGGCCACCCGGCTGTCTGCGATAATGCAAGAAGCAAGGGATCTGGCCGCAAGACATCCCGAGTTGGAGGAAGGCGAGTGGGCCAAGGTCCTCGAGCACTCGAGAGTCATCTCGAATGTTCGTTCCGTTCTGGACGCCGCTCTCGTCGCTCGCAGGTCGCATCTACCTTGGAGCGAAGATGAGATTCGCGAAAGTCTCGAGGAGCTAGGAGAAGTAGAGGAGGCTCCTCCTCTCGCGGTGGATCCACGGAGTGCGCTCGCATCTCTCGCCGATCTTCACAGCGAATACAGACAGGCGATCGAAGCGTTCGGCGCTCTGGAATCGGCCTTCGAGGAGAAGCCTCTTCCCCCGGATCTCGGCAGAGCGACTCCTGAGCAACTAGAGCACCTTGCGATGAGAGCGTCGGCCGAACCTCCTCCGGTCGAAAAAAGTGTCGAGGAAGCGCTTTTGGCCAAGGAGCAACAGGTCGCCAGGGCCGCATCGTACCGGCAGTACTCGGTGATAGGCGTCGTAATCGGGGTCCTTTTCGTTCTTTCAGGGGTTGCAGTTCTTCTCAGCGCAACGATCCTGGGCGGTGGACTATCCCTCATCGGCGTCTTGATCCTTGCATTGTCGTTGATGACCTACTCAAAAGCCGGCCAGGGCTCGAGGGAGCTTCACCGTCTGCGCATGCTGTATGAAACCCAACTGAAGGCTGCCGACCGGACAAAGCAACAGGTATCTCAAGCTCTCGAGGAAGCTGAAGCGCTCGGGCTCCCCGGCACGAAAGAGGAACTTCTCGAGGTTCGGCGCAAGTGGGAGTTGTACGAGCTCTCCCAGCACGAGCGCGAAACGTCGGAGATGCACTTGAACCTGGCGAAGTCGAAAGCGATCGATGCAGCCACAGCCCTTCACCAAGGTCTTGTCGACGTAAAAGACAAGGGTTTGAACGGATTGGAACTTCCACCGATCGCGGCGGGGGGTGATCTAGAGGCTTGGGACACAGAGATGTTTCAGTCTGTCGAGAGAGCGTACGAGCAAGCCAAGAGGATGCTCCAACACGTAGCAGAACAAGCCGACAGGGCCCGGCAAAAACAAGAGCTCGAGGATGCTCTCGATGCCGAGCAGAGATTGCAAGCTGCGATAGCGTCCGCTTACGAAGCGCTTACTGCCACCGGAGATGCAATTGGCGAGGATGCCCGCGGCGACCCCGAACGCTTGCTTGCCATGCTGGATGTCGCTTCGAAGAATTTCGATGAAAGATTGAGGTCGTTGGACGAGATACACCGCAAGTTCGCCTCTTTGACGAGAGGTCGAAGCCTGGAGGAATTCGAAGCTGAAGTGGAGGATGCATCCCGCAGAGCCGAGGAGGCAGTGGCCGCGCTTCCGCCTGCCGAGAGGATCAAAGCCGAGTCGGTCGCTCGAGCGGCATCGAATTCCGAGGGCGCTGTCTCGGGCTATAAGGACGACCTGGAAGCCACCGAGAGCGAACTTGCTTCGACGGCCGAGCAATTAGCGGCTGAGCGGCGCGCGTTCGATCTTTTATTCGGCCCCGGCGCCGACGGTGAGATGTCGGTCTCCGAGGCGGAAGAGTATCTAGAGGCAGTAAAAGCCGAATACGAACAGTTCAAGGAAGAAGCATTCGTGCTCGAGAAGACCGCAGAACTGCTTCGATCGGCCGAGCGAAAGATTCACACGCTTCTGGCGCCCCATCTCCAGCGGGTCGCGGGCCGACTGACTGCAGAGGTTACGCTTTCTCGATACGACGAGTTATTCGTCGACGACGAACAGCCGATTGTAAGAGTGCGTCGTGTGGGCGATCGAGGCGAGTCGGGGGCGGCGATCGAGGCAGAACGTCTCTCCTTGGGAACCGCAGAGCAGATCTACCTCATTTTTCGATTGGTAGTGGCCAATACCGCCGCCACCAAGGACTCGATCCCGTTACTGCTCGATGAGTCGACCGTCTATGCGGATTCGATGCGACTCGGTCGTCTGTTGGAAATCTTGTCGAAAGCAGCTCGTAGCGAAGAGCCATTCGAAAAAATCTCCCAGGTGATCCTATTCACTCAAGAAGAAGAAGTCGCTCGCTGGGCGGAACGAAATCTTCCGGGCGAGAGCTTGATAAGGCTGGCGACCGTATGAGGAAGTCGGGTTCGTAGATAATGGCTGAGTCGAAACAAGATTCGTTTCTAGCCTAGATGGCCCCCGGCAGTATGCAGATCGTAGCCAATCGATACGAGATCGAATCCGAATTGGGCCGCGGTGGAATGGGCGTTGTCTATCTCGCTCGAGACTCGAAGCTGGGGCGACAAGTGGCCCTAAAGCAATTGGCGCTCTCCGAGGTAGGTACGGGAACCGACGAGGCGGTTCGACGATTTATGCGAGAAGCCCAGGTCATGGGCAGCCTGTTGCATCCGGCGATCGTAGTCTTGTACGACGTTCTCGAAGAGGGGAACGAGCTCTACCTCGTAATGGAGTACTACCCTTCGACCAACCTCTCCGACGTCGTCAACTCCAAGGGCGCGCTTCCAGAAGAGGAGGTTCGTAGAATCGGCGCTCGTCTTGCTACCGGGCTGGCGGCGGCACATGCCAAGGGAATAGTTCATCGCGACGTGAAGCCCGAAAATGTGCTAATCGGCGCCGATGGAGCTAAGTTGACCGACTTCGGTGTAGCGCGTATCGCAGAGGGATACCGTCAGCAGATCACAAAGCTCACCCAGAGCGGCTATTACGTCGGAACTCCCGCATACATGGCGCCCGAAGTCATCAAAGGAGGCGAGGCCCTCGCAAAATCCGACACTTTCAGTCTCGGGCTGGTGCTCTACTTCGCTCTAACGGGAAAGGAACCGTACCAGGCTACCGACGTCGCGAGCCTCCTCTATCAGATCGTCTACGAGCCGCTCGAACTCGAATCGCTCCAGATCTCGTCCGACCTACGAGAGATCCTCCGAAAAGCGACGGCCAAAGAGCCGACCGAGCGTCCCTCGGCTTCGGAGCTTTCCGAGTGGCTGGAAGGAAAGAAAACTCCCCCCTCTGTCTCATCCGCCGCTGAAGCTCCGCCGCCTGTCATTGCACAGGCGCCGGTAGCGAGTGTGCAACAACAACAACCCTCAGTTGCCGCCCCGCCACCCCAGTATCCCGCCTATCAGCCGCAGTACGCCCCTTTGCCCAAGAAAGACAATCGAGTAAGGTCGCTCGTTCTGGGAGTGGTCGTCGGATCCCTCATAGTGTTCGGGTTGATCGCGGTTGCGGTCATAGCGAGCCGGCCGCAGAGGGGCGTCTCCGAAGGTCAGGGAAATGCGCCTCCGGGGTTCGAATGGCACGAAAGCGAGCTCGGCTACCGGGCGCTCATCCCTCAAGCGTGGACCTCCGAGGTCGATGCGACATCGGGCTCGGAATTTTTTTGGTCCTCGGGAAAGGAAGGGGGGATCGTCGTCGGGAATCTCGGACCGGCGGATCCGTCGATTTACTCGCTGGAGTCCGATCAGCTCTTGAACAAGGTTCGCAACGATCTGGCATTAGGCGAAGGGTATTCCATCGACGACAAGGGCCTTACCGCGGATCCCAATGCGAGTTTCGGAGGAGTCCGGGCCGCGAAAGTTACTTTTGAAATCACCGGGCCCCGGACGGATCCCAGGTACAAGGCCGAAGTCTACTTCTTCAATAAGTCCGAGGACGCATGGGCGGTGGTTACCTTCGCTAGGAGAGTCGGTTACGAGAGCTTTCGGCCGGCATTTTCGACCTTCGAGAAAAGCTTCGAAGTAAAGGGTTGAACGCGCCAGGCGACCGGGCGAGGGTCTTTAGGTCTTTATCATCGACGTTTCGCGCTTCTCCGAGCAGCAAGGCAAGCTTTTGCGCTACACTTCGTTTGCTTGTATTGTTCGTCAAGTGATTCGGCGGCAGTGACGATATCCGGAGTTGTAACGCCGAAATCACCGGCGGTGATGGATGCCCGAGGGGATCGAAGAAATGGAAAAACACGATAGACGCCGGGTAATGATCTGGGCTTCATCGTTTTTGGCTGCCCTGGTCGTGCTATCGCTGTCCGCCCTGGGTTTGGCGCAGACGCGAACTCAGCCTTCTCCCGCTCAGCCTTCACCTTCACCTACTACCCTTAGACCGCCGGGTGCTCCCTATGAAGATGGACGACTGGAGGTCACCAACAACGTTGCGCCGGGCGCTCCCAAGCCGGCGAACTTCCAGTTCTGTCCGGAAGGGGTGACGAAGAGCTGGGCGGAGAGGGATATGCGCGGTGCGGATTTCTCGAACGAGGATCTGGTCGAGGAGGGGCACGCTGTACTCGTCCAGGCTGGGCCGGTGCCTGCCGGCATTGTTTTCCAGCAGGAGAAGCTCGTGGCGGCGCTCAGCGCCCTCACCATGACCGTGGGGAACCTCCTGGCCCTGGTCCAGCGCAACCTGAAGCGCATGCTGGCGTACTCCAGCATCGCCCAC
>VAPR01001132.1_pt1 | contig 14142 bp, 4 predicted proteins | sample 3380701 | NCBI WGS metagenome assembly VAPR01 (sample SAMN11536904, study PRJNA540576) | hot springs metagenome | isolation source: hot spring wet sediment | place: Spain: Lobios | collected 2014-01 | reverse complement strand
CTGTTTCACGAGAGCACTATTCCCCAACTCCTGCTCGATTTCGAAACAGGGCAAATCCTGATGGCAAACCGTGCTGCCGCTCACTTTTACGGCTATCCAGTTGAAGTGCTTGTGGGGCGGAAGATTGCCGACCTCAGCGCGCGAGAGGCGTGCTGGACACCCGAATTGAAGGCGCGAGTGGCTCAAAACCGATATGGAATTGAACATGCTCTCTACCATACGGCTCGTGGAGACCTTCGGGAGGTAGAAGCGCACTACAGTCTTGTGAATCTGAAAGGGCGTCAGGTCATTCATGTCTTTCTTCAGGATATTACCGAACAGGTAGCGATGCAAAGGGAGTTAGAGCAAAGCCACGAGCGCTACCGTGCGTTTATTCAACTTGCGAGTGAGGGCATCTGGCGCTATGAGGCTACGGAACCCATCCCTATCGATTTGCCCGTGGACGAGCAAGTAAGGCTTATGTTAGAGCGGGGCTATCTCGCAGAGTGCAACAGGGCATATGCGCGTATGTACGGCTATGAAGACCCCTCTGAGGTCATCGGTACGCGGCTTGGTCAGCGATGGGTTTCAGGTCACCCCCTGAACAAAGCCATCTTGTTCGCTTTCGTGCAAAATGGCTACCGTATCGACGGAGTCGAATCGGTCGAGTACGACCGTGAAGGGCGTGAACACATCGTTCTCAACAGTGCCTTTGGCGTAATCGAGAACGGGTGTCTGGTGCGTGCGTGGGGAGTGCAGATCGATGTAACCGAACAGCGACGGTTGCAGAGAGAGTTGGAAGAAGCACGCCGACTGGAGAGTCTGGGGCGGCTGGCAGGAGGGATTGCCCACGATTTCAACAATCTGCTCACGGCGATTATCGGCTATGCGGAGCTCGCAGGTCAGCGGATTGAAGATGGGGTCGTGAAGGGCTATTTGGAAGGCATTCTCAAGGCGAGTCAGCGTGCGGCGAATTTGACCCAGCAGTTGCTTGCCTACGCTCGCCGGCAGGTGACCCAACCGAGACCTTTACCCCCAGACGAGTGGCTTAGCGAGCATCTGGACTTCTTCCAGCGTCTCTTACCTGAGAACATCCGCTTAGTGTATCGTGCTGAGCCTGATATCGATCAAATCTACGCCGATCCGAACCAGCTCCTTCAAGTAGTAATCAACCTTGTAGTAAATGCTCGGGATGCGATGCCAAATGGGGGGGTGATTACTCTTGAGCTGCGAAACGAGACCCTCGACAAAGGTTCGTATGTATGCTTGAGCGTGTCGGATACAGGGGTGGGAATCCATCCCGACGATTTGCCTCACATTTTTGAACCCTTTTTCACGACTAAGCCGCTCGGTAAGGGCACGGGGCTGGGGCTTCCGGCAGTTCTGGGAATTGTCCAGCAGATGGGGGGCGAAATCAAGGTGGAGTCGGTGCTCCAGAAAGGCACCACCTTCTCGGTTTACTTTCCGCGATGGGAGAGGGCGACTGGTTAGCCAGTCGCCCTCTTGGGAACTTACTCGGTCTTCTTCTTGCGGTTTCGCGGTTTGCGGGGCGCTTCCGTTTCCGTCGATAGCCCGTCCTCCGCATCGGTGATTGGGAGCTGGGTGAGGGCGGTCTCGCTTACGGGTTCCTCAGAGGCTCCTAAGGTTGTGCCCTCCGTGGCGTCGGCGAGCGAGGGGCTTGTGTCTTCCGCTGGGGTTTCACCCAGTTCGGGGAAGAGCGTCTCGAGGGTAGGAGGAGCCTGTTCCGGAGCCGGCGATGGGGGCGCCGCAAGACGCATGCGCTCAAAGCGCGGGGTGAAGCGCGGTCGCACAAACCCCGTGCCTGCCGGAATGAGCCGACCGATAATCACATTCTCCTTCAAACCCGTTAGATCGTCGGTCTTCCCGCGTACCGCAGCCTCGGTAAGCGCCTTCACCGTGCGCTGGAACGAGGCGGCTGAAAGGAACGACTCGGTCTGCTGAGCTGCGTCCGAAACACCCAACAGCACCCACTCCGCAACAGCGGGTTTGCCCCCTTCGCGGATGACCTTCGCATTCGCATCTTCGAACACGAACTGGTCAACCACCTGACCTGGGAGGAAGTAAGTGTTGCCTGGGTCCAGCACACGACGCTTGCGGAGCATCTGGCGGATGATGACCTCCAGATGCTTATCATCAAGGTCAACTCCTTGAGCCTTGTAGACCGCCTGAATCTCTTGGATGAGATACTCGCGCACACCGCGCACGCCGCGCAGGCGTAACAGCTCGTGCGGATTGAGCGGACCGGGGGTCAGGCGGTCGCCGGGTTTCACTCGGTCGCCCTTCTCCACTTCCAACGAGCCTTGCAGAGGCACCAGCACGGCGTCCAATACCTCCACCTCGGAAATGTCGGCTTGCTGAAGTCGGTTTAGATGGGCTGTCCGAATCTCTTCCATCGGGCGCAAAATGACCTCTCCGGTAGCAGGGTCCTCAACCGTCTGTAGGCTGAACTTGCCTATCAGCAGGTCGCCTTTGGCAGAGTCGACGGGAAGGGTAGCGCGGAGCACGACCCAACGCCCGACGGAACGCTTCACTGCCACCACTTCACCCTCATAGTCGACGGTGATGGCTTCCCCTTTGGGCTTACGCGCTTCGAACAGTTCTTCCACGCGGTTGATGCCTGTACTTGGAGGCTCCTGCAGTTTGGCGAGTTTGCGCAGGGAGTCGCGGGCGCGCTTCTCTGCCTTCTCTTCCGTGTCTGGGCTTTCCAACTCCAGCAGGTGGGAATAGTCAACCCCTGTCAGCTCTTGGGCGACCTCAACCAACACCTTGCGCTGGTCACGGGTGAGGTCCAGTGCCTGAGCTTCCTCGGTGCGCTCCTCGAGCTCACCCACGGCGAGTGTGGTGGTGCGCGCCCCGATTTTGAAGCCTGCTATCTGCTGACCCGCTCCTGCTACACCGCCCGTGTGGAACACGCGCATCGTGAGCTGGGTGCCAGGCTCACCAATCGATTCCGCCGCGATGATTCCGACGGCGGTGCCGAGCTCAACGGGTTTGAGCGTGCCCATATCGAGACCGTAGCACTTGGCACACACCCCCTGACGCGCAGCACAGGTGGTAGGCGACCCGATGGGCACGCCCACCTTATCATCCACCCACGAGAAGCCCGCCTGCTCCCACTGCCGACGCAGGGCGTCCGCATGCTCAGCGTGGCGTTCCAGCACCTCTGGGGTAATCGTTGCGAACGCTTCTAGCAAGACCTCGCCCGTGTGAGGCACCCGCAGAGGCTGGTCATCATCGGGCATAAAGAGCGAGTCGACCTTCCGCCGCAGTTCGTGTCCCCAAGCGAGGAACTGCTCGACCTCGTGGGCTAAAGTATCGAGGGTCTGGGCAAGCGTCTCGGGTACAATTTCGCCCTCTTGGATGAGCTGTTCGCCTGTGTAGGGGTGGTGGAGGGTACGCTTGACCGTCCGCCCCCGAATGCGCTGAGCGAGCGATTCGATTTGGTCGCCTTCCCGAATGATGCGGGAGACCACGATATACTCGGTGGTACCGCAGTCCGCTTGGCGAATGACCACATCTTGCGCCACATCGCACATGCGGCGGGTCAAATAACCCGCGTTTGCGGTTAACAGGGCGGTGCTGGCAAGCCCGCGTCGGGCACCGTAGCCTGAAACGAAGTATTCCAGCGAGTTCAAGCCCTCTTGGAAGTTGTGGCGCACGGGCAACTCTTCCACGAGGCGTTCGCCTCCTGAACGGAAGTCGAATCCGCCCATCATCAGCCCCCGCATCCCGACCAGCTGCGCTAGCTGCTTGATAGATCCGCGCGCTCCTGAGTCGGTGATAATAAACAGCGGGTTGTTCCTGCCGATACTGTTCAGCATCGAGTTGGAGACCGCTTCATAGGTCTTCTGCCACAGTTCGGTGAGGCGGAGGCGTTTCTCATCGGCGGTCAGCTCGCCTTGATCAAAGAGTTCGTTGAGTTGGCGTGCCGCTTCGTTCGCGCGCTCCAAGATTTTATCGCGGTCAGGTGGCGTTGCCATATCGGCAAGCGAGAAGGTAATCCCCCCGCGCATCGCCCACTCAAAGCCGAGGTCTTTGAGACTGTCTAAGAAGCGCACTGTACGCGCATGCCCACAGGTCAAGTAAACCTCACGGATGACCTCCGACAGCTTCTTCTTGTTGAATACGGTGTTGAGCCATTTTGGCTGATACCGCAGTTCGATAGGCAGAATCTCGTGGAAGATGAGCCGTCCAACGGTGGCAGTTCGCAGGCTGGGAGCGTCCTCGTTGGCAGTGGAGAGATAGACTTGAATGGGCTGGTGGAGACGGATATAGCCCTGTTCGTAGGCGATTCGAGCCGTTTCGGGGTTCGCGAATACCTCGCTAGGCTCTTTAACCCCCTCAGGGTCGTCCATCGTCAGGTAGTAGGCGCCCAGCACGATGTCTTGAAGCGGTGAGACAATCGGCGAGCCATCGGCAGGCTTGAACAGGTTATGGGAGGAGAGCATCAGCGTGCGTGCCTCCGCCTGCGCCTGATACGATAGGGGCACATGCACCGCCATCTGGTCGCCATCGAAGTCGGCGTTGTACGCGTGGCAGACCAGCGGATGGATTTGGATTGCCTTGCCCTCTACGAGGATGGGTTCGAACGCCTGAATGCCCAATCGGTGCAGAGTGGGCGCGCGGTTCAACAGCACAGGATGCTCCTTGATGACCGCCTCGAGCGCCTTCCACACTTCCGGCAGCTGCTTGTCAATCATCTGCTTGGCGTTCTTCACATTGCTTGCCAGCGGGTTCGGTCCGTGAATCAGGCGGTGCATCACGAACGGCTTGAACAGCTCCAACGCCATTTCTTTTGGCAACCCGCACTGGTGCAGTTTCAGGTTAGGTCCGACCACAATCACAGACCGCCCGGAGTAGTCCACGCGCTTGCCCAGCAGGTTCTTGCGGAAGCGTCCTTCCTTGCCCTTGAGCATATCGGAGAGCGACTTCAGCACCCGCCCCCCCGAAGCGGTGACGGGCTTGGTGCGCTTGGAGTTGTCGATAAGCGCGTCCACGGCTTCCTGCAAGAGGCGCTTCTCCGAGTTCAGAATGCTTTTCGGCGCGCGGATGTCCATAATCTTGCGCAAGCGATTGTTGCGGTTCACGATGCGCCGATAGAGGTCGTTCAGGTCGGAGGTGGCGAACCGTCCGCCGTCCAGTTGCACCATCGGACGCAGTTCGGGTGGGAGTACGGGCAAGACCTTGAGGATCATCCATTCGGGGCGTGTCTTACTGTTCTTGAACGCCTCCACAATCTCGAGGCGCTTGATAGCGCGCCCGCGCCGTGCACCCGTAGTTTTACTGATTTCCTCTTTGAGTTCGCGCTCCAGCTTCTCGAGGTCAATTTGTTTTAAGAGTTCATCGATGGCGGCGGCACCTTGTCCCATCCGTACCAGAGGGCGCAGGTCACGCTGGCGCTTGCGACTTGCGGTCAGCAGTAGCGACTCGATGGCTTGGTAGGTGCTCTCGTCCACCAGCTGGTACTGCTGGAGTTTGGCGAGGGTCTCCACCGCTTTTTCGAGGTCGGCGAGGTGGGCAGCGCGCTCACGTCGCTCGCTTTCCTTACGGCTCTCTATTGCCTTTACCTTTTCTGCAATCTGCTGTTCAGTGAGCGTGTCGCGCTCCCGTTCCAGCTCCTGTTCCAGGCGGGCGTCCAGCTCGCGGAAGGTGCGTTCAATTTCCTCATCGAACTGGGCGCGCTCCTCCTCGACCAGCCGCTGGAGGTCGCCCAGATTCTGCTCGATACCCGCGCGGTCGATGTCGATGACCATATAGTTCGTGAAGTAGATGACCTTCTCCAGTTGGCGGGGCGAAATATCGAGCAGAAGTCCCAGTGGGTTAGGTGGTTGCCCCTTGAGGTACCAGATGTGGCATACAGGCGCTGCGAGTTCGATGTGTCCCATCCGTTCACGGCGCACGCGCGCACGCGTGACCTCTACACCACACCGCTCGCAGTGAATCCCGCGGTTGCGCACGCGCTTATAGCGTCCGCAGGAGCATTCCCAGTCGCGGGTCGGACCGAAGATGCGCTCACAGAACAGCCCATCCCGTTCGGGCTTGAAGGTCCGATAGTTGATGGTCTCGGGCTTTTTGACCTCTCCGAACGACCACTTGAGGATATCCTCAGGGGAAGCTAACCCGATTTGCAATGCTTTGATGCGTGAGATATCTGCCATTCCTTCTCACCTCAGTTTTGTAGAGCGTTGTTATTCGTCCTCCCTAAGATCGGTCTGCAGGGAAGCCAGTGTCATTTTGGGTTTTATCTCGTCGAGGCTGTCCAGGTCTTCGAGGCTTCGGAAGTCGTGTGCCTCACCTCGCTCGTCGACAATCTGGACTTTGAGGGCAAGCGCGCGCAGCTCGTTGACCAAGATTTTGAACGACTCAGGCACCGACGGTTGAATCACGGGTGCGCCCTTGATGATGGCTTCGAAGGTCTGGATGCGTCCCGTGATGTCATCCGATTTGATGGTGAGCATCTCTTGCAGGGTGTGCGCCGCGCCGTAAGCTTCCAAAGCCCAGACTTCCATTTCACCGAGACGCTGACCGCCGAACTGGGCTTTGCCTCCCAGTGGTTGTTGGGTGACCAGCGAGTAGGGTCCGATTGAGCGCGCGTGGATTTTCTCTTCGGCGAGGTGCTCTAGTTTGAGCATGTAGAGATAGCCCACCGCCACCTTGTTCTCGAAGGGGTCGCCCGTGCGTCCATCGCGCAGGATGGCTTTGCCCGTTTCGGGGTCGAAGCCCGAGCGGTCGATGGCACGCTGGCGAATAGCGTTCAGGAGGGCGTCTACCTTCGCTTTGGGCGAGAGCACAAAGCGTCGGCAGAGAGCGGCGCGTTGCGCTTCAGGCAGCGATTCGAGCACGCGACGCGTCGCCTCCAGAGCGTCCTCGAAGCTGGCGTGATAGCTCCAGTTGGTAGGCAGATTCAGCTCCTCTTTGAGCAGGGTCTCCAACGCCCGACGACGCAACCGGTCGGCAAGGATAAACATCTCCTGCTTGATTTCGGCAGGTGTCGCACCTTCGAAGACAGGCGTTCGGAAGCGAACCCCTAGCTCCTTCGCTACCAGCCCTAAATGGAACTCCAGAATCTGCCCGATGTTCATGCGCGAGGGCACCCCCAGTGGGTTCAACACAATATCGATAGGGGTCCCGTCCATCAGGAAGGGCATATCCTCCACGGGCTGGATTTTGGAGATGACGCCCTTGTTCCCGTGACGCCCTGCCATCTTGTCGCCTTCGGTAAGGGGACGACGGGTAGCGACCGTGACGCGCACCCGATGGTTCACCGTTGGCGGGAGCTCGTCCTCAGGGATCGGTTCCAACGCGGCGCCACAGCGCGGGCAAACGCGCGACTCTTCGGGCTTCGAACGATAGAAAATAGCACGACACTCCGTACATTGGTACTTGAAGCGGGCGAACTGTGCCACGCGCACCACGAACCCGCGTTCCCCGTGAGGCAGGCGCAGGGACACATCGCGCGTCTCCTCCGCCTTCCCTCCGAAGATAATCCGCACCAGTTTCTGCTCCGTTGTGCCCTCTTGCTGACCCTTCGGCTGAATTTTGCCCACGAGGATATCGTCGGGTTTGACCTCCGCCCCCAGACGAATGATGCCGTTCTCGTCGAGGTCGCGACGCGCTTCCTCCCCGATGTTCGGGATGTCGTTGGTAATCTCTTCGGGTCCCAGTTTCGTCTCAACGGCGTCAGTCTGGTAGCTTTCTAGGTGGACGCTGGTGTAGGTGTCATCATAGAGCAGGCGTTGGGAAACGAACACGGCATCCTCGTAGTTGTAGCCTCCTGCCGGCAGGAATGCCACCAAGATGTTGCGTCCAAGCGCAAGTTCGCCGTGTTCGGTGGAGGGACCGTCGGCGAGCACATCTCCTTTGCGCACGCGCTGCCCCACCTTCACCTTCGGCAGGAAAGTGAAGCTGGTACCCTTGTTCGTTTCCACCAGGTGAGGAAGCCGATAGATGTCTAACTGTCCGTTGGGGCGCTCCACATGAATAGCGGTTGCGCTTACATAGCGCACCCGTCCCTCGTGTGCGGCTTTGATTACACTACGGGCATACTCTGCCGCATAGCGTTCGACCCCCGTATGCACAAACGGTGCCTCTGGGTTGAGCAAGGGCACACCTTGCCGTTGCATATTCGAGCCCATCAGGGCGCGGGCGGCGTCGTCGTGTTCCAAGAAGGGGATCATCGAGGCAGAGACCGAGAAGACCTGCGATGGGCTGACCTCCATGTAGTGAACCTGCTCACGAGGCACGGTCGGATACTCGTCGCGCGCCCGCACCTGCACCATCGGGGGGAGGTAACCCTCCTCATCAAGGGGGGTATCCGCTGGTGCCACATACGCCAGCTCATCCTCATCCGCAGGCAGGTAGACCACCTCGTCGGTCACTTTTCCGTCACGGACAATCCGGTAAGGCGTCCGCAGGAAGCCGAACTCATCCACTTGTGAGTAGAGCGTCATCTGGGTTACCAACCCGATGTTCTGTCCTTCGGGTGTCTCGATGGGGCAGATGCGTCCGTACTGGGACGCGGCGATATTGCGCACTTGAGGCGGGATGCTCTGGCGGTTCAGCCCTCCTGGACCCAGCACTGAGAGTCGCCGCTTGTTCGCCAACTCTGAGAGCGGGTTGGTTTGGTCCATGAAAGTAGAAAGGGGGTTGGTAGCGAAGAAGGAGCTGAGCGCGCTCGAAACGGGCTTCACACTCAGCACCATGTTGGGCAGAATCTGGGACACGGTCTCGGCGGCGGTCATCTTCTCGCGCGCGGTCTTCTCCATGCGCAGGAAGCCGGTGCGCAGGTGGGCTTGAAGCAGTTCCCCAACCGAGCGTACCCGCTTATTGGCGAGGTGGTCAGGGTCTTCATATTCGTGCTTCCCTTCTGCCATCTCCAGCAGGTGGCGTAGGGTGAGCAGAAGGTCGGGCACGGTCAGATGGCGCACCTGCTCTTGGGGTTCGATGCCCAGCTTCCGGTTAATCTGGTAGCGTCCGACTCGTCCCAGGTCGTAGCGCCGAAAATCGAGCACGAGGCTCGCAAAGAGGTTGCGGACATTCTCTTCCACGGCGGGGTCGCCGGGGCGCATGCGTCGGTAGAAATCGAGCAGTGCCTCGCGCGAGTCGCGGGTCGGGTCCGCCTCCAGCGTTCGCCTCAAGAGGGGATGCAGTTCCATCTCGTGCGTGATGACCTCGATCTGGTCGAGGCGCAACTTTGCCAGCTGGCGTGCCAGCTTCTCGTCAATCACATCGCCTGCGGACGCAATACGCGTGTCGGGCTTTTTAGGGTCGTAAATGTCCTGCGCTAGGGTCTTGCCGGTCAGCTGGTCGTAAGTGGGTTTGGTCAGGGTCAGCCGTCGCTCGACTGCCCGCCCGAACATGCGTTCGATGGCATCGTTGGTCAGCCCCAGGGTGGGGTCATACGGGGGTTCCACCAGCGCGCGACATTCCCAAAGCTCAGGATGGCGTTCGAGCCACTCGTTTGTAAGGATGCCATCGGGCAGTTCCTCTTGAACCTGTGCCAGGCTCACCACGAGATTTCCGTTGGCGTCCCGTACATCCTCTAAGAGGCGAAAGCCCACCGCGCGTTTGAGGTCCATCCGCACGGGCACGCGTGCCTTCTCGTAGGCGGCGAACGCCTTGATAATCTGAGTGATGGGCAACTGCTTCGATTGGTGAACCTTCATTCGGAGAACACCCTGAGCATCGTTGCCCCCATCCAGCCACGGACCTTCGGCGGGAATAATCTGAACCTGAAGCACTTGTTCTAAGGTGCGTGCCATCATCTCGCGCCCTGTTGAGGAGAGGAGCGGGGAGGGGAAGTGCACGCCCGGAGTGCGGTTCAACTGGTTAATAATAACGCGCTCGCGCCCGTTGATGATGAAGGTGCCCCCATCGGTCATCAGGGGCAGGTCGCCTAGATAGATTTCACTTTCGTGCTGTTCACCATCGCGCTCCCCATAGCGAATCTTGACGCGTAGGGGCACCTCGAAGGTGATTTCGCGTTCGCGACACTCCTCAATCGAGTACTTTGGTTCGCCTAAGCAGTAGTCCCCAAACTCTATATAGTACTTTTCTGACAAGTCATAGATTGGCGAAAAGGTGCTGAGTAGCTCTTTGAGTCCCTCTTCCAGAAACCAGCGATAAGAGTTGTATTGAATCTCGATAAGGTTCGGTGGCTCTAAGATGGTTCGTATGCGTTTTGTCTTGTGGCGAATGATTCGCATATGGGCTATCCTCCGACTACTGCATTTACGCAGTCTATCATTATACCCGACCGAGTTTTAGGAAGTCAAGGGGGTGTGAGTAGGTCTGAGAAATATCTAGGTCCCTTCACCCAGTGCCCTGAGCATAGTCTCATGTCCCATCAAATTGCCAGCTCTAGTTTGTGTGAAGCACACGACGAGAGAACGACTGTGGAGGTTGCAAACCGATTTCTCGGATCCATCCACACCCCCTTGACAGGACACGCAAATTTTGGGGTATAATATTAGTACCTTGCAAAGGAGGCGGTATGATGAACTATAAACTACTACTGGGTATGATGCTTGCCCTCTCTTTGGGCATAAGCAGTGTGACGGCACAGGGACCCTTCACCTACTTTGCGGGGAACCCTGCGAACTCGTGGTACACAGTCGGGGGGACATGCGACAGTCCAACGCTCACTGCCAACTACCTCTTCTTTATTTCGGGCGATGTTGGAAGCGCTAATCTTCCTGCTCGCTGGACGGCGTTGCCGTTCCAAATCTGCGCCCCGATGACTTTCGACTCGATTGCGTATATGCCGAGATTGGCAACAGGTGCCCCCGAAATTCGGGTGTACATCACAGGGTCTCGAACAGGTAACGATGGTCGCCCAGAGCCAGACCTGAACAATATAGTTTACCAAGCCAATCTGGGTCTTTATCCGGGAGACCCTCCCATTCCTGGTCAAACAGACGAGCTCATCCCCACTTACTACGGTGGCACCACGACCTTCACCTATCTGCGCACGAGCGATCTAGGTCAAAGCATCACCCTCCAACCAGGTCTCTACTTTGCGATAATTGTAGGGGATGAGGACTTCGCTAATGTAGGACCGTTTGACAGCTATGTTGCCCTAGCGATGGGTGCGCCTGGCGGACCGAAGCTCTACTACAGCCCGCGTGGTTTGGGAAGCACTAATGTAGGCGGTATTCTGGTACCTGCCAGCTGGCAGCGGTTCCGCTACAACACTTCAGTAGCACCTTTCACTTGTGGGCGCATCCTGAACACGGACCTGCCTTGGCGCTCTGGAGACCCGTTCGCGAACACCCCCCCTTGGAACACCCTGCCCGATTGGAACCGCTACCATGGGCCTGCCCTCTATCAAGGGGTGTTGGGCTTCCGCAATTCACAGGCAGGTTCGGGCAAGGTAGTGGGCACGGCAGTAACCGCCGATTCGCCCTCTCCGTCCCCGCCCACGAATGTGGAGGTCATCTTCTACCGCCCTGGTACAAAACAGCGCGTGGCACGATTCAGCATGCCAACCGCCGCCGGACCTAACTTCCCTATCGACACACCTGAGGTCGTGGCGGGGGTCTATGATATAGTGGTGCGTCCTATCTACTCGCCGAGTATCCTTACTCTCAACTGCCCGACGAACATTTGTGTCACGAATGTCACCTTCAGCCCTGAGACCCACTGGCTGGGTGTGCGCCTCTCGAATGTGAATGTATCGGGCACAGTGGACCTCGGCACGGTGATTCTTCCAAATGGCGACACTAACAACGACCTCGTCATCGATGACGCTGACCTATTAACCGTTCTGTTTGAGTTCGGTGGTACGAGCGGGGCAGCCGATCTGAACGGTGACGGCACGGTAGACGATGCCGACCTTCTGATTGTGTTGTTCAACTTCGGAGCCACCGGCGAGGACGGCGACGAGAACTGCAACTAATCCGCGCTCTCTGGAAGGGTGCGTGCTTCCGGTGCGCACCCTTCTTTTTTCAACTGCTTAAGCAGGAATCGCGGACTAGCTCTCGAACTTATAGGGAGGTGGTGCATATGCGTAGGTATGGTTTCACGCTGATAGAGCTGTTGGTCGTGATAGCGATTATCGCCATTTTAGCGGCGATACTGTTCCCTGTATTTGCTCAAGCGCGCGAAGGGGCTCGTCAAATCAGCTGCGGGAGTCGATTCTACCAAGTGGCTCGCGCGGTGATAAGTTACACCAGCGATTATGACACCACGCAACCGCTGACCCAGTGGTTCGCCTCGTTCGCTGGGGGTGACAACTGTGACGACCGTATCCTAGCGCAGCTCTTGATGCCCTATGTCAAGAACTGGTATATGTTCCGTTGCCCCTCTGACCCTCAAGCCACCGATGCCATCTTGGACGCCTGCCCTGCTGATAACGAACCCCCTCCTACCCAGCAGTGTATCCGTGAATACCGATGGGCGCTAAAGACCGACTTGGGATACAACTATGTCTACCTTTCGCCCATCATGGAGAATGCCCAAACGCGTCGGTGGTATAATGCTCCCGCAACCGATGCGCGCATCCGCAACCATGCTCAAACTGTCCTCTTTGTCGACAGCCTTTGGTGGCGCGACCCCGTTAGTCGTCAACCGCTCTGTGGTGGAAACTGGATTGTGATGCCCCCCGCACGCTACTGGCGCAACTCTGCAGGTCAGACAATCGATACCTTCACCATCGTTCGCCAAGAGTGTGATGGAGGGCGAGCCAGTCGGTGGTACGACTATCAGGGCAACAGCTGCGGAATGGGAGCGCGCCCTGCCTGCTGGCGACTGCAGACTGCTACAGGTTGGTATACCTGGATGGAGTTTGGGGGGGCGTGGCCCTGGCACCGACGCGAGCGCATGATGGTCGCCTTTACCGACGGGCACGCCAAAGCCTTTACGCCTTCCCAACTCACCCAAGGATGCGATGCGCGCCCTCAGTGCGGAGGCTTTATTACCGACCCGCAACAGTATCTGTGGGACCTCGACGACTACTATTGAGAAGGTGAGCCTCTATGGAAATTCCAAAACCTGTCGGTATAGGCATTATAGTCGTCGTGGCGGTACTGGCGATCGCCATCGCTTGGTACTTTACGGGAGGAGGAGGTAGTGGCGGTTCATCCGTGCCAGAGTCGGTCTACCCTCAAGCGCAAGAGGGACCTGGTATAGAAGCCCACGGTGCTGACCCCCTTTACACAGGTGCGGGACCTGTCTCTCCACCTCCCATAGGAGGACACGGCGGGAGCGGACGACGCTAAAACCTGCATGCCCTCTGACCTCTTGTAGGCAGAGGGCATGCTATACTTCTGGTTATGCGCGTGCGTTTCCATGCGGGAGCGAGCAAAGTCGACATCACGCCCGATATAACTAAGATCCGCATTCAATTGGGTGGCTACGGGGCTCGACTGAATATGCCCCCTACAGGGGTTCATGACCCCATTTACGCCCGTGCCCTCGCGCTGGATGACGGCAATCAGCGCGTGGTGCTAGTGGCACTAGACCACCTTCTGGTGCCCGATAGCCTCACCCGTGCGGTGCGCGAAGCGGTGGGACTGCGTCCCGAACAGCTCTTTATAGGGGCAAGCCACACACACTGCGCCCCTGACGCGATGGGGCTTAATGAGCGCATGCGCTTCCCCCTCCCAGGAGTGGGCACCTTCGTGCCTGAGTTTCTGAAGTTCACAACCGAACGGGTGGTCGAGGCGGTGAGGCAAGCGATGGCGAAGCTCCAGCCTGCCCAAGTCGCCTGCCACGCAGAAGCCCTACCCAACCTCAACCGCAACCGCAGGGGACGCAAAATCACCGACCCCACGATGACCGTGATACGCCTCCAAACGGCACGCGGCAAACCGTTGGCGGGAATCGTGGTCTATGCGGCTCACCCCACCATCTACGGGCATACGATGATGGAGGTTTCGGCTGAGTTCCCTGGCGTGCTCCAGACGCGCCTCGAACAGGAGCATGGTGGGGAAGCGGTAGTGCTGTACTTGAACGGGGCGCTGGGCGATGTCTCCCCCGTAGCCGACGAGGGCAACAACGACCACGACCGGGTTCAACGCTATGGCGCGCGCCTTGCAGAGCATGCTTCCCGCCTGCTGAAAAAAGCACGCCCTCTCACACCGCGCCTTGTGCTCAAGCAGGTGATGGCGAAACTGCCCGAACCGCGCCCCCATCCCCAGTTCC
>VAPR01001131.1_pt1 | contig 14149 bp, 12 predicted proteins | sample 3380701 | NCBI WGS metagenome assembly VAPR01 (sample SAMN11536904, study PRJNA540576) | hot springs metagenome | isolation source: hot spring wet sediment | place: Spain: Lobios | collected 2014-01 | reverse complement strand
GCTGCACCAGCAGCTCGTGAGCGCGGTTCGGCCGCGCCTGATACGCCAGCCGGTATCGCCAGGCGTACCAGCTCCAGACCAAACCTGTCTCATACCGTGCGATTGCTACCTTTTTGACCAAATCGGGTATTCCCTCCCCGACTGGTCGTTCATACTGGAATGCCACGCATGTAAGGAAGCTTTTAAAAAACCGGGTGTACATCGGAGAGATCCGCTACAACATGACCAAAATCGTGAACGGGAAACGGGTACAGAAGCCGGAAGAGGAGTGGATCGTAGTGGAGGATGCGCACCCTCCCCTCGTGGACGCAGAGCTCTTCAACAAAGCTCAGAAGAAACATCGACAGTCTGCACAGCCAAGAACCCGCCTGGAATGGGAGACGTCCCCTCTCGCTGGATTGATTGTCTGCGCCACTTGCGGAAAACGCATGGTAAGGCAGGCGACAACATCCAGCTATGTAAAAAAATCAGGTGACGTATCGACTTACACGCGTCAAATCCTTTGGTGTCCGACGCCCGGATGCATCGGCGGTGTAAAATACGAGGCAGCAGAAGAAATGCTGCTTCAGTTTTTGCAGTTGCTTCAAGGGATTGATGCTCGTCAACTAGAGGTGTTCCTGCAGGATCAACTTCAAGCGAAAAGCGTGTCCCTGTCTAACCAGCAGATCCAGGAACGTCTTCAGCTCATCGACAAACAAATTGAAGCATTACAGCAGCGATTGCGTTTTGTCCGCCAAAAGTTTGAAGAGCGCTTTTACAGCGAGGAAGAGTTTTTGGATAGCAAAAAGGCCATTTTGCATGCAATCGAACAAAAAGAACAACTGAAAAAACTGCTGTTCCAGAATCCCTGTCCTTCCCATGAACGACCCGGCGAACACGATTTTCAGCAAATCCGAAAGACCCTCTCCTCCCTCGTCCACACGTACCATGTATTGTCCAACCAGGAAAAAAACACGCTCTTGCGCTCCATGATCGAGAACGCATCTCTGGAAATCACGGAAAAAGGAAAAGGAAAAACCCCATCCAAATTCAACCTGAACATCACCATGCGGGTAGATGGGATTTTGCCTGTGTAATTTTGTGCATCATGGCAACCCGGTCACAGCGGGAATTATCAGCGCAAAAAACCGGCGGCTTCAAGTGGCGAAGAGGATGTACGAGGAGATATTCCAGACAGACGCAGCGATTAATCCGGGGAACAGCGGCGGTCCATTGATCAATCTCAACGGGGAAGTGGTAGGACTCAATGCGTTTATCATTCAGTCCAGTCAATGCCTGGGCTTTGCAATCGGGATTGACGCGCTGAAGCTGCAGTTGGAGCAGTACTCCTTTACGTGAATAAAGCCCCGTCTACTGGGACGGGGCCTGTTTTTCGAAGGCGATCAAATATACACTGCGGCCTTCCTGGTTCAACTGCTCTTCGGCTTGCTTCAGATGCTGCAGCTGTTCATCCGTTAATGACGCAATCGGCAACTCATCGAGATGATTCTGTTTCATCAGGCATTCCTCCGTTGTGTGGGACTCCTCCGTAGTGTGCCCACAGCACCGCTATGTATTTACGCGCTCTGTATGAAGGCCTTGGAAATGGCCGAACATGAGCGCTTACAGAAGAGAATGGGCAGAGAGCGCTCCTTGGCCTGGCTTTTCACGGTTTTCGCCAGGTTGTGGTTTACGAAGTCAGTCAGGACCAGGATCATATTGACGCCGATGGGAATTTTAACGCCGGTTTGTGAGCTTTTGCGCCCGGTGACGTGGTGAATCTCCTGAAACCCCTGCTCCTGCAGCAAGTCAACAATATTGCCCAGACGGTCTCCGCCTATGACGAGAATGGATGACATGAAAATGAACCTCCTTGATTCGATTATGTATGATAAGTCTGGTTGATTTTGTACACTTCTAATTGATAATGAATATCACTCTTATTGATAAATATTATCATTCCCATTTGGTTTTGACAATACTCTCTGTGTTTAACTTTTTGAAAAACTTGTCAATACTAGTTGCTGTCGTACATATGGCTTGCCCGGTTTAATTTTCCAACTGTATAATGAAACAATAAATCTTTCATGAGGAGGTGGAGTTTGAGTGCAGGAAATGTCTCAGCTTCACGCCATCTTTGATCGCACCCGCGGTTTTATCCAACGGTTTATGGGGATCATCCAACCCGTGATAGATGCTGCTCAGGATGACCACACCAGATTGTATTACCATCACATCCTGGAAGAGGAGGAACAGCGCATCGGTCGTTTGGACGTGCTGGTCCCCTATCTCGACTCTCTCGCTTCGGAGAGAAAAACCGAGCAGCTGAGTGACCGCGAGCTTTCCCACCTGCTGTCCGACATCAACCTTGAACGATTCGGACTGCACAATTTCCGCGAGCATCTGGAGCTTTCGCTGTACGAGTTTCAAGATGAGGAAACCCGTCAACTGTTGAACGACATGCGCGAAGCGACGCATAACGACTATCTGCTGGTGAAGGATATCATGACCTCGCTGAGCGAACGGTTCTCTGACGTCGTGTTCACCGGCAGCCTGACGGACGACCACGATGAGGGGCATGACATCCACCAGGTCGACCATCTGAAGGCATCAGCTTCGCAATCGCCGGCGGCTCATTCGACTGCACCGGAGGCACGCGCCTCTGTCTCTCCTGTCGGCAAAAAAGGGTTAACCGTAGGCAGCCTGAAACACCTGTAACCAATTTAAAGAAACATGGAGGTACATACACATGGACAAGCTCCGTAAATTTCCCGACTCCCCTCTTTCCCTGGAAGAGTGGCGCCAGTTGGATGAAACCGTCATCGAGATGGCTCGCCGTCAGCTCGTTGGCCGTCGCTTCATTGACATCTACGGCCCGCTGGGAGAAGGGATTCAAACCATTACCAACGACATCTACGATGAGTCCAGCTTTGGCGGTTTAAGCTTGCGAGGCGAATCTCTGGAGCTGCAGCAACCAAGCCGCCGGGTGAGCTTAACCATCCCGATTTTGTACAAGGACTTCATGCTCTACTGGCGCGATATCGCGCAAGCGCGCACGCTGGGCATGCCGCTTGACATGAGTGCAGCTGCGAACGCTGCATCAGGCTGCGCTCTCCTGGAGGACGACCTGATTTTCAACGGCTCGAAGGAGTTTGACATCCCTGGCCTGATGAACGTGAAAGGACGCCTGACCCACCTGAAAAGTGACTGGATGGAATCTGGCAATGCCTTTTCCGACGTGGTGGAAGCTCGCAACAAGCTGCTGAAGATGGGCCACAGCGGTCCGTATGCGCTGGTCGTATCCCCGGAGCTGTACTCGCTTCTGCACCGCGTACACCAGGGAACCAACGTGCTGGAGATCGAGCATATTCGCAACCTGGTGACCGACGGTATCTACCAGACACCAGTGATCAAGGGCCGTAGAGGCGTCCTGGTGGCAACCGGCCGTCACAACCTGGATCTGGCGATTGCCGAGGATTTTGACACGGTGTTCCTGGATGACGAAAATATGAACAGCGTGTTCCGCGTATACGAAACGGTGGTGCCGCGCATCAAGCGGCCGAGCGCCATCTGCACGCTGGAAGAAACGGAAGAGGAAAACTAAAAAAAGGCACTCACCATACTGGTGAATGCCTTGGGTTTGGGGCCCGCCCGGCGAAGCAATCGCTTCTGTCTGGTGGGTTCTTTTATTGTTTGACGACATTCTGGCAAAACTCCGCCATCACTTTGGACAAGCGGGAGATCGCCAGGACCATTTTGTCCGGGTGGGTGTGGGTAAAATTGAGGCGCAGGGTATTGCTTTTTGGCTGTTCCGCGTAGAACGGACTGCCTGGGACAAAGGCGACCCCTTCTTGAACAGCCCGCTTTAGCATTTCTTTTGCGTTTACATGCTCTGGAAGTTCCACCCAGAAGAACATGCCTCCTTTTGGCTTGTTCCACTTGATGTCGGTCCAGTGCTGGCGGGACAACAGGTCGTCCATCAATTGCATCCGCTCCTGATAGGCGGCGCGGATTTTGGCGATATGGCTGTCCAGATCAAAATGGGTCAGCAGCTGGTGCAGCGCCATCTGGTCGATGGTGCTGGAGTGCAGGTCGACGGCCTGTTTCGCTCGTACCATCGCCTGTATCACGCGGGTGTCTCCAATCGCCCAGCCTGTTCTCAGCCCCGGCGCCACTGTTTTGGAAAACGTGCTGGTGTAAACCACGATTGAGTCATGGGGATGGTGATCGAGAGAAAACAGCGTCGGATAGCTTTCACCCGCATCAAACTGCAGCTCGCCATACGGATCGTCTTCCAGAATCAGAATGTGATGCTCACGACAGATACGCAGCAAACCGAGCCGCCTCTCCACGCTCCACACCTTGCCAGTCGGATTGGCGAAGGTCGGAACCACATACACCATTTTCGGTCGGTATTTCTCTATTTTTGCTGCCAGGTCATCCAGATCCATCCCCGCTTCATCGCCATCCACCGGCACGGCACGGATGCCCCGGGATTGGAACAGCTGCAGCGCCGCCAGATAGGTAGGGTTTTCCACCAGCACAACATCACCTTCGTCCAGGTATACCCGGCTCAACAAATCGACCGCCTGCTGCGAACCAGTCGTGACAATCATGTTGTCGATACTTACGTTCATGTTCTTTTGCTTCATGCGGGCCACAATCGATTCCCGCAGGGGGATATATCCATCTGTTAAACCGTACTGGAGCGATTTGGCTCCCAGGTTGAATACGCGTTGAAAAGCCTCTCTCATTTCCTCCACCGGAAAGAACTCCTCCGCCGGAAGTCCTCCCGCCAGTGAGATGATCTCACTTCCCTGTGTCAATTTCAAGATTTCCCGCACGGCGGACGAGCTTAATGCATCCACGGATTTTGAAAAGGAATACTCCATATCTCCCGCTCTCCCTTTCGATAGAACTTATACAAGTTGTATCACTGCCACCGCGATAAGTCCAATCTATCCTTGCTATGGGAGCGATAGTTTTTGCCTATGTTAGGTAAACAAAAAGGGAAGCCGGCGAACCAGACTTCCCTTGAATCATTTATTCAGGATTGGAACACGTTAGGCAATTCGGAACACACGGGTTTTTTCCGCCTGTGGCAGGAAGGAAAGGTCCACGTGCTGACGTGCCAGCTCGAGACCGATATCCTCGGCCAGCAGAAGAGCTTCTTCACGGAACGGCGGTGTTGCGCTGCCTTCGTTTAATTCACACAGCCGCTTCAGGCGCTTCAGACGTTCGGCGGTCTTTTCCGCACGCATCAGCTCGTTTTGCAGTTCGCACACATTCACATGGTTGGCGTCGGAAATCATGCTCACGTCGTTTACATGAACAATCAGCCGTTTCCCCTCTTCGGTGACAAAACCGAGCGAACAGAACTGTGATCCGGACATTTCGAGACGGGTCAGGACAGCATTGGCAAACTCTTCGCCGGATCGGAGCCGGATCAACCCTGCTTCGATGGCACCGCCAATTTTGCGTTCATTTGCCAGTACCGTGTACATGTCGGTGTAACCGTTAATCTGATAGCGCATATGTACCCTCCTGCCGTGTGAGAAGCTTGATGATTGAGACTAATTATCATTAGCACCCTTATCGTATAATGAAAATCATTATCTGTCAACGATTGAGAATGATTTTTATTTACACAATTTTTTCCTTTGTTCTTATGATATTCGCCTACCCCTTCATGCTCCAGCGGAAGACGGGCCCAAAAAAAGACCGGGCATGCTGTTCATCAGCACGACGCGATCTTGTATCAGCTAACACCCACGGGTTTCTTGCATGTTTTCTTCTTCCAGCCGCATCCGGGAGCAGGCAACAGCGGCACCTATCATGATCGCTCCAGCCAGTATGAACACGGTGATCAGCGAAGTAGCGGCCATGAGCGGACCGGAGAGAATGCTGCCCAACAGAACGGAAGCGGTCATAAGCGGTGTAACGATTCCGTTGACCCGGCCGGTCATCTTCTCCTCTACCCATTTCATCATCAGGCTGCCGAGAACGATTTGCATGAAGGCAAGGAACACGCCTGCGAGAAATCGCATCGTTGCCGTCAGCCACACCCAGATGGAATAGGCTTCGACCACAGTAGCGGCGGCAAGAAACAGATTGACGACAACCAGCACGGTCTTTTTACTCATCTGTTTCGACATTGCCGCTGAGAGCCCCCCTCCTGCCAACATGCCGACGCCCGCTAGAACGGCAAACCACTGAAGCTGCTCTTTCTCCAGCTGAAGCCGGTCGGTAATCAGAAATACCTCAATTGGCTGCACCAGACCCGCAGATAAGCCCATGACGGCAAAGGAGACGAACAGCAGCAGCAAATTGCGGTTGCTGCGAATGTACTGAAAGCCTTCTTTCAACTCCGAACGGAAGGAAGCGCCCTTCATGTCCTGCACGTCCGTTTCTGCAGGCAAAAGCAACAGCACCAGCGCCGAAGCCGCATACAGGATGATCAACGCAGTCAAACAGGCGTACACTCCCCATTGCACGTAAAAAAAGGTACCAATGATCGGACCGATGATGATAAACAAGGAGGAGATGGTTTGGCTCACGGCGATTGCCGTCTCCACTTGATCGGGCGGAATGGCTCGTTTGTACATCTTGGCGGATGACGGGTCGGAAAACTGGGTGACAACAGCCGATACCATTGTGGCCAGAAACACCCCCTGCCAGTAACCTCCGACCAAAAGCAGCAGGATAACGGCAATGGAGATGGCACTCAGTACGTTGGCCGTGATCATGGTACGCTTCGGATTCCATCGATCCGCCAGTGTGCCGCCGATGATGGACAACAAAAAGACGGGAGCGTATTCACTCACCGTTAACAGCGCAACGGCGATCGGATCGTTTCCCGTCTTCTCCATAAGGAAAAACAGCAAAGCCATATTGCGTATCCAAACGCCCACATCCTCCAAAAAATCGGTGGCAAGAACGAGCAGAAACACACGATTTTTCAACAAACTGATCAACGGATTCCCCTCCTGCAACGGTAACTTCTTACAGCTTACACGATTGCAGGAAGGAATTCGGTTTGATCAAATGGAATTTATTTACAATTTTATGAACAACGCTAATTACAGCTAATTACAGCGGACACACCTGAATACTAAATAAACCGCAGCCGGTACAATGGCTTGCGGTCTATTTTAAGTCAGTCACGTGTATGAATGGAGACACTTTTGAGAGCTTCGAATTGACTAGGGAATGAGAATGATACTTCATATTGGCCAGCCTGATAATACAAATCATATGTTTGTGTCAAGTCATTCACCCCCTCTTCAGAAGGAGATCCAAACAGCTTTTTGACGTCAGCCAGTTTTAACGATTGCTGATCTGGGTATGCAATGATTCCTGCCAAATTGTTGGAATCCAGTTCATTTTCACGGAACATGACTCCTGGATAAAAATGTGCGTTCGATCCCTCATAATATTCAACCTTCTTCGGTTTTCCCCATGTCTGGTGAATATCTTTTATCTGTGAGTCCATTCCAAAAGGAACACCTTGCAGCTTACCTGAAGCCGCTGTTTTTAAAAAAGTAGCGTCGATGCGCAGTTTCCCTTTTCCATCGGGGAGTTTGGCAGTTGACTGAATTTCCGTTTGCTTCCCTTCCATAGAAACGTCCTCGAATGTTCCTGTTTGTGGGAACCAGAAAAATGGTTGGTAATTTTCAAGAATTTTCCACTCGCCATTGACAAGCTTCAGTTTATATATCCAGTACACGTCTTGTTTACCATTACCTGTGATCTGACCGGTTAAAGGATCTTTCCATTTGTCATCATACGTTTCCTTGACAGAAACAGTCAGTTCGCTATCTTTTTCCAGTTTCACGGAACTATAGTCGATCGCCACTCCAGTTAGTTGGCCGACGAACAGTCTCTTCGATGAATCGGAGATCTCCCGTTCAAACTTCTGTAATTGCGTCGAGCCTGGAGCAATAAATGGTTTGAGGATTTCCGTACTCGTTTTCGTTGAAGCATACTTTACCCATGCCTGATTATAGTCCACAAAGAACTTGCCAAGTGTGGTGCGTATGTTTGGTGCGTTGGAAAGCTTACCTTTGAAGGACAAGTAGGTGTCAAAATCCTCGAGTGTTTGATTCTCTACAATTTCGCCGAAAGGAGTGTCCGCTTTAATGGTGAATTCCAACGGTACTGCAGGGATGTCACGTAACACAGCCTCATAGGTTCCCCAACTTTGTTTAAATGCTAGGGCAAGAGGTTTTTCCTTGTAATATATTCGTACGTCTTTGAAATTGGAAGTAACTGAAACTTGCTTCATTTGTAATCGAATGTCTACTTGGGGCTCTTCTCCTAAAGATACTTCAAATTTTTCCTCATGTGTAAACTCACCCAATGAGGAATTCAGCTTTGCTTGTACGGTATGTTCCCCAGGCAGCAATGGCCCGATTTCATACGTTTTTCGATTCACGGACGAGCCTGAGGGCTCTTCCTTAATCTGGACCCCCTTTTCTACCGTTGACAAACGGACGTTGGGAGTCGTGGAAATTTTTCCGAATGAGGGCGCATACTGCACCTTGAACTGGTCAAAAAACAGCCAGGTTTTTCCGTTTTTCACAAGTGACAGCACCTGATCATCATTATCCAGATCTGTGTCTGGGTTCTCCTTGTACTGGATCGCTTCTTCCTTTAATTGGTTGACAAATCGCTCCGTTTTCCCTGACATCTTAATGGCTTTCAGGAGTTTTCCTGCATTCTCTTCCGTCAAGACCGCTTGCGGCTCTATCTGTTTAGGAACAGCGAGCAGGGAAAGCAACGTTTTTTCATCATTGGTCTCGAGCGATCGCTGAAATTTTTCAGCGATTTTCTCCGGATCGGAAGAGGCTTTCCCCATAAGATAAAAGCCACCTGCTACCACCAGAACAGCGAGTAGCGGAGCTATCTTCTTCCAGTTGATGTTTCCCTTCCATAATTGTACCGATGGGGTTTGAAGCGGTGTTTGTCTCGCTTGAATCACTTCCGTCTGCATGACAGGTGTACCGCATTGGTTACAGAACTTAGCTAAATCTACTTGTGTGCCGCATTGATTGCAAAATCCCATACATTCCTCCGAAGTTTACGCCAGTAAGGCATCAATGAACAGGGTAATGAAAAAGATCAGGGGGACAGCATAAATTTGACCCGCCTGCAAAAAGCCGTTTTCACGAAGATACGACTGCAGGATGATCGGGAAAGTAACCAGCAAGGCCACCAAGAAAGGAATTCCTATCATTACGGACAATTTTACGAGAATAAGGCCGATGATCATGCCTGGAACGATGTAAACCTGTGTCGCCCCCACCCCATTCATAACCTCTTGGAGGGAAACAGATTTTTTAAACACGATCTTGATTACTGCAAATACGATAACACCGAGCAACAAAAGCTGAAGCACATCGTATAAAGCTGCTTTCCAAAACAGGTTTTCAAATAATTCCTCAAATTCGTCAGTCCTGGCAAAGGGATTTCCGCCGATCAGACCTACCATGCCCATCAGCTTGTTCGCTGATCTTTCCAGTAGCATCGTCAAAAGTACCGCCTTCAGGATAGCCCCCAGTCCGATCATAGCCAGACCAAATAACGGTTGATTCAGCAATCCCACACTCCGCATCCCCTCATACGGACGAATAAGCAGATCTTTAACAATGGGCAGCCACTGATTTACATACTGATTGACATTTACTACAGGGGAGGGAGTGGGATGTTCATTTGAAACTGCATGCTCCGTTTGATGGTCTCTGCACTTCAGCTGACCATCCTCAATCTGTCTTCCACATTCGATGCAAAACGCCATAAAAATACACTCCTAACGAAAAAGATATACAAATACTTCCATTCTAAAATTGTATATTTGTGTCGAAATTCCTGCAACTATTTTCCTTTAAAATAAAAAAATCCCTCCTAGTAGAATCTAGAAGGGAGGAAATACGTCCTAATTATTTTACGTTGTGCTCGTTCAGAAGATGTTCGATTGGGATAATTGAGCCATCCTTAAATTTGATAAATTCGATTCGATAATCATACATGAAACTAGTCGCAAAGAAGTTAGTACATGTTAATTGTTCGTCAACATTGAATCTGATTACCAGATGGTCTCCAACCTTTTGAAACGACAATTGATCCTTTACTACGTCAGTTTCTATAGTGTCTATCCCACCATAATCTGTCAATTGATCTCTGCCATATCCTTCTCTAAAGATGTAAGTGTCGTTGTTTAATCCTCCCCAATACTTGTCATTTCCTTCACCACCGTCAAACCAATCCCTACCATTGTAATCACCAGAAAAAGCGTTAGGAATCCTCAGTGGTCCTGAGCCGTACAACTCATCATCTTTTATACTTGGAAGAATATTTCCTTCGGAGAATTCCATGAAATAGAAATTTTTTATCGAATGCGCTTCAAGATCGATAGAATAACTTCGTCCTTTTTTCTTACTATAGGGATATTTGATGAACTCACCCGAAAGAAAGGGAAGGATGATTGTTCTTCCGATGTGGTCACAGAAAAAATTTCCGGCTCCGATAGCATCATCTGATATGACGTAGTTCACAACCCAGTTATTATATTGTCCTTTTTGATTTTTCTCCCATTGTTCTTCTGTGATATAATCGGGATCCCAAATAGAATCTTTTGCAAAAGCAGGTGCGTTAAATGTAACTGACCCTACAAATGTATTCATATTTGAAAGTAGTGTATCCTTCTCAACCATTTCGACAGATATCTTTTGCGATAGCCAACCACCTAAAGAATGCCCGGTAATTGTAATTTTTTTACCGATGTTTTGTGAAGAAACTTCTTGAATAAATTCTCTTGCGGGGGCTAGCTGGGGTCCAGCAATTCTGAAAAGCAAGAGAACATCCATTTTCCAATCCATCTTTTCCTCTGTTCCCCTAAATGCAATAACGATATTTTCTCCATTCTGAAAAGCTACACCGTAAAAACCACTTTTAATATCATTCTTAACTGCGATTACACGCCAATTCTTGATTTCTTCCAGCGGCTTCAAATAGTCTTGACCATATATCTCTTTCATCTCGCTTACAAATTCAGTCAAACCTAGATACTCCCAATTCTCTTGTCCCACGATATCTTCAAACGCCCAACCCTCTGGATGAAAACGATCAGGAATATACTCATCTAAGTTGCTGTATGCTAATTGTGAAAATGTAAGCATTTCCGATGTTAATGGAGTTTCAAAAAGCGGAGTTCCCCCAACTGGTACAGGAGTCCTTACGTGAATCGGTATTCTCAGAGTCATATTTTTATATTTTCCAACGATTTCTGTATTTCCAAGAGACATACCTTTAACGATTCCATTCTTTATAGCAGCGATTTTCTTGTCTTTCACACTCCACTTCGTTTGCTTCGTAACGTTTGTTACTTTCCCCTTCTGGTTTGCAGTTACTTCTATTTGAAAACTTTCACCTACTTTTAATCTGATCTGCTCTACATTAGCTGTGATCGAATCTCCCAGTACGGATGAGACGATTTTTGCGGCATTAACCTTTCCCCATCCGAATTTCTCATCGTAACCAGGATCACCCAGGTCATCACTATTTTTTTGAAGTAGCTCTTCGATTTTCTTTGGTGTAATGTCCGGTTTGAGTGAATAAATCAAACCAGCAATAGCAGATGCGTGTGGTGTCGCCATTGAGGTTCCATTTGCATAAAGAACATTTCCATTCTGAACCAGACTGGGCACGCGCATACCTGGAGCGACCACATCAAGTCCTTCTCCGTAATTTGAGAACGAAGTTTTTTTGTCCTGATTATCAATTGCCCCGACAGAAATAACATATTGGGATGATGCAGGGTAAATCAGTTTATTTTTACCCTTGTTTCCAGCCGCTGCAAAAACAGTTACATTTTTTTCTGAGGCATACCGAAGTGCTTCCTCTATAGTCTGATCGAAGTCCTCCATCCCCAGACTCAGGTTGATTACTTTTGCCCCCTGGTCAACAGCATATTGTATTCCTCGAGCAACGTCATCGGTGTAGCCTCTGCCGTCTTCTTCCAACACTTTCACGGGAAGCAACTCTGTATATTGATTAATCCCGGCGATCGAGTGCCCATTATCGGAAGCGGCAGCAATCACTCCAGCCACGTGTGTGCCGTGATCGTTGTCATCCATGGCGTCTTCATCATCATTGACAAAATCTTTTCCTACCCGAATCCTGTCAGAGAAATCAGCCAACGTGTAATTGATCCCCGTATCCACTACTGCAATCAGCGTGCTTTTCAATTGTTTCCCGGCCAATATTTTTGATAACTGGGTATAGCCGATGTCTTTCCCTGCTGTCCCACCGTCCTGGCCAGTATTTTCAAGCGGCCACTGATATTTGTAATATACGTCTTTGGTTAAAGCGTGATAGATGTAATTTGGCTGGGCATACTCAATATCAGGCTTTTTGGCCAATTCATTTAACAACCTGTCAATGTTTTCGGTTTTTTTGAGCTCAAGCACAAACGTATTTTGGAACAAGGAATCATTCTTTTTGGTAGACATTGGCTTTATCCGAACTGACTTATCTTTATAACCCACATCACGAAGAGCCCTTTCCAGGTACTCCATCGCTTTTTTTCCTTGAGAATTACGGCTATTTTTACCCTTCCGTTTCAATTTGACAATTATTTCTTTCGAAGAGAACTTATCAACGTTCATAGAATCAATTAGTTTTGCCTCTTCCAGCAGTACATCTATCTCTTTGCCTACAATTGAAACGTTGACGTTAAGCTTCTCCCATGAGGATTCCAATTGCTCTGACAAGTAGTCCGGAAGATGAGCGCCTATTTCTTTTCGCAACTTGTCAAAAGACCGATAGTCATCAATCGTTACTACATAGGATGAATCTCTTCCGTTGGCAACCATCAAGATTTCGTATAAGATTGGCTCCATTCTTTGGATACCTTCGTAGACTGTGCCGCGGAATGAGTGATCGTTTACCAGATGGAAAACAAGATACGGGCTTGCTTGATAGTACAGAGAAGTTAACTTTCTACCTACTTCTGTTCTTGTCAACAAACCATCTCTGAGAGAGCGCATCATGGTCAACGTTTGCTTGGATTCAGGTTTCGTTTCTACTGCAACCTCGGCTGCACAAGCACCTCCGTCTGGATGATCCTCAGGCGCGATGAAAGTAACAGACGTTATTAATTCAACTTGTCCAGGTGTTAGGCTCTCCAGTTTGATGTAAAACGGTCCTTTCCAAGCAAGCGGAACGATTAGTTTTGCATTTCCCCGTTCACCGTTATCATCATCAACGTAATAGCTTTTATTTTCTAGGGCATTTTGTAAATCAGAGTAGAAGGTGATGCCAGTATCCAGATTACCTCTTGTTTCAAGAATAAGATGGCTTTTTTCTGCAATAACGCTTGAAGTCGGAGTAATCTTGAACCATAATGGTTGTTCCTTCTCGATCGGTGTTTGAATGACATCGCCTATTTTGATTTCAGAAGCATTCTTTGGATCAGATCCGGCTGCCAAGACGATAGGCTGATTTATCAAGGAGAAAAACATGGAAAAAATTATCAGAGATATAAACACTTTTTTTAGCTTGTACACGATTGGCCTTCCCTTTCTTTTCTTTTTGAATTTGAAATGTTGGTATTTTTCCAGCAGTCCCCCCAAACTAACAGGAAATAATAGCTAAAAAATACAAAAATGATTGTATAATCACTTCGAAATTCCTGCAACTTTTTTCCTAAAAATAAAAAAAGCCGTCGAGTTTTCTCGACAGCCAATGCTCATTTATCAAAAATCCCCAGTCGCTCGATCCGCTCCACCGCTTCTGCCAGACGCTGCTCGGAGGACAAGAGCGCCACACGGACATAGCCCTCCCCGGTTGGCCCAAAGCCCACACCGGGTGCCACCACCACGTGCGCCTTTTCCAACAGCAGATCGGAAAAGCTGACGGAGGTAAACCCTTTTGGCACCGGCAGCCAGGCGAAGAACGAGCCTTGCGACGGTGTCGCCTCCCAACCGATGCGCTGCAGGTTGGAGAACAAAGCGTTGCGGCGGCTTTCGTATACGGCGACGAGATCGCGCACGCACTGCTGGGAATCGGTCAGCGCGCGGACGGCGGCCATCTGCACGGCGCCGAACAGGCTGACGAAGTAGTGGTCCTGAATCAGGTTGATCAGCCGCACCAGTTCCCGGTTTCCTACCAT
>VAPR01001129.1_pt1 | contig 14179 bp, 12 predicted proteins | sample 3380701 | NCBI WGS metagenome assembly VAPR01 (sample SAMN11536904, study PRJNA540576) | hot springs metagenome | isolation source: hot spring wet sediment | place: Spain: Lobios | collected 2014-01 | reverse complement strand
ACAGCGGTCAGCAGCCCCTCCAGACACGGCGCTGCTCTGCCCTTAAGAATACCTCATCCCCGCCGATTTCTACAGAGCCTGACGCTGACCCTTGCAGGACCGGCTCCGGCTGGCCCGCTAACGCTGGCGCTCCACCCTGGATGGAACTGGGTGGGGTATCCTCTGGCTGACGTTCAGCCTCCCGAGAACGTGCTAGCTAGCCTGACCGGGCAGTACGACCTGGTGGTGGGGGAGGAGGGAACCTACGCCCCACCACCAGCCGACCCGCGTTTCAATACGCTCGCGGTGCTGAGGCCGGACCGGGGCTATCTTCTCCGGCTGCGCGCAGCGGCTACGCTCGTCTTTCCGCTGCCCTGACCTGTTGTGAAAAAAGCCCTTGGCGCACAGGGGAAGGCTGGCTACAACCTGGGCAAGCGCTGCTGGACATCGGAGACGAGCACCGTGCCCCGCCCTCTCCTCTGGCTGGTTCTCCTGAGCGGACTGGCCGTGCTGGTGATGATCGCGGCCGGCGAACGGGCCCGTCGGGACTGGCTGGCCGGGCGCGACCAGGCGGTCGGGGCGACGGCGACGACCCCTTCCCCCTCCTGGTCCGGCGCGCGGCGTTCCCCGGTCCCCGGCCCCCCGCCTGGTCCGACCCCGATGACCGGTCCCAGGCCGCCGGCCACCGGGCTGAATGGCTCCACGCCCACCGCGCCGGTCGGACAACCACCGGCCGGGGCCTCGTCGGACTCCTCGCCGCTCAGGCCGGTCCCGTCTCCGACCGTGGCCCTGAGACCCGGTGGGCTGGCCGGGTCTCCCACCCCGCTGCCGACGCCGCCTCCGCCGGCGGACCCGGCGAGCCCCCCGCCGGCGTCCGCCACGGCGCTCATACCCCCACCCTTCTCGCGACCGCCGTCTCCCTCACCGGGTCCTCGAATGGCTCCCACGCCGCTGCCGGCGCCCTACCCGGCCCCACCGGCGGTCGGGCCCATCGTTCCGGCTCAACCGACCGTGCCACCGACGCCCCCTGTGCCTCGGGCGACCGCGCCGGCGGTGTCCCCTACTCCACCTTTTCCTTCGCCGACCGCCGCGACCGGGCCGGTCGCGAGCTGTCCGCCACTCGCTAACACCCCGTCGTTCACCCAGTTCTACGGCGTCTTGCAGCTGCAGGGCCGGCCGGCGCCGGTGGGGACAGTGATCGAGGCGGTGACGCCCCGGAATGAGGTCGCCGGCTGCTTTGTCGTGACCGCGCCGGGTCTCTACGGCTACCTGCGGGTCTATGGCGAGGACACCACGGCGACCCCACGCCTGCCCGGCTTCCGCGAGGGTGAGTCGGTGCGGTTTCGGGTCAACGGTCAGGAACTGGCGGTGAGGGCCCCGTGGAGCGGCGATCGTGACCTCCACCGGCTGGACCTGACGGTCGAGTAGGGGCGGTTGCTCCGGCCGGGTGGGGCGTGGTATAGTCTGGCCAGGGGTGAGCGCCGATGGACCTGACCCATCTGGACCCGGCCGGCCGGCCGCGCATGGTCGATGTGACCGAGAAGCCGCCGACGCTGCGCGAGGCCACGGCCCGTGGCTGTGTGCGCATGCGTCCCGAGACCCTGCAGGCGATCCTGGACCGGACGGTCGCTAAGGGAGACGTGCTGGCGGTGGCCCAGGTGGCGGCGGTGATGGCGGCCAAGCGGACCTGGGAGATCGTGCCGCTCTGCCACCCGCTGCTCCTGACCGGGGTGGAGGTCACCTTCGAGCCCCGGTCCGACCCGACGGCCATCGCCATCACCGCCACCGTGCGCACCGTCGGTCAGACCGGTGTCGAAATGGAGGCGCTCACCGCCGTGGCCGCTGCGGCCCTGACGATCTACGACATGTGCAAAGCGCTCGATCCCGGCATGCGTATCGAGGACGTGCGCCTGGTCCGCAAGAGCGGTGGCAAAAGCGGGCTGGTGGTCCTGGAGGAGTAGGGTCCGGAGGCTGGCGGCGGCCGGCCAGCGGCTCCTGCCGGATTTTGTGGCGCTCGCCCTTCTGGGCCTGGCGGTCCTCGCTCTCTGTCAGCCGCTGGTCCTGGACGGTCTGGTCCTGGCCGACTTCGACACCGTCGCCTACTTCTATCCTCTGTACACCTACCTGGCCGCCCGCTGGCGACAGGGCGAGTGGCCGCTCTGGAACCCCTACCTCTTCGCGGGCGTTCCCTTCTTGGCCAATCCCCAGAGTGGAGCCCTCTACCCACCGAACCTGCTCTTTCTCTTCTGGCCGGTCGAGCGGGCCCACGCGCTCTCGCTATGGGGACACCTCTGGGGGGCGGCGATCGGCGCCTACCTCTGGGGACGGCTGACAGCGCGTCTCTCGCCGCTGGCGGCCCTGGCCACCGCAGCGGTCTTCGGCCTCGGCGGCTACATGGTCGGGCTGATGGGCCATCTCAACCAGGTGCAGGCGGCCGCCTATCTGCCCTGGCTGTTGATCGCCCAGTCGTACTGGGTCCACCAGGCCCGACCCTGGGCGCTGGGGCTGGCCGGCCTGCTCCTGGGGCTGCAGCTGCTGGCCGGGCACGTTCAGGTCGTCTACCTGACTGTCTGGTTGCTTGGCCTCTGGACGGTCGGGGGGCTCTTCCAGGCGTTCCTGGCGGTCCGGGCGGTGGGAGGTTCGTGGTCTGCTCTCTGGCGAGAGGCCGCCGGGCAGGGGCTGCGCTTGCTCCTGGCGCTCGGCCTGGGAATCGGGCTGGCGGCTCCGCAGCTGCTCCCGGCCTGGGAGCTGGCGGCCGAGGGGATTCGGGCCGGAGGGCTGAGCTATGCCGATGCCGTCGCCTTCTCACTGCCGCCCTGGCTCCTGCCCCAGACCCTGCTGCCTGTCTATCAGGCCGAAGGCCAGCCCTTCAGCGAATGGGTCGCCTATAGCGGGGTGCTGGGGCTGCTGCTCGCGGGGGTGGGGCTGCTGCTGACGCCCGGCTGGCGTGCGCTCGGGTGGGGCCTGATGGCTCTGCTGGCGCTGGGGCTGGCCCTGGGCCAGTTCAATCCCCTGTACCCGCTCCTCTTCGACCTGGTGCCGGGTCTGCGGGCCTTCCGGGTGCCGGCCCGCTGGCTGCTGCTCTGGAGTTTCGCCCTGGCGGTGCTGGCCGGGCTGGGGGTACAGGCGCTGCAGGGCGGGGCGCGTCCGGACCGCTGGACGCTCTGGCGGCTGGCCGGCCTTGGTGGCCTCGGCCTGCTGGGGGGGAGTCTCTGGTGGGTGGGCCTCCACCGACTGCCGGAGCGACCGGCCCTGCCGCCAACGGCCGTCTGGTGGGTCGGGCTGGGGGTCGCAGGCGGCCTGGTCGCTCTGCTCTGCGGCCTGCGGCCGCTGGCCCGCTGGCGGCTGTGGCTGCTCGGGGGGCTGGTTCTGGGGCTGGTCGGCGAACTACTGGTCGCCGCCCGGCCGCTGGTCCTCTCGCGTCTGGGCGAGCCCGCTCTCCTCTCGACCTGGCGGCCGACGGTCGCCTTTCTGCAGACTCGCGGTGAGGGAGGGCGGCTGTTGGCCATCAGCCAGCAGCGGTTCGACCCGGGCGACCTGCCCGAACTGGTCGGGGTGCTCCAACGACGGTCACTGGTGGCGCCGGCCCTGACGCTGGCGGCGGTCAAACATATCGAGACCCTGACCCCGAACCTGCCGCTGCGCTACGGGCTGCCGAGCCTCGACGGTTACGACGGCGGGCTCCTGCCGCTGCGACGGTTCGTGGATCTCAAAACCCTCTTTCCCCTCACCGGTCCCAATCTGCTCGATGGCCGGCTGGGCCAGCAGCTCCAGACGCTGCCCGAGAGCCGGCTCCTGCGCTGGTTGAGCGTGCGCTGGGTGGTGATGGACCGGAGCGGCGACCTCTGGGAACCCGGCCTCTATTTCGACCGGTCGGCGCCACAGGGGCTCTGGCCAGGTCGGACCCTGACGCTGGCCGGCGACCCGCGCTTCCTGGCCGACAGCCTGGCCCTGCGCTGGGAGGGCGCGGGCCTCCAGATGCGGCTGCACGTGCTGGCCCGCGAAGGCTCGGCCGAATTCGCGCTGACCCCGCCGGCGGGCCTCCAGACGGTCCGGGTGAGTCTGCCCGGTCTCTGGCGGGTGGAGCAGCTGGATGTGCGGGTCGAGGGCACGGGACAGGGGCGGCTGGAGGCGCTGAGCCTGGCCCACACCGCCCTGGGGGAGAGCCGGCCGGTGGTCCTGGCCACGGGCTTCCGTCTGCGGCACCTGGCGGATGTCAAGATCTACGAGCACCTCCAGGCTCTGCCGCGGGTCTACCTGGTTGGGGCGGTGCGTCGCGTGCCGGCGGCTGCGGTCCTGCCGACGCTGGCCGATCCGGCCTTCGACCCGGAGCGCGAGGTGGTTGTGGCCCACGAGGAGTGGCCGGAGGACTGGCCGGCCACCACCGGACCGGCCGGCCGGGTCCAGATCGTGACCGACCACCCCGAGCACCTGGTCGTCCGGCTTGAGGTGGACCGCCCGGCCGTGCTCGTCGTCACCACCAGTTACTACCCTGGCTGGACCGCCCGGCTTGACGGCGAAAGCGTGCCGCTGCGCCGGGTCAACTACCTGTTCCAGGGGATCATCGTGCCCGCCGGCGTTCATATCGTCAGGCTGGACTACGCGCCCGCCAGCCTGCGCGCGGGGCTGTTCCTGGCGGCCGGAACGGCGCTGGGAGCGCTGGCTCTCACCCTCGGGCTGGGCTGGCGTGCCGGCCGGGCGCGCCAGCTGTGAGTTTTTCACAGCCCCGCTGTGACCTACCTCATAAGCGGCCGGCAAACGCCTCTCTAGACTCACTCCCAGCGGACACCGACCCTGGCCAGAGAGCCCGGGGACTGACCATTGTCCTGGACCGGTTTGGTCGGTGGGGGAGTGAGCATGCGCCGGACTCTATCCTCTCTTCTGGTCATCGTCCGGCTGCTCAGCCTGATGCCCTGGCCGGTGCTGGCCAGCCTTACTGCTCAGACCGCTGGCCCCCGCTTCTCTCTCCAGGCCAACTGCACGCCCCCCGACCAGCAGACTCCAACCTTTCATGATTTTTGGGGCGACCTCACGATCGCTGGCGCCCCGGCCCCGGCCGGTACGCGGGTCGAGGCCTTCTCGCCCCGTGGCGTGCGCGCCGGCTGCTGGACAGTGGACCCTGGCCGCGAGGGGATCTATGGGTATATGCGGGTCTACGGCGAGGACACGACGGCCAGCCCGCCGATCCCTGGCCTGCGGTACGGTGAGACGGTTATCTTTCGGGTCAATGGGGTCGTCGCCCAGGCGATGGGTCCGGACAGCCTGGTCTTCACCGGCGACCGATCACCCCGCCACGTCAGCCTGTCGGTTGTCTCCCCGACGGCGACGCCGACTGTCACGGCGACGCCCACGCTCAGCCCGGCCCCAGCGGTTCCCCAGGCCTTCCTGGTCGGCCAGGTCCGCCTGGTTCCGGCGACGATCACGCCGCCGACGCCGACCGTCACCCTGACCCCGACGGCCACGGTGACCGCGACCCCCACGCCCTCGCCGACCACGCCGCCCACGCTGACCCCTACGCCGACGCTCACCAGCACCCCCACGCCGGCTGAGACGCCAACGCCGCTCGCCACCCCGACACCGACCGGGACACCGGCTACACCCACCGCGACCCCGGTGGTCACCGAGACCCCCATCCCGACTGCGACCCCGCCGGTCGGCACAGCCACCCCGACCGTGACCCCCACGCCGCCTTTCACGGCGACGCCGACGCCCACCAGGACCATCACCCCCGTGGCCACGCTCACCCCGACCCTCACCGCTACCCCCACCCCGACCCCGGCTGGTCCGGGTACTCAGGTTCGCGGCCGGGTGGTCGATGAGAGCGGCACCGGACGCGGGGGTGTGCCGGTGGTGGCCACCTGGATCGAAGGAGGCACCCTGCCGACCATTCCAGTGACGGTCAGCACAACCACCGTCTCTGACGGCGCCTTCTCCCTCTTCCTCAGCCAGTTCGGGCGGTGGTCTCTCGAGACCCAGTCTCTGACGCTCTTGAACGGGCCGGCGGTCACCATCACCGTGCCCGAGCCTTTCCCGGCTGAGATCGAGGCCGGCCTCCTTCAGGTCCACACCGCCAACGGCACGCTGAGCGGTCAGGTCCGCGATCCTGCGGGGCAGCCGGTCGCCGGCGTGCGGGTTCTGGCCCGTCAGACCATCGACCGGGTGCCCTATGTGGTCCAGCAGCTGGTCGGGGCCGACGGGCGCTACACTCTGCCTCTCTGGGGCATGGCGGCAGGCGCCGATGTCTACCTGAGCGTGGGGCCGGTGACCGGCCATCCGGAGTGGCTGGCGCCGGTCCGCAAGCTCCGGGTGCTTCCGGGAGCCACTCTCCAGCCTATCGACCTGCTCTATGGTCTTCTGGCCCTCCAGGGGGTGGTCCAGAGCACCGGTGGAGGCCCGCTTTATGGGGCCGAGGTGACGGCGGTGCTGCCGGCGAGCAGCAGCCTGCCCAGTCCGGACCCGGTGGTGTACATCGCGACCACCGACTATCAGGGACACTTCCAGATACCGGCGCCGCTGGCCGGTCTCTACACGCTGAACGCAACGACACCCCTGGGTCTGGGGATGCCGCATCTCAGCGGTCCGGCGACGGCGCTCTCGGTGACGGTGGTGGAGAGCGAGATCCGGCAACCGGGGACCAAGGCGGTCGGGCCCATCGTCCTGCGGCCGGCCGATGCGTTCATCAGCGGACGAGTGCTGGAGCCGGATGGCCAGACTGGGGTGGCCAATGTACGGGTCTTCGCCACCGGCCTGACGGGCGAGCCTTCAGAGGGGCTGATCAGCGAGGGGCTGACCGACCGCGACGGACAGTACTCCCTGCCGGTCCTGGCCGGGGCCCTCTGGGAGGTCTCGGTCAGTGCTCATCCGACCAATCCGTCGCTGACGGTGGCGAATCGCCAGGTCCTGGCCCAGACCGGCAATAACCGGCTGGACCTGGTCTTCCTGCCCGGCACGACCATCCGTGGTGTCCTGCGTGGGGTGCTCTTCGCCTCAACGGGGATGCAGTTTGTGCCGCTGGGAGGTGTGCGGGTCGAGGCCTTCCTGAGCGCTGAATACACCTCGCTCCCCCGGAGTGTGACGACGGTGACCACCAGCCAGGGCCAGTTCTCGCTGGTGGTCAACGAGGCCGGGGTCTGGCGGTTGCGCACCGCGCCCACGGGCTACCTCCCGCTTCTCAGTCGGGCGGTCACCGTGCCCGGCGACGCCCAGGGACATCCGGCCGGAGGAACCATCACTGCCGATCTCTACGTTCCCCAGCCCAACGCGCAGATCACCGGCCCCGATGGGGCGCCGCTGGCTGGCGTCCCGATCAGTGGGGTCGGGACGATCCGAATCAGCGCGTTCAACTACGAGGCGACCTACGGGGCCACGACCACAACCGGCGGTGATGGTCGGTACACGCTGCCGGCGGCTGCCCTCTCGACGACCCAGCCGCAGAGCGTCACCCTGACGCCCGGACGGGCTCCCGGCCAGCCCCGGCTGGTGCCCGCCGCCCCCCAGACGGTCTCGGTCGTGCGGGGTGGGAGCACCACAGCCGACTTCGTCTTCGGTCTGGGCTCGGAGATCACCGGACAGGTGGTCCGGACCGATGGCAGCCGACGGCCGGTGGCGGAGGCCGAGGTCCTGGCGGTCCTGGCGGGCGGGAGTTTCGGCGCGCCGGCGGCCACCACCCAGAGCGGCGGCGACGGCCGCTTCAGCCTGATCGTCCCGAGCACGGGCACGTACCAGATCGTGGCCCGTAAGGATCAGTATGTCCTGGTCGGCCCGGACGCTCAGGCGGTGGTCACGGCTCTGAATCAGACCGTGGCCGCCGACCGCGATCTCCCTCTCCTGCCCAGCGACGGGGCGGAGGTCTCGGGCCGGGTGCTTGATCCCAACGGACAGACGCTGTCTGATAGCTTTATCACCGCGACCACCGCCGACGGCGCCTGGCGGGCCTTCACCCGGTCGGCGGTAGATGGCACCTATCGTCTGGGGCTGCGCGGGGCCGGGGGCGGCCTGACCTGGCGGCTGGAGGGCGCCCCCCGGACGGGGTTGGTCCGGCCTCTTCGCGAGGTGACGCTGACACCGGGTCAGATCATTGTTGGTGTCGATCTCCAGTACACGGCGACCACACTGCCCGGAAGCAGTGGGCAGTTGCTCGACAGGGCCTACGCCTTCCTCGCGCCAGCCCAGGAGAGCGGCCAGCCGCTCCCGGGTGCCCGGGTGGTGGCCCGGTTGATGGGGACGGCCATCAGCGTCCAGGGGGTAACTGATAATCAGGGGCAGTACCGTCTGCCGGTGAATCAGACTGGCCGCTGGCAGGTCCAGGTTATGGCTGAGGATATCCCCCCGGCTTTCTCCCACGCGACCCGGTCGAGGTGGTGGTGAGTGTGCTCCAGCAGCAGGAGGTGGCGGTGCCGCCCATCGTCTTCTACGAGCCGAACGCCCTGGTCCAGGGCGTGGCCCAGCGGTCGGACGGCTGCCGGCGGCGGGGGCGACCATACGGATCGATGGTCTTCCCGGCGAGCCCTCGGAGGGCGTACACGTGGTGACGACGGCTGGGCAGGACGGTGCCTTCCTGGCCGCAGTCTTCGGCGCCTCGCCGGCCATCTCGGCCCGCTGGCGCCTCTCGGGCGATCCTCTTGAGGGTGGCCGCTTCCAGGCCGTGCCGCAGGAGATCCTGGTCCTGCCCGGCCAGACGACGACGGCCACCCTCCTGTACCAGGAGGTCGCCACCGTCACGCCGACCCCGACACTGTCTCCCACCGTCACCCCGACGGCGACGCCGACGATAACTCCTCTCCCGACCCTGACGCCCACGCCTGTGCCCTCGCCCGTCGAGACGCCGACACCCACCCCGACGGCCACTCTCGCGCCCACCGCCGCAGCGACGCCGACGGCGACCCCCAGTCCGATACCTTCACCGGTCCTGACGCCAACGCCGACCGTCATTCCCACGGCGACGCCGACTCCCAGCCCGACGCCGTCACCGACCGCTACCCTGGTGATCAGTCCCACGCCGACGCTCCCACTGACCCCGACACCGTCTCCCACCGTCACACCGACGGCCACTCCCCTTGTGGGGACACCGACACCCTCGTCGACGCCCACCCTCACCCCGACCGCCACCCGGACGCCCACCCCGACCCGAACCCCGACGCCGACCCCGGTGCCTATCCGCACCCAGATCCCGGTGCCCTCGCCGGTCCTCCCCACACCGGGCGTTCCCACCCCGACTCCCACGCCCGTGGTCATCGAGACCAGCAACGGTGAACTGCGCCTGGAGGTGCGACCGGATGCGGTCCAGAATGAGCAGGGCCAGCCGGTCTCGTTTATCGTCGAGGTGAAACCCACGCCGCCACCTCCCTCCCTGGGCCAGACCGCCGCCCAGCCCGTCAAGGCGCTGGTCATCGAGATCAGCCGGGCGGATACCGGCCAGCCGGTCCAGCAACTGGCCCAGCCGCTCACCATCACCTTCCGGTTTACCCCGGAGGAGCTGGCGTCGATTGGGACGGAGACCATCGTGACCATCTACGCCTCGTCGGACGGCGGACAGACCTGGCAGCCGATCCCGGCGGTGGTGAACCGGCAGACCGGGGAGGCCACGGCCGTCGTCTCGCACCTGACGATCTTCACCCTGGCGGCCTCGCCGGTGCGGGCCAAGGTCTTCACGCCGTTCGTCCTGCAACGGGTGGGCGTCCCGTGGTGACCTGGGGCCGTCGAAGGAGGACGGGCATCAGCGCTCCCAGCCGCCGGGCCGTCTTTCACCGGGACAGAGGGGGCCGGGACGAGTCTGGGCCACCGGTCGGTCGGGCACTGGCTTTCGGCATCTGTGAGTGATGCGGTCTGGGCGACAGGCTGTCTGGTGGCTCGGTCTGCTCCTCGGGATGGGGACGCTCGGGCTCGCTGGCCTGGGGCTGTTCTCCCACGGGAGAGCTGTCCAGGCTCAGACGGTGCGGCCTGGCGTGGCCCCGGCGGTCTACGGCCTCCATATCGCCTGGGCGGATACCGCCAATGGGTTAGACCAGGCCCGCGCCCTGGGGCCGGTGATGCTGCGCCTGTCGCTGGTCTGGAAGAACGTCGAGCCTCAGCCCGGGGCCTACAACTGGAGCTATCTCGACCAGCAACTCCAGAACATGCGGGCGGCTGGGATTACCACGCCACCGGTGATCACCATTCGCGATGCGCCAGCCTGGGCCGTCCCCAGCGACAGTCTGGGGCCGATCACCTGCGGACCGGTCTTGCCCGACCAGCTGCCCCGGCTGGCACAGTCCCTGGAGACCATCGCCCGGCGTTACGCGCAGACCTATGGGGTCCACCACTGGGAGATCTACAACGAGCCCGACAACACCGATAGCCTCTACCGCCGTGACCTCGGCGGCTGTTTCGGCAATGCTCCCGAGGCTTATGTTGCTCTTCTCCAGGCGTTCAGCCAGGCGCTCCGCCGGGCTGACCCGGAGGCCGTGGTCTGGATGGGCGGGCTGGCCATGGACTGGTTTACCGACGACGAACTTTACCCGACCAATCCCGGCCCGTTCCGGCGGGATTTCCTGGACCGCGTCCTGGCTCTCGGCGAGGCTGCCTTCGTCGATGCCATCGCCTTCCATTATTACTCCCTCTTTCGTCCGCGTTGGAGCCCTGGGGACCGGACATTCAGGGCAAGGCCCGATACATTCAGAGCCGGATGGCCGCCTCTGGCGTCAGCAAGCCTCTGGTCTGCACCGAGAGCGGAGCCTGGAGCGGGCCCTACGCCAATGGCGGTGCCGACTGGCAGGCGAACTACGTTCTGCCCCTCTACAGCCGGGCGCAGGCGGTCGGGCTGAGCACGGTCGTCTGGTTTAACCTCAAAGATATCTGGGGGAGCGGGCCTGCTCTTGAAGGGCACGGTCTGCTGGACAGCACCGGGGCGCCCAAGCTGGCCTACTCTGCCTACCAGACGATGCTCGCCCAGGTCGGCGGAGCCAGCGGCCTGCGGCCGCTCACGGCGGCCGAGCGGGGGACGGACCTGGTGGAAGGGTACGAGTACCAGTTCGCCGACGGCCGGCGGATCTGGGCCCTCTGGACCAGCCCACCCGACTACCAGAGTTACCGGCCTTTCACCGGTGTTGACCCAACCGGTCCCGAGGTGACCATCGCGGTGCCCCAGCCCCCTGAGGCGGCGCTCGACGCGCTCGGACGGCCGATCGCGCTGGTCCCGGGCCAGACCAGTGTGATGGTCAAGCCCCGCCCGCGCTATCTCCGCTGGGGCGCGCTCTCTCTGCCCTCGCCGACGGCGACGCCGGCGCCGACCGCAACTCCACCGGTGCCGACGGCGACACTGACGCCGACGGTCACCCCCTGGCCAACCCCAACGCCGACTCCCTCCGGTCCACCCCCGACCCCGACGCCGTTCGTCGGCGTCTTCGATCCACTCCCTGGCGTTGTCTGGACGATTCCGGTGCCGGGGACCGCCCATCGTCTGGAGATGCCCGCTCTGGTGGCGACCGACGGGCAGGGACACGGGCGGACCGTGGTGCTGACGGTGAGCGCGGCGCCGCCCCCGACGGGCATCGGTGGCGGACGCAGTCTGGCCGCCCTGGCTCTGGATCTGACGACCGAGGAGGGGCAGCCGATCCGATGGCTGGCCCAGCCGCTCACCCTGGTCTTCGCCTACGGGACTCTGCTGAGCGACCCGACGCGCACATCGCAGACTCTCCGGGTCTACACCACCGCTCCCGTGGGGAACGGTTGGGAGCGTCTGCCGACCAGCCTCGATCCGGCTCGGCAGGAGATCCGGGCGACCACCACGCACCTCAGCCTTTTTGTGCTGGTCACTGTCCCGCCGGAGCGTCTCTGGTTCCTGCCCTGGGTGGGGCGTGGCCCGTAGGGGCTGCGCAGAACGGCCGGCCTGTGGTACAATGCGCCCGCGCAGGCACCCTGTCCCGCAAGGAGAGTGGCTGACAATGTCTGACCGGCCGAAGTTCCATCTGCGCGAGCAGTCAGCCTACGCCCTGCTCGCACCGATCTGTCTGACCGTCTGTGACCTGGAAGAACGGGTCCGGCACTATCTGGAGCGTATGATTCTGAGTCCCGAAGATGCGGCGGCCCTGGAGAGCGCCCAGGGGACGCTGCGGGAGGCGCGGGAGAAACTGGAGGCGGTCTGGCAGACCCGGCGACCGCCGACGCCGTAGACTCTCTCAATTGGAGAGCGACCGATGACTCGAAAACGCGTGCTCATCACCGGAGCGGCTGGTCGGATCGGCAGCAGCCTGGCCGAGTTCCTGAAGGACCGTTACGACCTGCGACTGCACTATCACCAAACGATCCCCGAGCGGCCCCCGGTCGACGACATCGTCATCGCCGATATCAGCAAATTCGCGGAGATCGCGCCGGCCATGCGGGGCATGGACGCCGTCGTCCATCTGGCGGCCGACCCCAGCACCCGGGCCTCCTGGGAGAGCGTGCTGGAGCGCAACATCATTGGCACCTACAACGTCTTCGAGGCGGCCCGGCAGGCCGGTGTGCCCAAGATCGTCTTCGCCTCAACCAACCATGTGATGGGGATGTACGACCGCGACCGCCAGTGGCCGGTCTACAGCCACCAGCCGATGCGGCCGGACTCACTCTACGGGGTCTCCAAGGCGTTCGGCGAGGTGCTGGCCCGCTACTACGTGGACCAGTACGGGCTCTCGATCATCTGCCTGCGGATCGGCTGGTTCCTGCCCAAACCCATCAACGATATCGCCCTCTGGATGTGGCTGAGCCCGCGCGACTGCGCGCAGATCGTCTGGCGGGCGATCGAGAGCCCTCTGCGGTACGGGGTGTTCTACGCGATCTCCCGCAACAGCCGCCGCCACTGGGACATCTCCGATGCCATCGAACTCCTCGGCTATCGCCCTGAAGACGACGCCGAGGAGTACGCCGCCGAGATCGAGGGGCGGTCGGACCCCTGAACCCCGGGGCTATCTGCAGGGTCTTTTCATTCTTCGACTCTGGCTGGGACGAGGCCGAGGAAATGCAGAGCACCGTTGGGTCGCCAGCCGTGCTCGCGGAGCGCGGCGGCGACGTTCTGGACACCACGCCGCCGCAGGAGCGCGAGGACGACGTTCCGCAAGGCGGCGAGCACCTCGGGCGCCGCCCCCGTCCGCACCTGACAGCCGTCCTCGCCGAAGGTCACGTCCCGCACCCAGTGCAGCCGGTTTTCGATCGCCCAATGGCTCCGCACCAGGTCCAGCAAGCGGGCCGCGCCCACGTCCGGCCCCAGACTCGTGACGGCGTACCGCACCTCCCGTCGCCGCTGCCCCCGCCGCTCCACGACCCGCTCGACCTGCAGCGCCTGCTTGACCCCCGGCCAGTCCAGGTATCCGGCGAGGGCCGTCGACGCCCAGAGCCGTCGCACCTCCTGCCGGTCCCCGTGCCGGCCGCGCTGTTCGGCAGACCGGAACCGCTCCCCCACTGGCGGCTCGGCACACAGCAGGGCGCTATCCCCATACAGCGTCGGCTGGTTGCGCTTGACGATGACGAGATACTCGCCACCCGCCGCGAGGATCTGCTGGCAGAACGCCCGCTGGGCGTAAAGGGCGTCACCCGTCACCACTCGCCCGGCCAGCGGCAGAGCGGCCAGGACGGCCGGCGCCACGCGCAGCTCCGCCTCGTGGGCCTCAGCCCTGACCCCCCGCTTGGGCCAGCACCAGGCCGGCCCGCGTCGCATAGGCGGCCACCAGCCGCACCCCTGGCAGCTCTTCCCCGTGGAGGCCCTTGAGCCCCTTGCCGTCGATGGCGATGGCCTCCGCCCCATCGCCCAGATTCGCCTGCGCCCACGTCCGCAGCACGGCTTCGAACGCAGCGACGTCCAGCCGGCTGAAGACGCGATGCAGCGTTGCCACGGACGGCGTCTGCTCCCGCGTAAAGCCCAGGGCCTTGACTACCGCCGGCTCCTGCAGCCGCCCCCACTGCCAGATCGCATAGAGGCTCCGAGCCCCGCTCAGCATCGCTGCCGTCGCCAAGGCGAGAATCGCTGCCAACGGATGCCGCCGGCCCCGGGGACGCCGCGGGTCGGGCACCGCGGCGAATGCCGCCAACAGGCTTCGAACCAAGGCTTCCGTCTCCATACCCAAAGCCTACCACAGAGAACTCACAATGAAAAGACCCTGGGGCTATCTGGTAGGGTCATGGCAAAGTCATCCTGGGATGGCGCCGATGAGCCGGAGCGCGCGGTCGGGGAAGGCGCCAGAGTGGCGGA
>VAPR01001126.1_pt1 | contig 14211 bp, 13 predicted proteins | sample 3380701 | NCBI WGS metagenome assembly VAPR01 (sample SAMN11536904, study PRJNA540576) | hot springs metagenome | isolation source: hot spring wet sediment | place: Spain: Lobios | collected 2014-01 | reverse complement strand
GCGGGCCAGCGGCCTCTGGGCCGCTGGCCCGCTGATAGGGCTGATTCGGTTACTGGCCAGCCCGCTCAAGAATACGCTGGATGCGCGTGTTAGCCTCGCTCAACGCCTCACGGACCGGCTTCTGATTAGTGACAATTGCGCTAAATGCCGGGTTATAAGCCGCCTGAATCTCGACGATGTTCACATGCTGACGTTCGGTCCGACCGATCTCCTGGAACATCTTGGCAAAGACGCCGGTGTGCCAGTGCTTCTGAAGTTCGGGACTGTTCTGCTGCGAGACACGGGCTGGAGGTTGACCCGAGACCGCCCACTTAAGACCGTTGTTCGAGAGCCAGACAATGAGTTTGGCCGCCGCCTCCAGGCGGTCGCCACTGATCTGCCGCGGGATGGCCATGACGTGGGCACTCATCCAGGTGGCCGGCTTGAGACCCCACTGTGGAGTGTACCAGATCTTGGTCACCGGTGGGTGGAGTTGGGGCCGGTCTTTAATGAAATTCAGCGTCCACGAGCCATCCGGCCAGATGGCCAGCCGGCCATTGGCAAAGGCATCGCTCGGGCTGAAACCGACGGGGACAGGCGAGACTTTGTGCTTGTAAATAAGATCGTACCAGTACTGCAGAGCCTGGACGGCCGGCTCCTCGCTCAACGTGGCTTTCTTCCCGTCCTCACTGATAACATCGCCCCCAAATTGATAAATCGTTGAAAGCATGGTCGGTCGAAGCCAGGAGGGATGGACCGCCCAGACCTCAACGTTTTTCTCATCAAAACCCGGCTCATTGGGGTGCCGGCCGTTCTTATCCCATGTCAGTTGCTGGGCGATCTTGATAAACTCCTCGCCACTCTTTGGTGGCTTGTCAGGGTCAACACCGGCTTTCTTGAAGAGTTCGGTGTTGATATAGCAGCCCCAGCCGTGGTTGTCGAGGAGAACGCCGTAGGTCTTGCCCTGGTAGGTGATATTCTGCAACGCGAACTTGAGAAAATCATCGCGGGGTAGACCACGCTCGCTATAGAAGTCATCGGCCACCCGCAGAATGCCCCGACTGGCAAACTGGGCGATAGCCCACTCGTGCGTGATAATGAGGTCAGGCGGCGTGCCGGCGATGACCGAGGTCGGGACTTTCTGATAGAAGATGTCCCAGACCATAACCTCCTGGCGGACCTTGATATCCGGGTTCTCGCGAACGAAATCCTTGAGCAACTCGGTCATCGTCTTGCCGTCAGCGCCCGTGAGACCGTGCCAGAAGATAACCTGGCGCTGGCCGGTGCCGACCTCGCTGACGGCAATGGTCGGAGTGGGGGCTGGAGCAGGGGCCGGGGCCGGCGTGGGCGTCGGCGTTGGCTGGGCCATCGCTGGAGTCGGCGTTGGCTGCGGGGCCGGCTTGGGGGCCTCTGCCGGCTTAGCCGGGGCCGGCGTGGGAGTTGGTGGCGCCGGTGTGGGAGTCGGCGCCGCAGCTGGGGCACAAGCAGCCGCCACCGGTGCGGCCAGAGCAACGAGGGCGAAAGCCCGCACCAAGCGCCGGCGCGACAGACGCGACACACTCACAGGACCCATGGCTCTCCTTTCCTCCTCGCCCTGTTCGGCGAACGTTCGCCTTATACAGTAGCGCGCCCTGGACCACCTGTCAAGCCCCTTTTTTGTCACCGCGTGCGGCTGTCGCCCGCCCCACAGCCGCACGAGACCCGGGGAACCAGAACAACCGGCAGCAACACCCGGGGGGTCTCCAATGGCTGCCCGGTGATGAGGTCGAGAAGCAGCCGCATGGCCGTCTCACCGGTCTCGAAAAAGGGAATCCGTATGGTGGTCAGCGGCGGAATCGTGTGGGCGGCCAGGGGCAGGTCGTCGCAGCCAACGACCGCGCAGTCGGCCGGCACGCGCCGGCCCAGATGGTGCAGAGCGCTCAGAGCCCCCAGCGCCATCACATCGTTGTGGACAAAAAGAGCGGTGATCGACGGAACGCGGTGGAGAAGCCGCAGTGTCGCCTGGTATCCCCCCTCGACAGTCCAGTCCCCCTCCTCAATCAGGGCCGAATCACTGGCGATCCCGGCCTCGGCTAGCGCCTGCTGGTAGCCGCGTAGCCGGCTGTGAGTCACCCGGCGGCTGGAGAGCCCGGTCACGCTCCCGATGACGCGATGGCCGTGCTCAAGAAGATGACGGGTCGCCAGATAGCCAACCAGCCGGTGATCGGAACCGACCGTGGGGATGCCACCCCCCGGGACATGGTGCAGGCTGACCGCCGGCAGACGCCCCCGCAGCCGCTCACCGATCCGCGGGTTCTCCTCCAGCTGCGGAGCGGCCAGCAGAATGCCGTCCACCCGTCGCTCGATGAGGATCTGCAGGTAGCGCTCGCCCTCTGCCCCTGCCGGGTCGATGCTGCCGATGATGACACAGTGGCCATGGCGACGGGCCTCACGCTCGGCACCGACAACGAACTGGGCCAGCACAAAGTCGCTCAGGTCGCTGGCGACGATGCCGATGGTCCGCGTCTTCTGCCGAACCAGACTGCGGGCCACCGCATTGGGAACGTAGCCCAGTTCCTCGGCCACCTGGAGGATGCGCTGTCTGGTGGCCGGCGAGACCGAGCCCTTGCCATTCAGGACCTTGCTGACCGTCTGGAAACTGACGCCGACGCGCGCGGCGATATCCTTGAGCGAAACGTGCTCCATCCTGGCCTGACCAGAAGGCGAAGGTTCGCCTAGAGGATATCAGAGGCCGGAAGAACCGTCAACTCGCTTCTCGTCCCGCGCCGGCATGGCCCGGGGGCGTCGGACCAGGGAGGCCGGGACCCAGCCTCCTCCTGGAGAGAGCCAAAAGCGCCAGCGCGGGATCACCACCCGGCCTGGCCAGACGCGCCCTGCGCTCAGCGCCCGGCGGGAGCGCTCGGCCCGACCGTCGTCCGGCTGTACTGCTCCTCAAGGGCCCGAATCCGGGCGATCTGCCGCTGGTTCCACTCGTCCTGGCTGTAGGGGGTGCTGAACCAGGCGTCGAGAATCTCTTTGAGAATGGCCTCCGCGGTGGCCCGCAGGCTGAGGGCCAGGACGTTGGCATGGTTCCAGATCCGCGCCCCACGGGCGGTCTCGGCATCATGGCAGAGGGCCGCCCGGATGCCCGGAATTTTATTGGCCGCCAGCGCGGCTCCGGTGCCGGTCCAGCACAGGACGATCCCTTCGTCGGCCTCGCCCCGGGCCACCGCCTCGGCCGCCTGCCGCGTCACCTCCGGCCAGTCGGCCTCCTGCCCGGGCGCCGGGCCGAAGTAGAGCACCTGGTGCCCCCGCCGTTCCAGCTCCTGCAGCAACACCTCCACCAGATGAGTCCGTTCATCGGTGCTCACGGCGATGCGCATCGCGCTCACCTCCCCTCCGCAGGGAACCCTCGGCGCCCCTGCCTCATAAAGTGTACCGAAAACACCGCCCGGTTTTCCGGTCTTACGCCGACAGCCCCAGGCCAGGAGGCACAAACCGGACGATGGAACCTGAGCCGCCCGGGACTGCCAGTCAGCGCCGGGCGGCCAGAAGGGTCACCATGGCGATGACCAACCCCAGGAGCAGGTAGCCGATCAGATTCCAGACAGCCACCAGCTCAGCCCCCGCCGGCCAGCCGACCGGCTGGCCCAGCCAGAGCGGCATCAGCACCAGCGTCCCCACGGCCCACCAGAAGAGGCCATAGAGCAGCCCCGCCAGCACGGCCACCCCTGTGGTCATCACCACCGGCCCCAGAACCAGCCCGTAGAGGCCGCCCAGGACCAGACCGACGACCACCAGCACCACCAGGCCGGCCCCCACGCTCTCCCCACCGACCAGCCGCCCAACCGAGGCGAGCGTCCCCAGAACGGCCAGGAGGAGACTGAACAGCACCCCGCCTCCCAGCCCCCCCAGCACCCCCAGGAGCAACGCCCGACGCCGCGTTACCCGCGCCCGTCCGAACAGACTCATCGTCGCCCCCTTCGCCGGCTCCCCGGCCAGACCCGCTTTCCCCGATCAGGGCCCGGGCGGCCGGGCCCGACCCATAAAATCGTCCGCGAAAGAATCATACGTCCGGCGAGCGAGCCGTCAAGGGGTGTCACCATCGGACGTTATCGCCTGGCTCCTCCACCCCATCGGCCAGGCCCGACGAGCGCCCGACCTCGCCCTGGGGCTCAGAGGCCAGCCGTTCTGCCAGGCCCCCGGACCAGGGCTCTGCCGGATGGCTTCGCGAAAACGCCCCTCACCAATACCCGGCCGGGCCGTTCCCGGTGCTCAGCCCGACGCCTGGTCGAGACTCAGGAGCACGGCGACGATGGCCACGGCGGCCGTCACATGCATTAATCCCAGCACGATCTGTTCGGCCGGGGTGATGGGCAGCGCGAGAAGCGGACCGAAGGAGAGGAGGAGCACCAGCAGGGCCAGGATCAGGAAGAGCGGCCGGGCCCAGCGCGTGAGACGCAGGAGCAGCCCCCAGACCAGGGTCGCGCCGACGGCGGCCAGGGCGGTGACCAGGACGATCTGGCCGGGCGACGCCGGGGCCAGGTCGAGCACGCCTGGTCGGCTGGGGAGATGGAGCGGCAGCCGCAGGAGATAGCGGGCCAGGGCCCAGAGCACCAGGTTCAGCCCGCTGGCGACAAAGAGAGCGATCAGACCCGTTCGCAGCAGGTCGGTGAGCGTGGTCGGGCGCGCAGCCGGCTGACGGGTCGTCGTCCCCAGCGACATGGTCGCTCACCCTCCTCTGGCCAGAGTGCTTTGAGTGAGAGCAGCCGCCTGTCAGGCGGGGCGAGTGCCGAAGATGGCCTCGAAGACCTGGCGGGCCCGGGGGGCGGCGGTCTCGGCGCCGGTGCGTCCGCCTTCGACCATCACGATGACCACCGCCTCGGGCTGGTCGGCCGGGGCGAAGCCGGCGAACCAGGCGTGGGCATCGGGGTTCTGGTTCTCGGCCGAGCCGGTCTTGCCGGCCACCGGCAGGCGGTAGCCGTGGAAGGCGTAGTAGGCGGTGCCCTCGGGACTGCTGGTCACCCGGACCATCGCCTCGCGGATGGCCTGGAGGGTGGCCGGGCTGATCGGCAGCGGGCGCCGCTCGCTGGCCTGGAAGGTCCGCACCGTCTGGCCCTCGCCCTCGTAGAGGCGCTGGACGACCACCGGCGTGCGCAGGCGGCCCCCGGCGGCCAGGGCGCTGTAGAGGTTGGCCATCTGCAGGGGCGTGGCCTGGAGGTAGCCCTGGCCGATGGCCAGGTTGACGGCGTCGCCGGGATACCACGGTTCCTTGATGGTCTTCTCTTTCCAGTCCGGGTCAGGCACTGTGCCCTCGGCCTCGACCAGCCCGACCGTGCCGGTCGGCTCGCCCAGGCCGAACTGGCGGGCGAAGCCGGGCAGGAGACGCGGGTCGATCTCGTTGAGTTTCTTGCCGATCTCGTAGAAAACAATGTTGCAGGACTGGGTCAGGCCGCTGCTTAGGGTCAGCGTGCCGTGGCCGCTGGGCTTCCAGTCGCCGAAGACGATACGGGGGCCCAGGCCAGTCCAGCGCCCGACGCAGTGGAAGGTCGTGGTCGGCGTGAAGCCGCCTTTCTCCAGACCGGCCGACATCGTGACGACCTTGAAGATCGAGCCGGTGGGGTAGGCGCTCAGGGCCGGCCGGTGCTGGAAGGGGCGGCGCGGGTCCTCGGTCAGTTTCTGCCATTCGCTGTCGCTGATCCCCAGGACGAAGAGGTTGGGGTCGAAGGCCGGCCGGCTGACCAGCGCCCGGATGGAGTTATCGCGCGGGTCGAGGACGACGATGCTGCCGGTTTTATCGCCCAGGATCTCCTCGCAGCGCTTCTGCAGGGCGAGGTCGATGGTCAACTGGACATGGCGGCCGGGGCGGGCCTTCTTTTCGGCGATGAGCCGGACCAGGGCGCCGTCGGCCGAGACGATGCTGAGCCGGCCGCCCTTCTCGCCGGCCAGTTCGCGGTCGGCCCAGGCCTCGATCCCTGTCCGCCCCACCAGATCGCCCTCTTCATAGCCGCGCTCGGGATACTTTTTGAGGTCCTCGGCGGTGACCGGGCTGGCGTAGCCGATGAGGTGGGCGGCCACCGGGCCGTGGGGGTAGACCCGGCTGATCTTCTCGTCGACCACCACCCCGGAGAGCGTGCCGATCCGGGCCAGGGCCTCGTCGCGGCGGCTGAGCGGCAGGTCGCGCAGCGGCACCCACCAGTCGGGCTGGGCCTGGCGGTAGCGGCTGCGGATGAGGTCGACCGGCAGATTGAGGTAACTGGCCAGGGCGGCGAAGACGCGCTCCTCCTCGCCCGGCTTGATTTTGCCGGCCACCAGGCCCACCGTCAGCACCCGGCCCTGGGTAGCCAGCGGCTGGCCGTTGCGGTCGACGATAGACCCCCGGGGCGGGTCGTCGGGCTCCAGCAGCACCCGCGTCTCGTGGGTCAACCCCCGGAAGATCACGCCCGGGTGCCAGTCCACCCGCCAGGCGTTCTCCTCGTAGACCAGGGGCAGAACGGTCTCCTCGCGGATCTCCCCCACCCGCACCGTGGTCCAGAGGCTGGTCAGGGGAACAGTGACGGTCGGCGGCCGGCCGGACCCGCCCCGGTCGATCTGGGGGGGACCCGGCGTGATCTGCAGTTTGAGCAGGGTGATGCCGCTGGCGATGGCCTGGTGGCGGCCGACGAAGCGCTCCTCGCTGACGGCCGCCCGGGCCGCCCGTGAGAGCAGACGGTACATGTCAGCGTAGCGCCCGGCCTGCCAGGCGGCGAGGTACTGCTGGACCACCGGATCGGGCGCCGGGAGGTCCGCGGGCGCGGGCGTGGGGGTGGGCTGGCCAGGACTGGGCGTCGGGGCCAGGTCCACGCCGACCTGCCGGGAGAGATCTTTGGCCTTCCCGGCGAGCTGGTCGACCATCGCCGTCCGGCCACAGGCCGCCAGCACCGGGCCGAGAGCGGTCAGCAGCGCCGTCCGCAGAAGCCCACGACGACTGAAGCGACCAGACAGGTGGTTGAACGGTCGCGGGTTCATAGCGGCCCCCCCGATGCGTCGCCAGGTCTTCTCTATTGTACCACGGCCCGGTCGAAGAACTGGGGGAGGTAGGCCCGGTGGGCCTGGAGGAGATCGTCGAGCAGGGCGTCGGCGCGGGCGAAGTCGGTGACCAGTGGGTCGTTGAGAAGAGCCTGGCGGGCCAGGTTCCGGTCGCCCCGGAGCGCCGCTTCGACGGTCAGTTCCTGCGTGACCACGTGACGAGCGACCAGGCTGTGGATGGCCGGCGGGAGATCGCCCGCGGCCAGTCCGCGGGCGGTGGCGCCGTCCACCACCCCCAGCGTCTCCACCACCACCTCCGGCGGCAGGTTGGCGACCTGTCCTCGATTGGGGAGGTTCATGATGTGCACGCTCGGCCGGCGCTGGCGGATGGCGGCCAGGATCGGGGCAACCTCCTCGCGCGACGGGGTGAGGGGGATGGGCTCTTCGCCGGCGATCTGGCGTTCCAGGCGGGCGCGCAGGGCGGCCCGCAGGCGCTGACGGTGCTCGATGGTGGTCACCTCGACCCCATAGCGGCGGCCGGCGTCGGCGTGAGGGCCAAGGAAGAAGGGGAAGAACTCGGCCAGGTGACGGTCGCCGGCCGCCGGCAGCGCCCCGTAGGTCTGGAAGAGGGCGAACTTGATGAGACGGCGGTCGGCGAAGGGCCGCCGCTCGGGCGGAAGGTGGGAGAGGTCCGGCGGGGTGGCCTGGGCGATAGCCGCGCGCAGGCGGGGCCAGGCGTCCTGGCCGTCGACCCAGAGGCCGAGGATCCAGATAAAGTGATTGATCCCGGCGACGTTGACCTGGAGGTGTGATTCCGGGACAGCGAGCAGTTCGCTGATCATCCGCAGGGTGCCGAAGAGTTCGTGGCAGAGGCCGATGACCCGGCGCCAGCCGGCGCGAGCGGCCGCCCGGCAGAGGGCGCTCATCGGGTTGGTCAGGTTGAGCAGCCAGGCGTCGGGGCAGAGCTGCGCCATGGCCCGGACCAGGTCCACCACCACCGGGATATGGCGGAGAGCCCGACTGAGCCCGCCCGGGCCGACGGTATCTCCGACCGTCTGGACGATGCCGTAGCGCAGGGGGATCTCCAGGTCGTGGCGCATGGCCTCCAGGCCGCCGACGGCGATGGAGAGGATCACCGCGTCGGCCCCGGCCAGGGCGGTCGCGCGGTCGGTGGTGGTCTCGACGGTCAGTGGTTGGGGCAGCGCCTGGTTCAGGCGCTCGGCCCAGCGGCCGACCAGAGCCAGGGGCTCGGGGGCGATGTCGTAGAGGACGACCTGTGCACCGGCCAGGGCCGGCTCCAGGGCGATATCGCGCAGCAGCATTGGCGCCCACTGGGAGGAGCCGCCACCGACGATGGCGATCTTCATCGCGCCGCCTCCGCCCAGGCAGCATCCTGCTGCCGGCGCAGGCGCACCAGGAAGTCGGACTCGTCGATCGCGACCATATCCCAGCGGATAGGCTGGCCTTTGCCGACGGCGACGTTGAGGCGCACCCCGTCGGCCAGCCCCAGCGGCAGGAGGTTCTCGGCCCGCGCGATCTCCGCCCGCTCGATGAGCCCCCGGACGTAGCGCCCGCCCGACCCGTCCAGAATGGTGCCCGGCTCGAGGTCACGCTTGGCCACCGTGATCACCTCGGCCACCGGCTGCGGCAGCGGCGCGCAGGTGGCCTGGTGCAGCAGCGCCGCCTCCAGAATGGAATAGGGGGTCTCAACGCCGCAGAGATGGTAGGGCCGGTAGAGGGCGGCCGTCTGCCCCTCGACGGCGGCCGGCAGACCGTAGAAGCCCAGGTCCTCGTGCAGCAGAGGATTGTCGGTCCGGACGACCACCCAGACGCCGATGGCGATGTTGTTGGGCAGTTCGGTCCGGCCGTCCGGGGCGATGGCGTTGGCCAGGTCCACCACCCCCTCACGGGAGAGGAGCCCGCCCTGACTGCGCAGACGGAAGAGGCGGGGCAGATCGGCGATGGTGGCCGAGGGCTCGTGCATCCCTCGTTTATCGGGCACCAGCCCGGTGGCGTTGGCCAGGGCACACATCTCGATCTGGGCCTTGCTGCCGTCGCGGAACGAGTTGTACATCTTGGGATTCAGCCGGCGACGAGCGACCAGATCAGGGTCGTAACCGTAGCGGGCGAAGGCCTCCTCCGGAACGCCCTCGGCGTCCTCGGGGAAGAAGCGGGTGCCACGGCCGGCGGCCACGATGGTGTAGCCCAGGGTGGTGGCCCAGTCCACCAGACGCTTGGTCACCGCCGGCTGGTCGCCGTCAGCCAGGGTGTAGACGACCCCGGCCCGATCGGCCTGCCGGCGCAGCAGCGGGCCGATCAGGACATCGGCCTCGACGGTGACCATGACCACGTGATGGCCGTGGGCGATGGCAGTGAGGGCGGTCCGGGCGGCGGCGGCCGGACGACCGGTGGCCTCGACCACCACCTCGACCGGCGCGCCGGCGGCGGCCTCCAGGTCCTCGGTGACGACCGGGCGACCCGAGCGGACGGCGTCGGCCACCGCGTCGGGCGTCCGGGCGTGGACCACGGACGCGCCGGGAACGCCGGCGGCGGCCCAGGCGGCCCGGGCGGCCTCGAGGTTGAGGTCGCAGACGACCGCCAGCCGCAGGCCCGGCATCTGGCCAGTCTGGGCGGCGACAGTGGTGCCGAAACGGCCGGCGCCGATTAAGGCGTAGGTCACCGGCCGGCCCTCACGCTGACGCTGGGCGAGAAGCGCTGCCAGGTGCTGCATGGTCTCTCCCCCTCGTGTGGGGCCAGTATAGCGCGCCCACCCGCCCTGTCAAGGACCAGGACGCAGACGGCGTCGGGGCGACCAGGCCGCCGGCGCCACGGCTCAGGGGACGACAGCGTCCGCCTCGATCTCAACGAGGATCTCGGGGGAGATCAGCCGGGCCACCGCCACCATGGTCGTCGCCGGACGGATCGAACCGAAGACCTCACGGTGCGCCCGCCCGACCGCCGGCCAGTGCTCGATATTGGTGACGTAAAGGCGGGTCCGGACCACGTGCTCCAGGTCAGCGCCCAGGGCCTGGAGGGCTCGGCGAATGTTCCGCAGCGCCTGGACCGTCTGACCGTAGGGATCACCCAGTGCAACAACTGCCCCGCTCTCATCCGTGGCGGTTGTGCCCGAAACATAGATAAAAGGACCGACCCGCACCGCCCGAGCGTACCCGACAAGCGGCTCCCAGGAGGTGCCGGAGCGGAAGTCCCGTCGTTCCATCACCTGCCTCCGGCGACTGCCGGCAAAAAAGGCGGCCGGCGACTGTTCACGCCCCGCCAGCGACCGGCTGGGTGAGCATGATCACGTTGCCCTCCGGGTCGCGGATGTAGGCCAGGCGCTCCCCCCAGGGCATCTCGACCGGCGCCACCAGCACCGGCACACCCTGGGCGCGCAACCGCTCGACCAGCCGGTCGACCGCCGGGACGTACAGACACAGTTCGAAGCCCCGCCCGCCCTGCACCGGCGCCAGCGGCCGGCCCTCCAGCCCCGGCACCGTGACCTCGGCGCTGATCCCCAGGGTGGCCTGGCCCCATCGCAACGCCACGTACACCGGCTCGCCGGTGGCCGGATAGCGGTAGACGACCGTCAAGCCCAGAAGATCCCGGTAGAAGGCGACCAGCCGGGGCAGGTCGCGGGCGTAGAGAATCGGGAAAAGCGTCTGAGCGCTCACTGTCACCTCGCCGACGCCGATTCGGGTGCCGCCGGCCGGGGAACCCGGCCGGTCGTGGCCTCAGAGCGCATGATCGCCGATCGGCCGGGCCAGAGCAAGCGGCCGCCGGATCGGGCGGTCAGCGCGGGCCTTCGGCCGGCGCGCACTCCTCGGGATGCTCCTGGCAGTAGGGGGTGACACCGGGCAGACGCCCCCGGTGGGCCGCCACCCAGGCGTAGACGGCATCGGCCGCCTGGCGGAGCCCGGGCAGGCGGTAGAGGGAGGCCAGCGCCGGGCAGCCCAGCGCCCAGGCCAGGGCGGTGAGGACCGCGTCGGCTCCCCGGTGGCGGCGGCCGTCGGGTTCGATGGCCCAGGCGGCGGCCGCGCAGTCGGCGCGGCTGAAGCCCACCGCCTCGGGGGCCCCCGGACGCTGACAGGGAATGGCCGTCACGCGGCCCTGGCGGTCCAGACGCTTGATGACCCGGACCGCCAGAGTACAGAACCCTCAGGTGCCGTCAAAGAAAAGACTAAGAGAATTAGGGGGGGCTGGCCATTGACCCACGGCTCGTCTCCCTCACTAAAATATCAGGTGAGAGGGTGTCTGCCCATCCCTTCTCCTATCGTCTGTCGGTGGCCGTTCGGTCGGCGGCCACGCTGGTGCGGTCTCACCGGGGCCGGTTGTCGTTCAGCGTCGAACGAAGGACCCGAAGGGAGGGATAAGCGGTGATCACCGTCAGCGTCATCAAGGCCGACATCGGTGGTCTGGTCGGCCATTCGGGGATCCACCCCGATCTGCTGGAGGCCGCCCGTGAGCAGCTGGAGAAGGCCAAGCGGCAGGGCCTGATTATGGATTACTACGTGACACGGGTCGGCGACGACGTCCACTGGTCATGACCCACACCCATGGTGAACTGGCCGAGCCGGTGCACCGGCTGGCCTACGAGGCGCTCCAGGCCGGAACACGGCGGGCCCGGGACCTCAAGCTCTACGGCGCCGGCCAGGACCTGCTGGCCGACAGCTTCAGCGGCACGGTCAAGGGGATGGGGCCGGGCATCGCGGAGATGACCTTCGAGGAGCGCCGCAGCGAGCCGATCATCATCTTTATGGCCGACAAGACCTCGGCCGGGGCCTGGAACCTGCCGCTCTACAAGATCTTCGCCGACCCCTTCAACACCGCCGGCCTGGTCATCGCCGAGGAGCTGCACGGCGGGTTCCGCTTTGAGGTCCACGACGTGATCGCCCGCAAGCGCATCTTCTTCGACACCCCCGAGGAGTCCTACGACCTGCTGGCCTTCATCGGCGCGCCCAACCGCTATATGGTCAAGGCGGTCTACCACCGGGCGACCAACGATATCGCCGCGGTCTCCTCGACCGAGAAACTCAGTCTGATCGCCGGGAAGTACGTCGGCAAGGACGACCCGGTGCTGATCGTTCGCTGCCAGCAGAAGTTCCCGTCGGTCGGCGAGGTGCTGGAGCCGTTCTCCCAGCCGCATATCGTGGCCGGCTGGATGCGTGGCTCGCACATGGGCCCGCTGATGCCGGTCCCCTTCCACTACGCCAACTGCTCGCGCTTCGACGGACCGCCGCGGGTCATCGCCGTCGGCTTCCAGATCGCCAACGGGCGGCTGATCGGGCCGCGGGATCTCTTCGACGACCCGGCCTTTGACGAGGCGCGCCGGCAGGCCAACCTGATCGCCGACATCCTGCGCCGGCACGGCCCGTTCGAGCCGCACCGCCTGCCGCTCGACGAGATGGAGTACACGCCGATGGCCGGGCTGATGCGGCGCCTGGCCCACCGCTTCGAGGAGATCCCGGAGCGGCCGGCCGCCACGGTCGCCGCCGAGGCCATTCTGGAGAAGGCGGCCACGGCCGACTGAACCGCTGACCACGGGCAGACCCTCCGCCGCCCCGACCGGTGGCCCCGCGGTCGGGGCGGCTGCTCTATCAGCCGCCGATCTTCAGAACGGCCATGAAGGCCTCCTGCGGGATCTCGACCGCGCCGACCCGCTTGAGGCGCTTCTTGCCCTCGGCCTGCCGCTCCAGCAGCTTGCGTTTGCGGGTCACATCGCCGCCGTAGCACTTGGCCAGGACGTTCTTGCGCAGAGCCGGGATGGTTTCGCGGGCGATGACCCGGCTGCCGATGGCCGCCTGGAGCGCCACCTCGAAGAGCTGCCGGGGGATGAGATTCCTGAGCTTCTCGACCAGCTCCTTCCCACGCTGGTAGGCCCGGTCGCGATGGGTGATGAGCGAGAGAGCGTCCACCGGCTGACCGTGGACCAGAATATCGAGTTTGACCAGGTCGCCCGGCCGGTAGCCCAGCAGGGTGTAGTCCATCGAGGCGTAGCCCTGGGTGCGCGACTTCAACTGGTCATAGAAGTCGACCAGGACCTCGGCCAGCGGCACGTGGTAGGTCAGGATGACCCGCTGGGCGTCAACGTACTCCATCCGGACGAACTCGCCGCGCCGGCTGGTGACCAGATCCATGATGGCGCCGATGTAGCGGGTCGGGCTGACGATGCTCAGCTCCAGCCAGGGTTCGCTGATCTCCTGGATCTCGGCCGCCGGCGGCAGTCGGGCCGGGTTGTCGAGCACAACCTGCCGACCGTTGCGCAGCGTCACCTGGTACCGGACGCTGGGGGCGGTGGTCAGCAGATTCAGCCCGTACTCGCGCTCCAGCCGCTCCTGGACGATCTCCAGATGCAACAGCCCCAGAAAACCGCAGCGGAAGCCGAACCCCAGCGCCAGCGAGGTCTCCGGCTCGAACGAGAGGGCGGCGTCGTTGAGTTTCAGTTTGTGCAGGGCGTCGCGCAGCAGAGCGTAGTCGTCGCCGTCCACCGGGTAGAGACCGGCGAAGACCATGGGCTTGGCCGGCCGGTAGCCGGGCAGCGGCTCTGCAGCCGGCTGGTCGGCCCAGGTGATGGTGTCGCCGACCGGGCACTCGCTGACCTCTTTGAGACCGGTGGCGATATAGCCGACCTGACCGGCGCTCAGGCGGTCGACCGGGGTCATCTCGGGGGTGAAGACGCCGATCTCCATCGCCTCGGTGGTGGCGCCGGTGGCCAGCAGTCGCAGCCGGCTCCGCGGCTCGACGAAACCGTCCACCACCCGTACATAGGCGATGACTCCTTTGTAGCTGTCGTAGTGGGAATCGAAGATGAGGGCTCGCAGCGGCTGCTGCCGCTGGCCTCGCGGAGGCGGGATGCGCTGGACGATGGCCTCCAGGACCGCCTCGACCCCCAGACCGGTCTTGGCCGAGGTGTAGAGGACCTCGCTGGCCGGGAAGCCGAGCACCCGCTCGATCTCGCGGGCGACCGCCGCTGGCTCGGCGTTGGGCAGGTCGATCTTGTTGACCACCGGGATGATGGTGAGGTCGTGGTCCAGGGCCAGGTAGGCGTTGGCCAGGGTCTGGGCCTGGATGCCCTGGGTGGCGTCGACGACCAGCAGGGCCCCCTCGCAGGCGGCCAGGCTCCGGCTGACCTCGTAGGAGAAGTCCACGTGGCCGGGCGTGTCGATGAGGTTGAGTTCGTACTCCTGCCCGTCCCGGGCCCGGTAGCGCAGCCGGACCGCCCGCGCCTTGATGGTGATGCCCTTCTCG
>VAPR01001124.1_pt1 | contig 14223 bp, 13 predicted proteins | sample 3380701 | NCBI WGS metagenome assembly VAPR01 (sample SAMN11536904, study PRJNA540576) | hot springs metagenome | isolation source: hot spring wet sediment | place: Spain: Lobios | collected 2014-01 | reverse complement strand
CTGACCCTCATCAACCTCCTCTCAGCTGCTTTTTGCGTTCAAAAAACAACCCTCCAGTGCTCTTGCTCAACTGTCCATCACTGGTGCGGACATACTTCTGCTTCCCTTGGATCAGGCGAGCGGTGGCTTATGGTAGGGGTGTTTGCTTGGTTGGTCAGCATTGGGGTCCTCTGCAAGTTGTTGGCAAAGCGACAACCAACTCTGCGCCGATTGACTCCTTCTTCCAAACTACGGCGCGCCATGGCAAAAGCTGCGATCCCGAATTCCTTGACCATTTGGGAAGCCGAGACCGATGCTCCTGCAGGTCTTGTCGGTCTCCGTCGCCCATTCATCTTCGTCTCTCGTTGGTTGGTGCGGCAACTCTCTCTCCCTGCCTTGACAACAGTGCTTCGACACGAATACGCTCACTGGCAACGGCAAGACCATTGGCTTCGCAGCCTTTTGTTTGTTGTCTCCCTCACCTTTTCCTTTGTGCCTTTTGTCCTTTGGCTGCAGCGGGAATGGCGACAAGCCAGCGAAGAAGCCGCTGACGATTGGGCTGCCCCTAACGAAACAACAGCGTTAGCGTTAGCACAAGCCCTCTCCACTGTCCGACAGCAAACAGCCCCCTTGGGGTTAGGGTTAGACAACGGGCATTTGGAGCGACGGATTGCTCGCCTCCAACAGCGACGCAGCGCCAACACAACAGCCAACTGGTTGGGCGGTGTTGCCCTCCTAAGCGGTTTGGCAGTAGCTACCCTCTTCTCGCTTGCCCCCCCTCTATGGTCTTCCCTGCACTGCCTGGCAGAAACCCTACTTTGAGTGCCAACCCAAAGGCATCTTTCACCGCTGACAAAAAGCGCTATAATTTCATCACTCGAAATCCAAAAATCCTAAAACTGAGCAGGTATGGTAAACCAAAGCAAGCAGGTTGTTCGCACTATCCTGTTGTTCGCTTACTTGACAGTAGTATGGGGTAGCGAGTGGCTCCCTTTGACCAGCAGGGACGCACCCGATGACCACAAGGCTTATTGTTTTTGCCTGAACTGCCCGGGAGAGCCTTGGTGCTGTTGCGGAAAAGCAACTACCCCTTGGGAAGGGCTGAGGCTTGGCGCTTCGTGTGACCGTCCTTTGGCAGCTTCGTTGTGGGGTCAAGAGAGCGAACGCTTCCTCTGCGTGTTTCCCTTTGCCCAGGTGATATTTGGTAGCAGCGCTCTTGAACAACTCCCCTCTTTTGTGCACCCGATTTCTTCAGCGATGCTGCCTCGGTTGGAAAAGCCCCCTCGCCTTCTTTGAGCCTTCCTTCTGGTCACCATGTGGTTGGTGCTTTTTCTTGCGAAAACATTTGGCTCAAAGGAGGCGAAAACGATGTTTCGTCACTTTAACCGCGCCTTCACGCTGATCGAGTTGTTGGTGGTCATTGCGATCGTTGCTATTCTGGCAGCGATCCTGTTCCCTGTGTTCAGCCAAGCCCGTGAAAAAGCGCGGGCTACTGCGTGTTTGTCCAACTCTCGCCAAATGGCGATTGCGGTGGCGATGTATGTGCAAGATTGGGACGAATGCTTCCCGACGGTGCGAATGCACGGTTTCCCGACCGTAGCGGACAGTTGGATTGATCTCGTGCAGCCATATGTGCGCACTCGGTTGCTTCACCGTTGTCCTTCAGATAGTTCGCCCGCTTGGACGGAGCCTCCGCCTCGGGTAACTTCTTACGGCATGAACGCCTACTTTGATCCCTTCCATCCGCCTTACGGCAACCCTTATAGTCCTCGTCCCTTCACCTTAGCCCAGGTGCAAAATCCTGCCCAAACCATCTTTTCGGCGGAACTGGCAGAATTCAACAGCAAAACTGGCGTAGCGGTCAAGGGTGACCATTTCATGCCCATGTATTGGGGCATGCCTCCGAGGGTAGTTGATCCGATGATGAACCATCGGCTCTGGGATGAGATGCGAGGGGAGCCAACGACATTAGCGATCCGGCGGCATCAAGGTGGTGCTAACTATGTGTTCGCCGACGGGCACGCTAAATGGCACCGTTTTGAGCACACTTGGCAACAAGTGCCCGGGAACCCGCCGCATGTGGACTGGTATGATCCGATGAGAGCGAAGTAGTTGAGCCTCAAAAGGGGAAGGGCAGCCATGGGGTTGTCCTTCCCCCTGGCAAGCACAAAGGAGGGTTCGTCAACTATGAGCCATTGGCAACGATTGACAGCATTGGTCACGCTCATTGCAGCGATATCCGCTGTGACGGCGGTAGCGGTGTGGCACCAGAGTCGCCAAAGCGGTTTGCCCACCTACTGGTCGGTGCCCGATTTTCGGCTAACTACCAGCGACGAACAACCTATCTCCTTGGCGGACTTGAAAGGCAAAGTATGGGTGGCGAAATTCTTCTTCACCTCGTGCGCAGGTATCTGCCTTCAAATGAGCCGCAACATGACCTTGGTGCAGCGCGCCTTCAAGGATCACCCCGATGTGCTCATCGTCAGCTTCACAGTGGATCCAGAGCGAGACAATCCCGAGACCCTGCGAGAGTATGGGAAGATGTTCGGTGCCATTCAAGGCAAGTGGCTGTTCGTCACAGGCGAAAAGAGAGCCATCTACCAATTGGCGCGCCATGGGTTTAAACTCTCCGTTCAGGAAGTCAAGCCCGAAGAGGAAGGTGGTCCGACGGACTTTATCCACAGTGACCGCTTAGTTTTGGTGGACCGCAAAGGGCGCATCCGAGGCTTTTATGACGGCACTAACAGAGAGCAAGTGCGACGGCTTATCAACGATATGCGCCGATTACTTCGGGAACCCGGTTAGCAGTGCTGTGTCTGTGATCGTTCAAACTTTGTTGGTTGACCACGCAAGATGTCCAAAATCCGTCCGAAATACCAAAAAATTACAGGCTCTAACACCGAACCACCAACTTTTGAACGGTCACTTTTCGTTGCTACGCTTTCCATATCTTCCATCCAAGCCACTCTTGAAAAACACCTCCTCGCTTCCCTTAACAGCAACCAAAAGGTTCGTCTCGTTTCGGTCTACTCCAACAAGGGTGTAGCCTTTCGGCTTATTTGAAGGAACGGGGTTGGCAACTCAAGGCAGACATGACCAACCAGTTTCCCCCTGCTTTTCCTTAACCACGATGCTGTTTATCTTGACGGCATCACGAAGGAAGGGGCGAAAGTAAGGGGGGCAGGTAACAGCGAAGCCGCTTTCTACCCACTACCGTCCATATGCTGATGGTTCCATCGGGACAGGGGTCTTCAGTCGGCAGGGTATAAAACCCTGCCCTATAAACAGGGCATCCCCTGTTCGCATTGCTTCTCACCGTGCCACAGTTTTGGCACAGAAGGTAGCAACTTGGGTTACAATATTAGCGTCTCCGTCTCTAAGGGGGGCGTTAGTGATGGCTCAGGCTTACATTTTCATCAAAGTCTCTGTCGGCAAAACAAAAGCAGTTGCTGAAGCGCTCCGTCAAATCCCAGAGATTAAATCCGCCCACATTGTCTGGGGCATTCCCGACATCATTGCCTTCGCCGAAGTGCCTGACTATCGCACCCTAACGGATTTAGTTCTGACTCGGGTGCACGCTATTGAGGGCGTCACCGAAACAGACACCCGCTTGGTTGTGGAAGAGTGAGCTGCAAGCCGGAAGTTTCTCTGCTTCATGAAAGAGTGTTGTGAGGGGAGCACCTTGTTGAAAGGTGCCACATGATCGGTGTAGGTTTATTCGTTTTGCTGTCCACCACTCAGGTTACTCGTTGCTGGCATCGTTCACGGCAACTCAATTTCTTCTTCCGCTTGCTGTTCCAACCACTCTGAGAGGTTGAAGTAGCCCTTCTTTGTTTTCTTGCGCAGCGGTGGGAGTGGGGGCACGCAAGATCGCAAATCTATCGCATTAGCAGTTGTTTTGGACACAGTGAATGACCATTCAGGCAGCGCTATGACCGTCACTTCCAAGCGGGGGTTTTGCGCGTCCACTCGTTTGATCAACTCAACCTGCACAACATTGCGGTCGTCTACACCTAAAGACTCGCACACGAGGTCTTGCACGATTTTCAACCCGTTGTCCAAATCGCGCCGCTGGGGGGTTTTGAAAAAGAACTCCAAGTGAAGGCTCAGGAACAAGGGTGTGGTCTGGGAAGGCGTAACGCCTTCGCGCTCTTCAGGAAAAAGGGACGCCAGCAGCGAAAGGTCATGCCCTTGGAGACAAGCGAGTCGACCGCTTGCTTTGAGTCGTCGGAAGGCTTTTTGCAGGTGGTGCTTGTAGTGGCGAGCCTCTCGGCTTAGCACGCGCCGACCATCTCGTTCCGTGTATTGCTGGTTGACGCTGGGAGGCAACGGAAGAATGAAGCGCCACTGCATCTTTGCTCACCTGCGAGATTTGTTTGAGGCTTACCGTTTTCAGTTTGGGCATGTCTCTCCCGCTAATTGCTTCCGGAAGGTTATGGTGCATCGCTCCCATTGAAGAACTCACCAAACAAACCTTTGCTCCTTTGGCGCAAGGGATCGCCATCTTCAGGCGAACGGGCATCGCTTTTTGCTGGTTCGGGCGAAAAGGTGCTGGGTTGGAAGAAGTATTTCGTCTCGCCAGCAGTGTTGACGCCCCGAAGGGTCTTGACGCGGAAAATGATAGGATAGCCTCGGGTCACATTCCCCAACGCCAAGGCGTGAAAGCGTTTGAGCCGCTTGACATACGATAGCAAGGTTTGCTCATCGGTCAAAGCGCTTTTGGCAATGTGCCGCACATCGTCTTCAAAAGGAACATTCAGCAGCCACAAGTTGTCCGCTTGCCGCAGCACCGATTCATCCAGACCGCCAATCATGTTGGTGATGAAAAAGCAGGTCAAGCCCAAGTGGCGAGAACGGGTAACAATGGCGCTGATGGTGTTGCGGCTGATGTAAAGGTGGGCTTCCTCGAAGAAGACGAAGGGGAACCGATTGGTGCCAAGCAGAATTTCTTCGTCGCAAATCTCGCGAATGATTTCCAATAGCGCTTGCACGAAGCCGAAGCGCGCCAGATAGGACAAGTCAGAAAGGTCTATGACCAATGCGCCGCCGTCGCGAATTTTCTGATACTCGCGACGAAAGTCAATGGCTTCGTTCGGGTGAGAAGCAAAGATGCCCGTGTTTTTGATGGCTTGCAATCGGGTGCGGATAGCATTGTTGACCACTTCGTTGGACACCAATTGCCCTTGCTCAGACAACTCGATCAGGTGGTCAAGGCTCAAAAAGTAGGGGCGGCCGCGCTTTCGCTCTAACGCATCGGCTTCGGCAAAGAGTTGATAAAGCCGGTTCTCCAGTTGCACAGCAGACACTTCGGGAAGTCCGTATTTGGTCATCAGGGTGATGAAGGGTTGGATGCCAAATTGTCTAAGCCCCATCTTCAAGTTTTCGCCTGCTTTCAGGTGCACGATGCCCCGCTTGAGCACTTTGCCTGTGAAGGGGTCAACAGAGTGGCGTGGCAGGTGGATGTATTCGCGGTTGATGTCAAAAACGATGCATGGGGCACCTCGTTCAATCAGTTCCAGCAGCATCACTTTGCACAGGTAGGACTTGCCTGAGCCCTTAACGCCCGTGATGATGTTGATTTTCTCCAGATGGCGCCCTTCCACACGGAAGGGTTTGCCCCGCAAAGTCATGCCCAACTCCAGTGGGTTGCCCAACAACTCCACGCACTGACGGAACATTTCGTCGTCGGGAACGGGGAGAACTTCTACATCCCGGTGAGGAATCCAACCGTCCCACTGATCCCAGTCACCGTTGCTCAGCAAGCTGCGACGGATTTTGGCAACAGCGATTTTGAGGTTGCGTTCTTCCGACACTTGAAGCCCGTTGTTCTGTCCGCTCTCCGAAAGGGGCATGTTTCCGTTATTGAGCAGGGTGGGATTTTGCAGTGCTTCGGCAGCCCATTCGTTGCCTGCTAATGCCAGCCGCAGCAACTCGCGGGTCATAGACGGGTAGGTGGCGGTGCGAAACTCCATGATCTGGACAATCAACCCACGACCCGTATCTTTTTCCCGAACGCACAGGCTCTCACCTACGCGCAGGTCCTCTTCCCTTGGGTCAAACACCAGTTCCATCAAGTCGCCGCGCACTTGGTAAACTTCAATGCCCATAGCCCAATCACCGATCCGTTGCGGGTGCCCCTCGCCCTCATCCGTTACCTTTGGACTGCGTAAAGTTTAGCACGGCAAGGGGGAAAAGTCTTCCGAAAAGAAGGATCAGCGCGGCTTGATGGGACCAATGTAGCGGGTAGCAATTACGATGTCGTCAAACCAAACCCGAGTGACAGGATTGGGGTGAGTGACTTTGTTTTGGCGAATGGCGTGCTCCGTGACATACAGCAACAGCCAGAAGAAGTTGATGGTCAAGCCTTTGCTGTTGCGCCAGCGAAAACCTTCGAAGGGCTCACCGTCTTCGTCTGTCAGAGCAAACCCCATGCCTGTCCAACGCGTTCGCTTAACTCCCTGAACAAAGTGAGCGACCAATTGTCCATCCAACCAAAGAGCCAATTCCCCATCAGGTGTTTCAGGTTCGCTGTTGAGTTTGAGCATCACTTCTATGCACTGCCATTTTCCACGCGGAACCAATTGCGGTTTGGCAGGGCGCAACCCGTTTCCCCAGTATCTGCCATCGGCGGAGATTTTCATCTCGTGCCAATAGCAGTAGAAGTTCCAGATGCCCGGTGGTGGGAAGCGCCCGTAATCGCCGAAAGGCTCAATCCCAACAGTCACTCGGTCGTTGCCACGCGGTCGTTCCCCTGCGCCCCCTTGTGGCCAAGGCGTTGGCGGGTTATAGCCACCGAGGGTGACAAAGTGGTGGATGTAACCGCAATCGTCAGCAAATTTGACATAAAAGCGGGCGAAAGCCGTCTCCACACTGCGAAAGCGGGTGTAAAGGTGCCCACCTGTGTTTGCGTCCAAAGTTGCCGTCATCTGCAGCGATCGCTTCCCTTCACTAACTGGGGGCACATCGTTGCTGAACGCCAGCACCTTTCCGTCTTTGTTGCTGATGTCGCTCCATCGCTTAGCTAAATCTGCTAAAGTGCCTTCTTCAAAGTTCTCAGTGAACAAAACAGCGGGATCTTGGGAGATGCCGAGGTCGCCGGGGTATTGAGCGGCAAGACCAAAGCCGGAGGGGAGAGATGCTTCAGAAGCCCTTCCCAGCAGAAAGGGCAAAGGGAACAACCAACAGACCAGAATCAACACCACTGTTCTGTTTAAAACCCGATTCATAGCCCATCACCTGCGGTTTCCGAGTGGAAACGCACACTCCAGTTTCCCCCGATTTTGCGATACCGTGAAAAAGCATGGCAGGGCTGTCAGGGTTTCTTTGTCAAGGTGGTAGTTTTTTAGGGATTTTTCCTGACAGCGTTTCCCGCATGCGTTCAAAGATTATGAATGGCGAAGGGCGCATCCTGAATCAGGAGGCGCAGAGCAATGAGTCCGAAACGGAAGCCAATGGTTCCTCTGCCGACGCGGGTGCGCGGTCAGGTGATTATCCACGAAGAGCGCTGCAAAGGATGCGGGTTTTGCATAGAGTTTTGCCCGAAGGGAGTTTTGGAGGCTTCCCCAAAGTTCAACTCCAAGGGCTATCATCCCCCCTATGCAGTGAAACCTGAGGAGTGTGTCCAATGTAACCTTTGCTACCTTGTTTGCCCCGAGTTCGCCATTTACTCTGTGCCTGCTGATTCCCAGAAGCCTATGACCGTGACGACCATTTCGGTGCCTGCTACCTTAGCCCTGACGGTTAGCGGTGAGTGAGAGGAGGGTCTACTTTGGTTACTCGGGAACGGACGCGCCGTCGAAGGCCTGCCGTGCTGACAGGCGAGCACTTCATGCTGGGTGACTTCGCCTGTGCAGAAGGGGCACTCGCTGCGGGTTGCCGCTTCTTCGCTGGTTATCCCATCACCCCGTCTACTGAAGTCGCTGAACGGATGGCAGAACGCTTGCCGGAAGTAGGTGGGATTTACATTCAGATGGAGGACGAGATTGCTTCCATCGCTGCCATTATCGGCGCTTCGTGGGCGGGCATGAAGTCCATGACAGCTACTTCAGGTCCAGGCTTTTCGCTCATGATGGAAAACATTGGTTTGGCGGTGATGTTTGAGACGCCAATCGTTTTGGTCAATGTCCAACGGGCGGGACCTTCCACAGGGTTGCCCACTTTGGTGGGGCAGGGTGATATGATGCAGGTGCGGTGGGGCTCTCATGGTCCCTACGAAATCATCGCCTTGGTTCCTTGGTCCGCTCAAGAGTGCTTTGACCTGACCGTGCGCGCCTTTAATTTGGCGGAGCGGTTCCGAGTGCCTGTTTTTGTGATGACCGATGCAGAAGTGGGGCACTTGACTGAGAAGGTGGTTATCCCGCCCGCCGATCAAATCCCCATTGTCAACCGCAAACGCCCGAAGGTTCCACCTGAGCAGTTCAAGACTTATGAACCTGATCCTGACGATTTGGTGCCGCCTATGCCCAGTGCTGGTGAGGGCTATCATGTGTTTGCCGAAAGTTTGACTCACGATGAACGGGGTTATCCCGTGATGACCGCTGCCGCTCAAGAGAAGTTGGTGCGGCGGTTGATTGAAAAGATCAAGCGCTTTGAGCACGAGATTTTGGATTGGGAGGAGCGCGATGTGGAGGGAGCAGAAGTTGTTGTGCTCTCTTACGGCATTTCCGCCCGCATCGCTACCCGCGCTGTCGCCCAAGCCCGGGCAATGGGAATCAAAGTGGGTTTCTTCCGCCTCATCACCGCTTGGCCGTTCCCTGAGCAGCGGGTGCGGGAAATTTCCCGCCACATCAAAGGGTTCGTCGTGCCTGAAATCAACTACGGGCAGATGGTGCGGGAAGTGGAGCGGTGTGCCCGCGATAGCTGCCAAGTCGTATTGGTGCCTAACGCAGGCGGAGCAATGCACGACCCGAAAGACATTTTGGATGCCATCTTGATGGTCGCAAAAGGAAAACCGCAGAAGGGAGATTAACGGCAATGGCACGCATAGGGGTGTTCGTTTGCCATTGCGGTGAGAACATTGCGCGCACGGTGGATGTGGAGAAGGTCGCTGAGTTTGCGGCACAACTTCCCCATGTCGTCCACTCGGTGCATTATGTCTACATGTGCTCGGAGCCCGGTCAAAAACTCATTCGCGACGCCATTGCGGAGAAGAACTTGACAGGCGTCGTGGTAGCAGCCTGTTCTCCCCACTTGCACGAACGCACCTTCCGAAGGGCATGCGAAGCTGCCGGGCTCAACCCTTACCTGTGCGAGATGGCAAATATCCGCGAGCACTGTTCATGGGTGCACCGCAATCGCGAAGTCGCCACGCAAAAAGCCATGGAAACAGTGGCTTTCCTTGTAGAAAAGGTGAAGCGCGACAAGCCCCTTAAACCTGTCCGCTTGCCGGTGACCAAACGGGCATTGGTAATCGGAGGGGGCATTGCAGGCATCCAAGCCGCTCTGGATTTGGCGGAAGCAGGCATTCCCGTCACTCTTGTGGAGAAACAGCCGTCCATCGGTGGAAACATGTCCCGCCTTTCGGAAACCTTCCCCACTTTGGACTGCGCCCAGTGCATCCTGACCCCACGCATGGTGGAAGTCAAACAGCACCCCAACATTGAACTGCTGACTTACAGCGAAGTGGTGGAAGTTTCCGGTTATGTGGGCAACTTCAAGGTCAAGATTTTGCGCAAGCCCCGATATGTGGACGAGACCTTGTGCACTGGTTGTGGCGACTGTGCGACAGCTTGCCCTGTGGTTGTGCCCAACGAGTTTGACCGAAACTTGACTTGGCGCAAAGCCATCTACCTACCCTTCCCCCAAGCAGTGCCACAGGTTTACACGCTGGATGCGGAGCACTGTTTGAACACGCCCAAGATGTTCCCTTTGGTTTGCGAACGGTGCGCTCAAGCCTGCACCCGCCAAGCCATCAATTACGACGATCAACCAAAAGTGGTTGAGCGACAAGTGGGTGCTATCATCTTGGCAACGGGTTACGAACTCCTTCCCGCTGACCAAGTGAAGGAATACGGCTACGGCAAGCACCCCGATATTCTGGATGGGTTGGAGTTTGAGCGGTTGCTCTCTGCGTCAGGTCCGACTGGGGGCGAAGTGCATCGCCCGTCCGACGGCAAAGTGCCCCGTGAAGTTGTGTTCATCCAGTGCGTGGGTTCGCGCGACCCCGCCAACGGTGTCCCCTATTGCTCCAAGATCTGCTGCATGTATACCGCCAAACACGCCTTGCTGTTCAAACGCAAAGTGCCCAACGGACGAGCCTATGTCTTCTACATGGACATCCGTGCTGGTGGCAAAGGTTACGAAGAGTTCATCCGCCGCGTGATGGAAGAGGAACGGGTGCTCTACATCCGTGGGCGTGTCGCAAAAGTCATCCCCGAAAACGGGAAACTGCTGGTGCAAGGGATTGACACTTTGAGCGGTCAGCGGATTGAGATTGCCGCCGACATGGTCGTTTTGGCAACGGCTATGGTCGCCAACAGCAACGAGTTGGTGCAAAAGTTGCGGGTGGCTACTGACGAACATGGGTTCGCTCAAGAAGCTCACCCCAAGTTGCGTCCCGTGGAAACGCTCACCTCCGGTGTGTTTGTAGCCGGCGCAATGCAAGGTCCCAAAGACATTCCCGAAACGGTCTCCCAAGCCAGCGGTGCGGCGGCGAAAGCCTTGACTCTGTTGACCAAAGACATGTTGGAGCGAGAACCGACCATCGCCCAAGTCAACGATCAAACCTGCGTCGGTTGCTTTGAATGTCAACGGGTCTGTCCCTACGGGGCAATTGAGCGGCGAGAAATTCGCGACCGACAAGGCAACCTGCTTAAAGTCGTTGCTCGGGTCAATGAAGGGGTTTGCGAAGGCTGCGGTGCGTGCGTTGTAGCGTGCCGAAACAAGAGCATGGATTTGGCTGGTTTCGCCGAAGAGCAAATTTTTGCGGAGTTGGCGGCGGTCCTGTGAGGTGACCTGTGATGCTGCCTGAGCATGCCTTGCTCTTCGAGCCATTGAGTGTAAAAGGAATTCGGCTGCGCAACCGAATCGTTTGTCCACCAATGGTCACCAACCGAGACATCGTGGGAGAGGACGGGATCGCTTGGTATCAACGCATCGCTCACGGCGGGGTTGCTATGGTCATCGTAGAAGCTACCCGAACAAGCAAGTTTGAAGAAGGGATTTTGACAGCAAAAAACTTGAGCCGTTTGGCAGAAGCGATCAAGCGGGAAGGATCTATCGCCGCTATCCAGCTGTTCATGGCACCTGTTGATGGGCGTAATTCTCCTGACGAGTTGACCAAAAGCGACATCCGCTTGAGCATTGAGCGGTTTCGCCAAGCCGCTCGCATCTGCAAAGAAGCGGGTTTTGACGGCGTAGAGCTTCATGGTGCTCACGGCTTTCTGCTCAACCAGTTTTTCTCCCGCCGCACCAACCATCGCACGGACGAATACGGTGGCAGTTTGGGAAACCGCATGCGCTTGGGGACGCAAATCGTGCAGGCTATCAGGGAGACCGTTGGCGACGAAATGCTCATCCTTTACCGCCACACCCCAAAGGAGTATGAGGGCTACACCTTGGAAGAGAGCGTAGAGTTCGCTCAACGGTTGACGGAAGCCGGGGTGGACATTCTGGACATCTCACCTGCCAGTGAAGCAGCGCCCGCTGATTTAGCTGCTCCCTTCAAGCAAGCCGTCAAAGTGCCTGTTATCGCTGTCGGGAAGATGGCGCGGCACGAACGGGCCATCGAGGCGCTGCGAGAGAAACGGGCGGATTTGATCGCTATCGGTCGGGGGCTTATCGCCGACCCCTTCTGGGCAATCAAAACCAAGATGGGTCAACTGGACAAGATCATTGAGTGTCACTACTGCAACGAGGGTTGTTACGGTAACCTGCGTTCGGGCAAACCAATTGAGTGCGCTCAGCATGCGGAGTTGGGGGAGTTGTTGCTTTGGGGGTGACAAGGATGGCGGAAGGGGAAATTTCTCGTCGTTCGTTTCTGCAAATCACTGGTGCCACAGCGGTCGGTTTGCCGCTGGTGTTGAGCCTTGACAACCAACCAGCGATAGCGATCAGCGGTTTGGAACGACAGAGCCACAAACCCAAACCCTTCGTCCGCGCTATTTTCGTCCGTTTGCCCACCCCTTGGTGGATGGGTTGGCCAGGAGCGGCTTACCCTGTGGAACAGCGGGAGCGGGAAATCTCCACCGCTTTGCAACAACTTGCTCGTGAAGTGGGTGTGGAGTTGTTCGTAGAGCCGAAGTTTCTGAGCAACCCAGAGGAAACCAATCGTTTTTGCGAGCGTTTGAAAGCAAGTCCCCCTGACGCTTTGCTGGTTATCGTCCATCACCTTTACCTTTGGAACTTAGTGGAAGCATTGGTCAACACGGGCGTCAAGACCATCATCTACGCTCCCGTTGGCGTTGCGTTTATCGGTCCAATGCACGCTTTTGCCAATCGCCCGAGGGTTTGGTATGCGTCTACAACGGAAGTTTCAGGACTCAAACCCGCCTTGAAAGCGGTCAAGGCAGGGCGGCTGATGCGAGAGAGCCGAATGGCAGTCATTTGGGGCGAGAAAGAGGAGCGGTATCGCGTGGAGCCCTTGGGCACGGAAGTGGTGACTGTGCCCGTCCGCCGCTATGTGGACGAGTTCAACAAAGTGTCGCCCGAAGACAAGCGAGTGCTCGCGTTGGCGGAGCAATATCGGCGGTTGGCACAGAAAACCGTTGAGCCCAAATGGGAAGACATGGTTCACGCAGCTCGCACCTACTTTGCTCACCAGCGCATTATGGAGGTTTACGATGCTGACGCAGTGGCAACAGACTGTTTGCCCTTGGTCGCCAACCGTCAAGCCCCACCCCCTTGTCTCGCTTTCACCCACTTGCGTGATGAAGGGTTCCCTGCCGGTTGCGAGGCGGATCGGGACGGGACCTTGACTTTGATGTTGACGCAATATTTGCTGGATCGTCCCGGTTTCTTGGGCAATCCTGTGCCTGAAACAGTGAGGCACTTGCTTATCACTTCCCACTGCACTTGCCCGCTCAAGTTGGCAGGCTTTAGGGCTAAACCTGCGCCGTTGATTTTGCGCAGCCATGCGGAATCCAACACAGGGGTTGCTATGCAGGTGCTGTGGTCGGTGGGTGAACGAGCGACCGTCACCCGATTTCTTGGCCCCAACAACTTGATGGCAGGGGCGGGTAGAGTCGTGGAGAACCTAAACACGCCACCGTGGGGTGGCTGTCGCACTTCGGTGGCAGTGCGGTTGGACGAGGTGGTGGATATCCGCAGGCTGCGCGGTTTTCATCACCAGATCCTGGTGCTGGGTGACCACACGGAGTTGCTGCGGGGCTTTGCTCAGTTGCACGGCATCGCTCCCTTGTCGCTCACAGCGGCGGCTGAGTTGGCACCACGCTATCTCGCTCACCACCATGAGCACGGCGGTTGTTGTTAAGCCATCAGCAAGAGGACACCTTTGAGGTGAGAGACAGGATGACAGCGGAAGAAAGACAGCAAAACTGGGAACCGAAAGTCTTGGCGTTTGTGTGCAACTGGTGCACCTATGTTGGTGCGGATATGGCGGGCACCAGTCGGATGCAGTATGCGCCCAATGTCCGAATCCTCCGTTTCCCCTGCACAGGACGCATTGACCCCTTGTTCCTCATTCGCGCCTTCCAACAAGGGGTGGACGGCGTCATTGTCTCCGGTTGTCACCCCGGCGACTGCCACTATGTCAGCGGCAATCTGGTGGCACGACGGCGTTGGATTGTGTTTCGGCAACTAATGGAGTTTCTGGGGTTGGACATGAGGCGTTTGCATTTTGCTTGGGTCAGCGCAACAGAAGGAGCAAAGTGGGCACAATTAGTCAACGAAATCGTCGAGCAAGTGCGGGAAGCTGGTCCCGCTCCCCAGTGGGCAATGCCTACTAACGGGAAAGCGTTGCTGACACTGAGTTTGCCTGAGTTGCCGCTGCCTAAAGTTTCGCCTGAGACAACTCAACAGTTGCGCCAAGTTGCTAAGGAACTCCTGAGCACTCAACGGGTGGGCGTCGTGATCGGTTACGAACAAGGAGCGAGGGAAGGGACCGCGACGCCCACCTTTATCACAAACCCTGACGATGCCGACCGTCTCGTGTTCAACGAACACTGCGTCCACAACTTAGCCGTCTACCTGACCAGCCCACTGGTCAAAAAGTTCGGTAAAGTCGGCGTCGTCGCTAAGGGCTGCGATATCCGCACGATCGTCGGGCTAATTCAGGAAAACCAGCTC
>VAPR01001123.1_pt1 | contig 14230 bp, 16 predicted proteins | sample 3380701 | NCBI WGS metagenome assembly VAPR01 (sample SAMN11536904, study PRJNA540576) | hot springs metagenome | isolation source: hot spring wet sediment | place: Spain: Lobios | collected 2014-01 | reverse complement strand
CCCCTTGGCCCTAAACTGGTCTTCACAATCTCTGCTACCAACTTTGCTGCTGTTATGTTGTTCCTCTGTGCCTCTCTACCTCTAGTCTCCTTCGCACCCTCCTTCAGTATCAGAACTGGTACAGTACCCCCTGCTGTTGTTACTGGTATAGCCAATCAGATCACCCAGCCATATCTCATCCATACTCCAATTTATAACTTTTGTAGTGTACTTTAAATAAGAGTGTAGAGGAGGAGAGTACATGAAGGTACCAAAGGAGATAAACACATACTGCCCTAGGTGCAAGAAGCATACCGTACATACCATCTCACTATACAAGAAGGGTAAGGAGAGGGGTACTGCATGGGGTGTTAGGAGGCATGAGGAGGAGAAGAAGGGCTATGGAGGTCAGAAGTATCCAGAGCAGAAGAGGACAGCAAAGACAACCAAGAAGCAACTCCTCAAGTTCAAGTGCAAGGACTGTGGGTATACACTGCAGAGACATGGCATAAGGCTCAGGAAGGTTGAGATAGCTGCATGAGTAGTATAGGTGGTTATAGCATGGTTAAGAAGGAGCATATACTCATACCAAAGCCTAGGAGCGCCTTCATACTTGTGAGGTGTAGCAACTGTAATGCAGAAAGAGTGGTATACTCACACTCAAGCATGAGTATAAGGTGTAGACAGTGCAACTCCCTACTAGTTAGGAATACTGGTGGGAAGGCAATCATCTATGGTGTAGAGGTTAATAGGTTTGCCTGATCTATCCCTTACCAATGCAGTACTTGCTGAGTGATTCTGCAACCTTCAGATCCTCAAGCGTGTTGACGTTAACTGCAACCCTTGCATCATCCAGGATGATATACTCCTCATCTACAATTGCTGGTACCTTTTCAACACCTCTTGTATTGATTATGCTGATGCCTGTATAGCATAATACTGAACCATTGCTCTCTATACACCCATTGCAGGATAAGCCTAGGGAGGTTAGGAATGCTTTGCTTGTCATAACTGCTAGCCATGCACTACTGTACCTTCCACTACCTGCAATCTCAACTATATGCCTCACTATATGCTCATCCAACAGTGGGAGGTCTGCTGGTGTTATGAAGAGATTGTAATATCCATCTTCATACTCATAATCATGACCCCTAGAGGCTAGGATGAGTGAGTTAAGATCAACGACATAACCATCTGCAGGTGTATCAACCAACATTACCTTGCAGTTACTGTAACCTTTGCTCTTGCTTAGCCCACTACCATGATCAGATCCATTCACATACTCATCCATAATATACCTCTTGGTTCTAATGGTGTTGTTGCTAACTGCAACTGTTATAGCATTGAAGCATCTAGAGTATAGCAGTGCATCTATCACATATGAGATCATTGGTTTACCATTGATCTTGACCAATGGCTTCTCGCCCATTGCAAGCCTAGAGCCCCTCCCCCCAGCCATTACAACTGCAATCATATCATACCACCAATTACAAGTAGGGATGTTAGCCTAGATAACTCATTTGTTGCACCAAAGAGATCTCCAGATACACCCCCAAAGTTCCTGTTTGCTATAGCAAGGAGTAGCATTGCTATAGCAGTAGAGCCTATAATTGCATATACACCTATCTGCTCCAAGGTAGCATATGCTACACCTACAGTAGTTATGGTTGCTATGATCAGCCTTGACCAGTTGACACCCCTACACTCCTTGCCCTTCATAGCCCTTACGAATGGTGCGCCCATACCCTCCCATGCAACCCTACCCATGGATGCCTGTAGCACCATTGAGTACTTTGCTATACACTCACTAACAACAATTGCTCTTAGTATGCTCAAACCATCGAGCATGCTTAATGCTATGAAGAGCCCAAGGATGTACATGATGAGGATCGATGCACCAGCAGCACCTATTGCTGGATCCCTTAACGCTTTTATCTTATCCTCTCTACTACCCTTAGCCATGATCCCATCTGCAAAGTCTGCCAAGGCATCTGTATGGTGCATGCCAGTGATCACTAGCATTATTGCTATAACTAGCAATGCAACGATCATCCCATTAGATATGGCAAGTGAGAGTAGGAGTGCTACTATGCCTATAATTGCACCTATCAGTACCCCAACTATTGGGAAGAGGAACATATAGCCTGCAATATACTCTATATCGTATGTTTTACGTTTAGGTATAGGTATTATGCTAAGGAATGATATTAGGGAAGATAGTACATCTATTATACCCATATGCTCATCATCTATACTACACTCATGCTGCTATAACAATGCATGCACTATAAGCAATGGGAGTACTACACTTGCTATGAATAGCATACTGCTTAACTTCATAACCCTCAATGCTAACCTACAGTGCTCAAATGTTATAGCCTCTATTCCATCACCAAGCCTATAGTAGCCTATCTTCTCTAACCTTACCCTTAATGCTCCAGCAACTACAGACATTGGATAGCCAGAGTTGATGCTTGGTGTTTTATGCCTATCCCTAAGCATGATCCTTACGGCATTCCTCCAGTCAAGCCCTAGCATCCATGCTGCTAGGATCATTGCTAGTGCTGTTAGCCTAGCAGGTATGTAGTTTGCTATGGTATCTAACTTTGCAGATGCATAGCCTATATGCCTATGGTACTCATCCCTGTATCCAAGCATTGAGTCTAGTGTGTTTATTGCCCTATATGCTAGTGCCCCTGCTACTCCAAACAGTGCATAGTAGAAGAGTGGTGCTGTTATACCATCTACTGTACTTTCCCCTATACTCTCTATAGTTGCTGAGAGTATATGCTCCTCATCTAGGCTTGATGTATCTCTACCAACTATCATTGATACACTGTACCTTGCTCCTGCTATATCGTTGCGCATAAGAGAGTTAATAACAACATTAGCATGCTCCTCCATAGCCCTTATAGCAAATGTACTCTTCAGCAAGAGTATGGATGCTATGATCATCATTGCTATGCTATTAGCTTCTAGGATGGATAATGCATTATATGCTAACAGGTATACAACTACAACCAATGCTACAGCAAATATGAGGCCATTAACATACTCTCTTACCTTTGAACCATGCTTCAACCTTGACTTGAATAGCGAGATTACTCTACCAATCCATACTGTAGGATGCAACCTTGTTGGATATTCTCCAACGCATAGATCTAGCAATAGTGCACCAACAAGTATGATAAGATACATGATGAGTTGCTGCTGCTGTATCTGATGTTCAATCAGCATCAGTACTTGCTGCAATACTTGAAGTAACTCCATCCCTATTAATCATCTCTAATATCGAGTATCCTCATCACCTCATCCATTGCAATGCTGCTCTTAACAACCTTGCTCAATCTATCTACCATGGCATCCAGATGATCGTACTGGGGTTTGTTGAGTGTTAGTGTAGAAGTGCTTCCATGACCCCTCCTGCTAGATAAAGAGTCCTCTTCAGGTAGTGCAAGATCGTCTATGAATGGAACAACTCCAAGTATCCTCTTACCACTAATCCTCTCAAACCTTGATAGTGCCCCAGCAAGTATTGATGCATCGCCCCTGAACTTGTTTATTATGAACCCTCTAACAAGGTCCCTCTCCCTTCTCTTGAGAAGTGTAAGTGTGCCTATCATGCTTGCAAAGCATCCCCCTCTATCTATATCTGCAACTATCAGCACTGGTGCATTTATAGCCTCTGCAAGCCTCATGTTTGCTATATCATACCTTGCTATATTGATCTCAGCAGGGCTCCCAGCACCCTCTATGAGCACCACATCACTATAAGAGGCAAGATGTTGAAGGGATGATAGCACTATACTTAAACCCTTACTTATGGCAAACCTGTAGTAGTCCCTTGCATGCATAACCTTGTACTCCCTACCTAGGATTACCACACTACTCCTATACTCGCCTAGAGGCTTAAGGAGTATTGGGTTCATATACACATCTGGCTCAACCCTTGCAGCGAATGCCTGTAGTGCTTGAGCATTAGCCATCTCCAGCCCATCCTTGGTTACATACACGTTAGAGGACATATTCTGTGCCTTGAATGGCATAACCCTGTAGCCTTGATCTGCAAGTATCCTGCACAGTGCTGTTACCATAATGCTCTTGCCAGCACTTGATGCTGTACCCTGTATCATTATGCACTTCATCTCATCTCATCCCACCATCTCCTTCATAGCCATTGTTAATACCCACTTCATTCATCATCATCCCTTCAATACAGCCCCCATAGCATCTATAAGTAGTTCATTATCATCCCTAAGCCTAGATGCCACCCTGATATACCTTCCATCATCTAACCCAAAGAAGTTGCTACAATCCCTTACAAGTATCCCTTTAAGTAGTAGCATATCCCTAAGGGCTGTTGAGTTCATCCCCTCAGGGGTCTTGATAAGGAAGAAGTTGACATTGGACCTTAATGGATGATAGCCTATGCTCTCAAGTCTATCATGTATGTAATCCCTCTCTCTTGCAAGTAATGCTCTACTCATCTCAACATACTCTATATCTTTCAATGCCTCTACCCCTGCCACCTCTGCTAAAGCATTTATACTCCATGGTACCTTTGCATCTGCAAGAATACCTGCAAGCTTGGGGTTTGTTACACAGTAGCCTATCCTAAGCCCTGCAAGCCCAAATGCCTTGGTTAAAGACCTCAAGACTATAAGGTTATTGAACTCCTCAACGTACCTTGCAAGTGAGCAATCTATGCTTGAGAACTCCATGAAGCACTCATCAAGCACAACCATAACCCCTTCATTGTACGCCTCTTCAACCAATCTAAGCAGTAACCCTCTCTCTACTGTTAAGCCTGTAGGGTTGTTTGGGTTGCATATGAAGAGTAGTTTTGCACCATGCATATGCTCATCCAGCATGTTGAGATGTTCATCCTTGAATGTAAACCCATCAAGCATCACATGCTCAACAATTGCAGAGTTCTTCAACGATGCACGCTCATACTCAGAAAATGTTGGCTGTATTATAAGCACTCTATCACCTTCAGCGATGAGCACATCTGCTATAAGGTATATCAACTCACTACTCCCATTACCAGCAACTATGCATCCATAATCAACACCAATGTACTCTGCTGCTGCCATCCTGAACCTCCTAGCGCTATTATCTGGATACTCTGCTATACCATCTATACCCTTAATTATAGCCTCCTTTACCCTTGGTGATGGACCTAATGGGTTGACGCTTGTACTGAAGTCTATTAGAGTTTGAGTCTGGGTTCTGGATGATTGGAGGATGTAGTGCCTACCTCCATGGACTATGCTCTTCATCGCAAGTACTCCTGGCTTGATATTGGGCAAACCATCCAACAACAACAACTAATAACTATTATTATTTATGTTTGCTCTACTCATTAAGGTAAGGTAAAGGTAAGATAAGGCAAATATAAATAGCACTTCTACAGAGAGATGCCATGCTCAAGGTAGCTATAATAGGGGCAACTGGGGTTGTAGGACAGGAGTTCATAGTTGCATTAGATAAGCATCCATGGTTCAAGGTTGAGGCTATAGCAGCATCAGAACGTTCTGCAGGGAAGAAGTACCTAGATGCATTAAGGGATAGCAGTACTGGGATAATGAAGTGGCATCAACGTACACCTATACCAGATTATGCTAGAGATATGGTAGTTAAGAGCGTTAATGAGATAGATGCAAAGGATTACGATCTTATATTCACTGCTGTTGAGAGTGATGATGCTAGGATAATAGAGCCAAAGTTGGCTGAGCATACTCCAGTAATAAGTACTGCAGCAGCATTCAGGTATGAGCAGGATGTACCAATACTCATACCAGGGGTTAACGATGAACATGCTGAACTACTAGATGTGCAGAGGAAGAGGAGAGGCTGGAAGGGCTTCATAGCACCACTACCAAACTGCACAACCACAGGTTTAGCAATAACACTCAAGCCTATAATGGATGAATTTGGGATAGAGAGGGTTATAATGACATCTCTTCAGGCAGTCTCAGGAGCAGGTAGGAGTCCAGGGGTTGCTGCCCTCGACATATTCGATAACATAATACCCTTCATACCAAAGGAGGAGGAGAAGGTGCAGGTAGAGGCAAAGAAGATACTTGGTAGGTTGGTTGATGGAAGGATAGATGATGCTAGGTTCAGGGTTAGTTGCACATGTACTAGAGTACCAGTTATAGATGGGCATACAGAGTGTGCATTTGTAGAGACAAGCAAGGGGTGTGAGCCTGATGATGTGAAGCGTGCAATGCTGAACTACTCTAAGCATGTTAGCATAAAGGATCTACCATCTGCACCAGAGGACTACATAATAGTGCATGATGATCCAAGTAGGCCACAGCCAAGGCTTGATAGAGATGTTAATGATGGTATGAGCACAATAGTAGGAAGGATAAGGAAGGATACTGCATTTGAGAATGGTGTGAAGTATGTCTTGCTATCACACAACGAGAAGATGGGTTCAGCAAAGGGTGCAGTACTCCTAGCAGAGATGCTGAAGGTTAAAGAACTCCTCTAGGGCTATCAGCTTTATATAAGAAATAAGTTTATTAACTAGTATCCACTAAATAATTTAGATAGCCATGCCCAAAATAGATGAATTAGATATGAAGATAATGAGTGAACTAGTCAAGGATGCTAGCATCTCAGTGCCTAGGCTAAGTAAGAAGATAAATGTTAATGCATCCGTAGTCTACAGCAGGATAAAGAGGCTAATCAAGTTAGGGCTGATAAAGAAGTATACCATAATAGTAAATGAGGAGATGCTTGGCTACAACGTCAGGGCAGTTACAGGGATAAACATGGATTCAAAGATGAGGGATAACATAATCTCAGGGCTCATGAAGATACCAGAGGTTAGGGAGATAGCAGAGGTTACAGGTAGGTTCGATATACTTATCACGTTAACAGCAAAGACTCTTGATGAGATCCATCACATAGTATCAGATAAGATAGGCAGGCTTGATGGTGTGCAGAGGACAGAGACGTTCATAGAGATGAAGAGAACTATAAAGGAGCCAACGTTCTCAGAGGTTGTTCTACCACTAGTGACAAAGTAATACTATAAATAAGATGCAGAAGCCATAAGAGTAAGAGTGAGGATAGTGGTTGTTGCTTAAGAGTGGGGTAGGATATGGTGTAAGGAACTACTGGGAGGTAACAAAGCCCAAGATATGGTACCTGCTAGTCTTCACAGCGTTGGCATCTGCAGTTATAGCATCAAGGATAAGTGGTGTAGATGCCGATATAGCAACATGGATACTGCTTCTAGCATCTGTAACTGCAGGCTCTGCAGGTGCAAATACTGTATCCAGCTACATCGATAGGGATATAGATGCATTGATGGAGAGGACAAAGCATAGACCAATTCCAAGCAAGAGGATAGATGCTAAACATGCACTATACTATGGACTCATTCTAATAGCAATAGCAATGGTAACAGCAGGTATGATAAATCCATATGCTCTTATGTTAATGGCATTTGGTATATTCGATTATGTTGTAGTTTACAGCAAGTTACTGAAGAGGAGGAGCAGTGTAAATATAGTGCTTGGAGGCTTCTCTGGAGGAGTGCCAGCACTGATAGGCTATGTATCAATAACGCTAGCATATATAGAGGTTGGTATAATGCTTGCTTTACTGGTCTTCCTATGGATACCCATGCATATATGGAGCCTAGCGCTAAGGCTGAGAGAGGATTATAGTAGGGCAAATGTACCCATGCTCCCAGTTGTTACAAGTACAAGTACATCAACAAGGATCATCGCTGCTACAACACTGCTCATGGTAGCATTCAGCATTGGATTAGCATATACAGGGTACTTTAAGTACCTCTACCTTATAGTAGCAGGGGTGAGTGGAGTTATAGTAACTGCTATGAGCATACAACTACTCCTTAGACCAGATGAGGATAAGGCATGGAGGCTCTTCAAGTTCTCAAGTCCTTATCTTACAGTACTATTCATAGCAATGATGGTTGATGTACTTATATAATCTAGATTAAAAAATATGAATGTATCATTCGCATAGGACTGATGTATCTGGATCGCTTAGGCATGCATCATTGCCATTGCCACCATCTATGAAGTCGTTATCAGCAATACCATCTCTGCTATCAAGCCTATCATCCCCATCTCCACCACTCATGTAATCATCTCCATGCCCTCCTTGCAACATATCATTGCCATTACCAGCATCAAGTGTATCATTCCCATCGCCTCCATAGAGCGTATCATTATCTATACCTCCTACAATTATATCATTGCCAGCATTGCCATAGAGTGTATCATTACCAAAGTAATCTTCTACCCTATCATCACCATCATCTCCATGCAACTCATCATCATCTCTACCTCCTGTGAGCCAGTCATTGCCATTACCTCCATACACCTTATCCATACCAGAACCTCCATCTATTCTTACATCATCACCATCATTGCCATAGAGTTGATCATTACCATCATTGCCAAATATCCAATCATCTCCCTCTCCTCCATCTGCCAAATCATCCCCACCTCCTCCCTCAAGATGGTCGTTACCAGCATTACCATAGAGTATATCATTCCCCAAGCCTCCCATCAGATGATCAACACCATTGCCTCCATAGATCTTGTCATTGCCATCATCACCAGCTAGCCAATCATCCCCATCATTCCCTTGAAGTATATCATCACCATTACCAGCAAACAACATATCCATACCCATTCCTCCTACTAGTGTATCATTGCCATCACTACCAAATAGCATATCATCCCCTATCCCTGCTTCTATTCTATCATCTCCATTGCCTCCAACTAAAAAGTCTGCACCATCATCATCAATTAGTTTATCATTACCATCATTACCAAATAGATGGTCATTCCCATTACCACCATATAGTGTATCATCATTGTTGCCTCCTTCAAGCCAATCCCTTCCATCCCCTCCATAAAGAGTATCAATACCATCATCAGTCTCCCCTCCAAATCCACCACTAAGCCAGTCATTCCCTAATTCTCCATACAATACATCATTACCTGTTACGCCATAGAGTTGGTCATGACCATCTCCTCCATGTAGTTCATCATCACCTTCATTTGCATAGAGGTAGTCATTACCAATTCCTCCATCAAGATAATCATTACCAGTTCCAGCATGTACTCTATCATCCCCATCCTCTCCATAGATCTTATCATCACCATCATAGCCATTCAGGAAATCATTACCTGAACCAGCATAGATTGTATCATTATGCAATCCACCATCTATCCTATCGTTACCATCATTACCATAGAGTTGATCATTGCCATCATTGCCATTAATTCTATCATTCCCTTCCTCCCCATACATCACATCATTGCCATCTCCTCCATGAAGCATATCATTGCCATTACCTCCACGAATTGTATCATCATCATTACCTCCATTAAGCATATCATTGCCATCACTACCAAGCAGTGTATCTCTACCATCATTGCCATAGAGTAGATCGTTGTTAGGTCCTCCTTGAATAAAATCGTCTCCTAAACCTCCATGTATAACATCATTACCATAACCACCATAGAGTTGATCATTACCATCTCCTCCATAGATCTTATCATTGCCTCCATTACCACATATTATGTCATTGCCTCCATTACCATATACAACATCATTACCATTGCCAGCAAATATTATGTCATCGCCATTTGTCCCATTGATTACATCATCACCATCAGTACCCTGCTTAGTTGGAGTAAGATTCTGAGGGCATGAGAGCTCTTGTGCATATGCTAACTCTGGAAGCAGTGTGGATAGCAATGGCGATAAGAGTGTTATCAGCAATACACCTGCTCTTAGACCTCTGCTGTACATTAAAGATGAGCACAATCCATCTTCTATAATATTATCTATCATTATTGTTTGATAACATACTTTAATGTATTATAGCAGTTGTATGTATGTGGTATTACTATCTATTTGGAGATGAACTATGTACAACTAAATGTAATCCTCTATCCTAATCTCATCAAGCATAGGTATCCTTGCTATCTCAAACCTTGCTCTATCCTTTAGAAGTGATGCAGTTGCATCTATACCAAGCTTTGATGTAAGCAGATGCTCCTGATCACTTGATGGATCTAGACTTGAGCCCTTTGCATCTCTTATTACCATCAAGCCTCTATCTGCTTGGAACCTTGTTGCTAAAGCATACTCAACAGCCTTTGGATCACTTGGCTCTATATCATCATCAACTACTATAGCAAGTTTAAGAGATGGGTGTGCTGCAAATGCTGCTATCAATGCATTCTTTGCCTCTCCTTCAAGCCTCTTCTTTATCTGAATTACAGCATGGAGCCAGTTGCACCCTCCATCTGTGAGCACTACCTGCCTTGTTGTTGGTACAACACTCTTAACCATGTTGAATATCTTTGATTCAACAGGCATGCCCATGAGCAATCTATGCTCTGAATAACCAGCAAGTATATCATGGTATATTGCACCATCCCTATACCTTAATACTTGCAGTTCGAATACTGGCTGTCTCCTCTTATGATCATACGTTCTTAACATCTCAACCATCCACTCCTCAGCATATACGTCCTTCAGTATCTTCCCTTCAAGTACTATCTCTGCATGTGATGGTACAAGCAGACCATTACTGCACATGCTAACCTTGAGCCTGTTGTTGAGCAGTGCATTTGCTATATTGAGTTCATCAACATTGTAATCTGCTTGGTATGCTGCTGCTATAAGCACTGCTGGATGCACGCCTATTACAATGCTAACGTTGAGATCTTCACCATGCTCTCTAGCATACTGATAGCATTTATGTAGATGTCTCCCCTCAACCATCCTAACTGCCATATGCTTCTCATCTAGATAGAGGAGCCTATGTACAGATGCATTCTGCCTATCATTCTCCTCATCCCTAGCAAATACTATGGAGGAGGTTATGAATGGTCCAGCATCCTTCTCAAAGTGTGTTATTATAGGCAGTATATCGAGTGTATCTGCAGTATTATATGCAAGCATCCTATCATCAATACCTGGCTTTATAGGTGATGCTATAGCCCTTGCCATAGTACTGTGTATGCTCTGCTCATCGCATCCCAATGCATATGCAAACCTTCTCCTTGTGCCACATAGGTTTGATACAACCTTTATTCCTGAATCTTTGTAATCGTATATCTTACCGTTACTACCCTTACCCTTCTCATTCCTTACATTCTCAAAGAGCAACGCTTCTCTCCCATCGAACTTTGCAGTTAATGCTGCTATCTCAAATACTGTGGAGACTTGCTTAGATATGTATGCTAACTCTCCTCTATCCCTAAGCAGTCTAATGTAATCACGTAGCATTACCCTTATCACTCAGATACGCTACTATATTATTCATTATGGACTTCATAACAGTAGTAGCAAGTGGTGCATTTATACTCATGGAGATTATACATATACCATTCAGCATAGAGGCTACCCTCTGTGATAGCATGTCTAGGAATACGCTATCATGCTTGCTTGGTATAACCCTTGCTGTGCTAGTACCCACACTACCTGCAAGCGATACATTCAATGCTCCTAGCCTATGAGCATTGCCCTCTGATATGGATATGAAGCAGCCATTGATAGCCTTTAGAATAAATATAGTAAACTCTCTATCATCAAGCCTCATCTTATATTCTACTTTATTATTTTGCACAAATATTACTACCTAATTGGGTTTATTTATGTTACTTATCTATCTTGCCACTCTCTCGCTACTCTTCAGCTACTGGGCACTCCTAACTCTAGGTGGTATCTGCTGTGCTACTGCTACCTTCTTATCCCTCAGCTTTGCTTTATACTTCAGATTCCTTGGCTTAGTCCTTAACCTATAACCACAGCAGGGACACCAGAGTCCATCCCACTTTATGAATATCTCGCATATCTGGCATCTCTTCTGCCCAGATGCGTACCTTCCAGCGCCAACCGGCTTCTGTGCCTTGTACCTTGTACATATACCTTTGCAGGTCATACTATCCCGTTATAATATTCTTCGCAAAAGTATTTAAGGATTATTGAGGTGTTTTCTTATCAAATATAAAAAATTTCAACCCTTTCTTACAACCCTCTACTCTACTGAATGATAAAGTTTCCTATGCGTAAGAGTATGGTTATTATTATTATTTAATTATTTTGTAAATACAATATATAGAGTAGTTTAACACTATAAACTCTCATGAAGAGGCTTAGTAGAACATTGAACCTTGATGTAGGTAGTATACTGCTCTTGAAGGGGAGAGCAACTGCTAGATGTAAAGGCAGGGTAACCATACTTGGGATGGATGTTGATGGAAGGGAGGTAAGGGTGAAGCAGGGTAAGGTTCTACCTATAGAGGTTCATGGCTCTGCTACCATATCACTTTGTATAGAAGGGGATGAAGGGGGTTATAGTGTTGTAGATAAAGATAGTAGTAGTAGGGTTGGCACAGCAATATGGCAGAATGTTATAGATGTAATAAGGGATTCTAGGCCTAGGAGGGTGATGCTTGTAGGAGCAACAGATACAGGCAAGTCAACCCTTGCTACATACATATCAAACATAGCAGTAGCAGAAGGGCTGAGCGTTGGTATAGTTGATAGCGATATAGGGCAAGGGGATATAGCACCTCCAGCATGCATGGGCTCATGCATTGTAAGGGAGCAGGTACTTGATCTTAGAGATCTTGATGCTGATATGTACTACTTCATAGGCAGGATAACTCCTGCAGGGGTTGAAGATCATCTCATAAGGGGGGTTATGCATCTACTCAACCACTTGAATGCAGATATGGTTATAGTGAATACAGATGGTTATGTTGGTGATCAAGGCTTAAGGTACAAGGCAAGGATGGCTGAGGCTATAAATGCTGATCTTATAGTGATGCTAGGGGATGTAGAAGGTAGTATGGATATACCAAATACAAGGATTGTTAGAGTAGAAACCTCATCCAACATCCAGAAGAGTAGGGATGAGAGGATTGCTAGAAGGATTGAGCAGTATAAGAGATTCCTTGCAGGAGGTAAGCAGGTTAGATTCAGGACAAAGAGCAAGGAGTTCACCATGCTATGCAGAAGGGTTACGTTCATGAATTATGGTGTTGTTGTTAATGATTCAATGATCATACCAAACGATATGCTTACTGGGATGTTTGTAGCACTAGCATTCATGGACGATGTTATGGGTTTCGCTATACTTGAGAGAGTTGAAGGTGGTATTGTTACTATGGTAACCAACTATGAGGGTGAGTTCAATAAGGTTATGCTTAGCAACATAAAGCTCTCAATGGATATGAGTATGGAGCATAGGCTGAATATTATCATCTAAAGACTATATCAATACATTGTATGGCTTGAACTGTCTGCCTCTCCTCATAGCTATTGCCTTTGCAGATGCTTTATCCCTTGGGCCTCTCTTGTTTGAGCCTCCATTTGATGATGTACCATGCTCATCCACAAGTTCTATCTCTACCCTATCAGCCAGCCTGTGATACAGCATAGATGCTATCTCCCTTGCTATCCTAGGTTCTCCATACCCTACCCTTATCACACTCCTGCTTGCAGATACACCATGCACAAGGGCACTTACCACATCAACAACATCATCTATGGATGATAGCACTTCGCTACACAGCTCTGTACGCATGTACAATGCTGTCAAGCCTATCCTTCTACCAGGATCTATGCCTACTATGAGCACATCGTCATGGTATGCATCATTCAACATCCTAAGCAACTTTGCCTTAACTACTGCCTTATCACCATCCAACTCATCATCCATGATTATCCTACTGCTGTTGCTCTTCCTACTTATCTGGATATAGGAGTACTCATCCCTACTTGTTATTATTAGTACATGATCAAATAGAAGATGCTCCTCTGGCAGTATGGATGTGAATCTAAGACCTATGGACTTGAGGATACTAACTATCTTATAGTAAGCTCTACCATTGAGTGTTGCTACAACTATCCTTGGAGCTCTAGGGGGGCTCCATCACTACATCTACCCTTACTCGATTATTAAACCTTATCGCTGTCCAATTCACAGTTAGACTGAGAGTATCTTCTCTATAACCATCTCAACTGCCCTGCTAGAGTTCTTTGCTATCCTTTCCCTTATTGCATTTGATATACTCTCACCCTCCTGCACTATCCTTGAAGATTCTGCCTCAGCCTCTGCCTTGGCACTCCTTATTATCCTCTCAGCCTCTGTATTTGCTAACGATATAGCCTTCTCTCTTAACATCTCTATCTCCTTATCAACCAGCGCTGCAAGCCTCCTCTTGTC
>VAPR01001121.1_pt1 | contig 14283 bp, 13 predicted proteins | sample 3380701 | NCBI WGS metagenome assembly VAPR01 (sample SAMN11536904, study PRJNA540576) | hot springs metagenome | isolation source: hot spring wet sediment | place: Spain: Lobios | collected 2014-01 | reverse complement strand
AAATGGTGGCCTGAATGGGCTGGTTCAAACCGTTTCGGCGACTGGCTTTTGAATGCCCAGGACTGGTGTATAAGCCGCAGCAAAATATGGGGTACACCGCTGAATGTTTGGAGATGCGAGTCATGCGGCGAGAAACGTGTCGTGGGCTCGCGGGCTGAGCTTGAGGAAGCTGTCGAAAAACCACCTGTCAAACGGCTTCACAGGCCTTGGGTGGATCAATATGTCTTCAAATGCGGCAAATGCGGAGGAATGATGAAACGTGTTCCCTTTGTCCTCGACACTTGGATTGACTCGGGCGTAGCCTTCTACGCAAGCATCGACGCTCTCCGTAACCCCGAGTTGTTCAAAAAACTTTTCCCATATGATTTCATCACCGAGGCCATAGACCAGACCAGAGGATGGTTCTACACTCTCTTGTTCACATCCACCCTCCTTACAGGAAAAGCCCCGTTCAAATCTGTGCTCAACCAAGGTCATGTTCTTGACGAGTTCGGCAAGAAAATGTCCAAGTCCCGTGGCAACGTCATATGGGCTGAAGACGCCTTCAACACCTATGGAGTAGACCCTCTGAGAATCTATCTCGTGAGCAAGGCTGAGCCTTGGAGCACAATAAACTTCGTCCCATCAGAGGTGAGCGAAACAGCCGAGGACCTGAACATACTGTGGAACATTTTCGCCTTCACCTCAACATACCAGCAGCTCGATAAATTTGACCCACAGAAACACAAGTTGACCAGCTACCTGCATCTCCTAAGGCCCGAGGACAGGTGGATACTGTCACGGGTTAACGACCTCGTCGCCAAAGTCACAAACTATCTAGAGGAAATGGAGATACACAGAGCCGTGAGAGAGATCATGGCCTTCATCGTCGACGACCTCAGCAGAACATATCTCCGGTCTGTGAGGAGGCTCGCATGGACCGAGGCCGAGACGCCGGAGAAGATGGCTGCCTACGCCTGTCTCGACTACGTGTTGAGAAAGACTCTATTACTTCTAGCTCCATTCGCCCCCTACACCGCCGATATCCTCTACCAGCTTCAGAAAACCGATGCCGACAAGGAGAGCATACACCTCGAGAAATGGCCCAAGGTGGACACAGAGTTCTACTCGCCGAAAATCATAGAGCAGATGAATATTGTCAAAGAGATTTTGACAGCGATTCTGGCGGCGCGGCAGAAAGGTGGTCGAAAGCTCCGTTCACCTGTCGCACGCGTAGTGGTTGCTGCAAAGACGGAGGATTGCTTGGAGGCGCTGGAGGAGTTTCACTCGTTTGTCAAGGAGACCGTAAACACAGAGGTTTTAGAGGTTTTGCCTCCCGGGAAAGAGTTTACCGAGCTCGAGTGGATCGTAGAGGCAGACCTATCTCGTCTTGGGCCCTTGCTGGGTAAAAAACTTCCTGAACTACTCGCATACCTCAAACAAGCAGACGGCGCAGCATTAAAACAAGAACTCGATATTGAAAAAGGCCTTCGTATCAAATTCTCGGACATGGAGAGGTTTCTGCCCGCCGAGCTCTTCAAGGTCCAAGCCAAAACATCATCCAGCTACTCAAGCGTCGACACTTCTGTGGCCACTGTATATGTGGATTTGAGGGTGTCGCGGGAGCTGGAGGCGGTGTCTGCGGCCCGTGAACTCATACGCCGCATCCAAGTCATGAGGAAGGAAGCCAACCTCGACATCTTGGAGAAAATAGAATGCATGGTTCAGCTTGACGACCAAGCTTTCAGAGACCTGTTGACCGAGAAGAAGAACTATATCGAGACAGAAACCCGTTCAACAATAGTTTTCACAGACACGGGTACATCCATTCCCAAAGGATTTATCACGAGGTCATGGGATGTTGACGGTGTAAACGTGATAATAGGGTTTAGACGATTGGCCGATAACGTTTATAATATGCCGGCCAGGTGATGACGCGATGGTCAATCCGAGACTCGGCATCATATTGGGTGCGGCGGGCGTAGCGATAGTTCTCCTCCCATTACTTGTCCTTTTCGTCACAGGCGGATATGATTCACCTATTCAAAGGTTCTATGACGCGCCCCTGGCGCCGGGTCTGCCTATGGGGATTTTGGTGTCTGCTGCGGGAGCAGCACTAACAGCCGTCGGATTACTTTTATTCATAAAAGGTATGAGAGAGGGCCCCGCGTACCCTGCGGCGACACCAGCCATACGTAGACCCTTTTCTCGACACCGTGAGGAAAACAGAGAACTCGAGCAGATAGAGCGGGAGATTTCAAACCTGATTGACAGCCAGCCCGCGATGGAGATTAGAACGGTTCAACGGCCTCCGCCTAAACGGGCCCCGGTCAGGCAAAAACCCGCGGCAGTTGAGGCGAAGCAAAAGGAGGAGGGTATTGTCGTAGTGACGAGAGGTGTTGACATGGTTTGTCAATCCTGTGGAGCTGTTAACCCGCTTGGCTCAAGGGTGTGCGCATCATGCGGCGGCCAGCTCTATCAGCCCGATGAAAAAGCCCAGCCCTGCCCCGTATGCGGTGCACCACTCGATGAAACATACAAGATAGGGGAAAACCTAGTCTGCAAAATTTGTTTCAGCGAACTCAAACTAAACGCAAGTTAAAATATGTCTAATGAGATTGTTTAGTTAACCGGTGTTTGGTTCTTGGAAGCCATTAAACCTCTGACGACCTTGATGCGGCAAGTCAACAAACCTGTCAAGGTTTTTCTAAAAAACGATGCACGTTATGAGGGGACTATGGTCGAGTGCGACGGCTACATGAACATGCTTCTCGAACACGTTGTCGAGTATGTGGGCGACAGCAAAACCGCGGGCTACCCCAAAGTCCTGATAAGAGGAAACAATATCATGTACATCGTTTTCACCGAAAAGTAACACTGTATAAAGGGTTTAGACCTTAATATTGAGGCTTTTTTAGGAGAAACGAGACAGCGATGAAGCAGTCTTTCGTAACAGTCGAGCCGCTGGATCGAACTCCTGTCGAAAAGCAGGAGATTGAGATGGTTGAGCGCAAAGGATTGGGCCACCCCGACTACATCATAGACAGCGCTTGCGAAGAGGCGTCTCTGCTGCTTTCGCAGTTTTATCAGGCAAAGTATGGGCAGATTCTTCACCACAACCTTGACAAGGGTCTGCTCATCGGCGGGAGGGCGTATAACAGGTTCGGCTACGGCAGGCTTGAGGAGCCGATAACCATCATCATAGCGGGCCGGGCCTCGACATCTGTAAAAACTCCGACGGGCGAGGAGAAAATACCCTACAGAGAAATAATCACGGATGCTGTCAGGTCGATGATTAAGAGGAATTTCCGGTTTCTCGACTTTGACCAGCATGTAGAGCTTGAAATTCGTGTGAGAGAGAGCAGCCCTGACCTAAAGGCTGTGGTGGAGATGGGTAAGGATATGCCTCTAGCAAACGACACATCTTACGGTGTGGCGTTTTACCCATTTACACCGCTGGAGAACCTTGTCCTCACAACTGAGAGACACCTTAACTCGCCTCAGTTCAAGTCAAAGGTGAGGGAAAGCGGTGAGGATGTCAAGGTTATGGGGCTGAGAAAGGGCTCGAAAATAACTCTGACGGTCGCAGACGGCATCGTAAGCACCTTGACCAAGGATAGAGACCACTACATTTCGGTCAAGGAGCAGATAAAACAGGAGGTTGAAAATCTGGCGTCCAAGCTGGCGGGCGACCATGACGTCGAAGTTTATGTGAACACCGCTGACAAATATGGGACTAACATCGGCAACGAGGTTTTCTACCTCACCTTCACAGGCACTTCTGCGGAGCACGGGGACGACGGCAACACTGGCCGCGGCAACAGGGCAAACGGACTCATTACACCTAACAGGCAGATGTCGCTAGAGGCCACCGCTGGGAAAAACCCCATAAGCCATGTCGGAAAAATATACAACGTCTGCGCAGGACTTATCGCCCGCCGCATATACGAGGAGACCAAACGAGTTAAGGAGGTTTATGTCAGAATGCTCAGCCAAATAGGGAGGCCGATTAACGAGCCGCTATCAGTGTCTGTGCAAGCCATTCCCGAGGACAAGATGGACATCGGCTTGGTGAGAGATATCGAGAGCATCGTCTACGACGAGGTCGCAGACATCAGACGCGTCACCGAGTTGATTATCTCGCGGCAGGTGTCGGTCTTCTAAAAATGTGCATCGAGTCCTTTTTGTTTTCTCAAAATCTCCATACATGTTCGAGGCGTTAGGCACCTGTATTCGAGGTTCATGGTTTTCATCAGGCTTAGGGCGCGTTTAGTTGCTGAGGGAGCTGCTATTATCCCCCGGGGTCTTCTGCCCAGCTCTTCCTCTAAGCTTTCGAGATAACGTGCCAGCTGCTTGATGTCCTCCGGTGTGGCTGATCGCCTTTTCAACTCGACCACCGTGAATACCCCGTTTTTGTCCACGCCGAAGACATCGACTTTGCCGGCTCTCCCGGCGGCCCTCTCCTCAGCCACTGGCCTGAACCCTTCTTCAACAAGCTCGGGCCTCAGTAGAACCGCCTTCTTCATCTCGGCCTCTGAAGCATACATAACCATCTCAGCCTCATCCACCAGCTGGTAAACACTGACCTCAGGCTCCCCGTGAAACCTAATCTTCAGCACTTCGTTGGCTCGCGCAGCCCTTAGAACCACCTCGTCATCCTCTGTGTATAGCTCGATTTTTGAGCCGCTTGGCTGCCAGTTAACAGGCTCATATCCCGAGGGCCTGTGGACCAGCACGCTTCCGTCACGCTTTATTATGATAAGCCTCTCGCCTTCACCCAGCTCCGACGAAGCACGTCCCACATATGAGATACTGCATCTCCCCGCTATCACAGCAACATGGCCCGCGGCTATTGCCTGCCGTATCTTCTCGGCCCACTTCATCGGCCTACCTTGGGAGGTTTAGCAGCTCGAGTATATGTATGTGGGTGTCTGATTTGACGGGGAAGTAGATGAAGAACCAGATGATCTGGAGAGCTGCTATCCCGTATAAAACGTATCTCGAGAACTTGTCATCTTTCAGCATCACGGAGAGGCCGAGGGCTACTGCTGGAAGCGTTGGTAGGAAGTAGAAGGTGTAGACCCATCGCTGGAGGAGATGTGCAACGATGAAGTATGGTAGGTAGCTCATCGCCGTCCATGAAAAGACGAAGAGCTGCACACTGTCCTCGAACCTTGTTTTCAACACCATGTAGAGCGAGTAAATTAGCACGAGAGCAGTCGTCCACCAGTAGGGGCTGTAAATGCCATAGTATGCAATCGGGTGCCAAACCCTTTCACCGGCAGAAACTGTCACAACCATGTAGGGGGCGGCGGCGAAGGGTGATATGGGTGTTATCCAGCTTAGCGGGAGGTCGACGACAGTTGTGCTGCCGTCTTGGTTGTGTACCGTGCAGCGGAGCGGGAGCTCGAATTCTGCGCAGTTGTATTTGAGCTGGGAGTGGTAGTTGAGCATGTAGTCGAGGTGTGCGAATGGGCTGCTATAAGCTCCGTAGCCGAGGTCATAGACGGTCAGCCCCGCCATGAACACAGCCAACCCAATTAGAACAGTCTTCTCAAATACCGGTGACCAGTTTTGGATGCTGTCCAAGATTTTCCTATGTCTGCTGTAGGCTGCTAGGAGGCTGAAGAGGAGTAGGCCGGCGACGTTAAAGACTATGGAGGTCTTTGACAGCAGCGCCAGCCCGAAGACCATGGCTGCGTAGGTGTAGCGGCCTTGTAGAAACAGGTACGTTGCTAGGAAGAGGAAGAAGAATGCGGGGCCGTCGAGCATGGCGATTGTTCCTATGTTGAAGAACATCACATCGGTGGCTATGAGAAAAGTTGTGAAGAATGTGGCGAATCTGCTGCGGGTCAGGCGGTGTGCTATGAGAGGTATGAGTGCCACGGCGGCTGAGGAGAGGAGGGAGGGCATTAGTCGCCAGCCGAGGGGGTTGTCGCCGAAAACCAGCATAGACGCTGCTATCAACAGCTTCGAGAGAGGCGGATGCTCATGGTTCACCGACTCGCCCTGCAACAATTTCCTAACAGCAGGAATGTAGTGTGCCTCATCGAATACGAGGCCACCTTCCACCCGTGTCTCTCCATCAATAACTTTGACCTCTGGAGATGGTGAGTTGATAATCATAAGCCTTAGGCCCAGCAAGATGATGAAGACAGCTATTGCGAGTTTTTGATCATACCTAAGCCTCTTGACAAACGTGGGGAGAAGGTTCTGAAGCTTCAGCACGGTGTTCACCTGTCCTTGACCATGTAGGGGCCTTCGAGACGGTATCCTAGCCTTGCATAGTATCCTCTTACACCAGCTCCGCTGATTACTGCCACTCTGCCGAGGCCATGCTCATCGTAGATTATGCGCTCGGCCTCCTGCATCAGCTGTTTGCCTACTCCTCTGTGCTGGGAGGTTGTGTCATCAGCCGGTGTTCCAACGGCTTTCATCGAGCCGTATACGTGAAGCTCCCTAACCAACCCAGCGTCCTCGAGCTCTGGCCTCATGGTCCTCAGAGGTATGCGCACCCTCACAAACCCGAGAAGGGCATCAGCTTCCTCATCCTCAACAGAGACAAAATACTCTAACCCGCCGGAGGCACGGTAAACCAACCTCTTCAAAACACTTCTCCTAATATCCACGGGCGCGTTCCTGTGTCCATGTTCTCTGCAGCGGATACATCGGCACATGCCGTTTAGCTCTTTCTCCACGACTTGGCGGAGGTTAGGAATGTGGAGGCCGTCGAGAACCATTTTGAGCGGGATTTCCCGCTGTATCCTCGCTATCCTCACGTAGGGCGGCACACGTTTCATGAACTCTCGCAGGACATAGACAAGCTCCTCGTCGGAGTAGGGCTTGTAGAGGCCATGCCGCCACATCGTCTCCAGCCCTGTGTTGGGGAGTACGAGCGTCGGATAGATTTTCAACTGGTCTGGTCTAAACCGGTCGTCGTCGAATAGTGTGGTGAACATGTTGAGGTCTTTTTGGGGCGAGGAGCCGGGAAGGTTGGGCATAATGTGGTAACATACCTTGAAAGCCGTGTCCTTGAGGTCGCCGGTCGCCTCAACCACGTCATCAACATTATGGCCTCTGTTCAGCGTTGATAGAATTTTGTCGTCGAGGGCTTGGACACCTATCTCAACCCGTGTAACACCATATTCAACCAATTTAACCGTCGTCTCCCTCTTCGCCCAGTCAGGCTTCGTCTCAACAGTTATTCCCGAAACATGTGTCGCGGATGATGAGTTGATGCGCAGCGCCTCCTCGAGGCTGTTGCTCTGTACACCGTTCAAGACGTCAACACACTCTTTTATTATCCACTGCTGAAAATCTGGAGGACTTGCTGTAAATGTGCCGCCTATTATAATCAGCTCAACTTTGTCCACCTCGTGTCCCATTTGTCTAAGCCTGTTGACCGCTGCTTCAACCTGTTTCCGCGGATTGTAGCTCAGCTGAGCCGCGGTCTTAACAGCTGCTTCCTCGCCTGTGTAGCTCTGAGGTGTTCCCAGAGGTGCTCCGCCTGGGCAGTAAATGCATTTACCATGGGGACATGTGTAGAGCGGTGCAACAACAGTTATGACAGATACGCCGCTGAGTGTTTTGACGGGTTTGCGTGTAATGTTTGTTTTGAGCAGCTTGGCCAAGTCATCGTCTGATGGATACTTCTCCAGCTTGAGAATGAGGGCTAGCTGTTTTTTGAGTTGCTCTACTTCACGCCGTGTAAGTTGTGTCGCGTGGGCTGTCAAGGTTTAGAGCCGCCTCTTGACTGTCCGACAGATTGAGGCGATGCTTTTAAGGGCTTTCACATATCGCGGCCCGAGAGGCCCCGCGAAAACAACCTCGTCATAACCCATGTCAACCACTTCATGAACAAAGTCTCGGAGCTTCTCCGGCTTGCCCCAGACGCTGAAAAAGTCAACCCACTCTCTCCGTGCAACTTGGTAAAGCCTATCCCATCTCCTGCTCAGCACCAGCTCCTCAACCTCCTTTCGATGAACCTCGTCCACACCTATTCGACTCAAGTAGCTCGGCGACGAACCTATCATCAAGTAGGCTGCGTATGGTACGGCGGTTTTCCACGCCTTCTCAGCATCCTCGTGAACAGATGTCATCAAGTAGGCTGCGCGAGTAAACCCTTTTGGCACGTCATCGCCCAGCAAACGTGCAGATTCTTTCAACATCTCAAGGTTAGACCAGTTAACAAGAACACCGTCAGCTTTTGTGGATGCCTTAACCATGCGTGGTCCCTGAGCCCCCACATAGACCTTGACATCCGAGACCCGGTAGGTCTCGAGCCTCTCAAAGTATTTCCGCATCTCCTCGACAGCCCACAAAACCTTCTCGACAGGCTTCTCCCTTACGTAGCCGAGCTGTTTCAGAACGGATGCATCACCAGCACCGACAGCCATCCTCACCCTATGGGGCGCGAGCTCCCACAATGTGGCGGCAGCCTGAGCCATCTGAGCCGGATGAAACACATAGGGGTTGACAACCGCTGGGCCGAGCAGGACCCGACGAGTGTAGCGGGCTATGACAGAAAGAGTGATGATGCTGCTTCTGTTGAAAAAATGATCGCTCACCCACAAGCCGTCAAACCCATGCTTCTCAACCATGACAGCTGCCATCGCAAGCTTCCACAAAGGGTCCTTCGGCACAACCTCGACAGAGAACCTGGGTTTCAGCGAAACTCACCTCGCAGGGCCAGTCGCGTCTTCTCAGGTTCACAGATACGACAGGCCTTAACAAGAATCTGGAAACCCTGTTCACTGGACAATTGATGATTAACAAAATATTCAAACACACGCCACCCGAGTTCAGGGGGGACAAGGTTGCTGTTGACACTCGACATCAACACCTCCAGAAGCTGCTCAGTAATCCTCCTTCTACTCATTCCAGCTATTCTCAGCTTCTTAGAAATCGCAATATAACGTTGTTGAACGACTCCACCCGTTCCTCGTGAACGATGTGTCCAGCATTCGGCTCAACGTGTACCTCGGCCCCGATTTTCTGAGCCAGCTCCAAGTTTTTTCGAAACGGCACAACATTATCCATTTCACCGAGAACAAACAGCTTCGGGCATTTAATCATGTCAACATATTCTGTCCTGAACTCGCGCCATATATTACCAGCCTCGACCAAAACAGGGCCAGACCTCTTTACAGACTCATAGTAGCCTTCAACAGTTTCATCATCCAGAGCGCTTTTGTCGACAAAGAGGTCGCGTAGAACTCGTTTGATGAAATATTTCCTTACAAGCAATCGTGTGATTAAGGTGTTGAACACCCTTTTTCTCGCTAGCTCCATTGCCAGAGGCCTGCGGCCGCTGTCAGCTCCGAGCAAGCTTGGGTTAACGAGGACGAGCTTCTCAACTTTATCGGGAAGGTTTGCCGCCATATACGCCGAAATTGCTCCACCCAGCGAATGACCGACCAAGCTAAACCTCTCAGCACCAAGTTTGTCGAGGGCTTTCAGCAAAATGTCTGTGACGGTTGAGAGGCTAATGCCTGCCGGAGGCCTCTTTGACAACCCGAAGCCGGGGAGATCAAGCGCCAAGGCTCTGAAATGTTGTGACACTGTGGGCAGTGTCTTGCGCCAGCTAAAGGAGGATGCAGCCCATCCATGAATAAATACAACAGGCTGTCCAACACCCCGTTCAACATAGAAAATGTCCACGTCATCCACGGTTATCCTAGAACCGTTAGTGACATGCTCGGACCAGCCCACCAACTCAGAAAACCCTTCTACCCCTTCAATAAAACAGTTTTCCTCAGATGTTGAAAGCTGCGAAAAAAATAAATGTCCACGAAGTTTGTAGAAGATAATGTCGGGGTTCATCTCCCCGCGATCAAGCATCAAGGGCACGGTTTCACCAAACGCCTATGTGTATGGAGCTACGGAGATAGGGGAGGCTACTGTAGTGGATGACGACGTTACAATAGGTTATCCAGCACGCCATCGTCTTCTACAAACCATAGAAAAGAAGCGCACAGTCATTACCTCCGTGCTGGAGGACGCGAGCCTGGGAAGCTTCATCGGCCCAGGATGCTTGATAAGAAGAGGATGCGTAATCTATGACGAGGTTATTATCGAAGGCGATGTAGAGCTCGGGCACAACGTATTGATTCGCTCGGGGACAATGATTCGGAGCGGCTCACGGATAGGAAGCGGCACGATGCTCGACGGCGCCGTATTGGTCGGCCGCGGCGCCAACATACAGTCCAACGTCTACATCCCACATCTCACGAAAATAATGGATAACGTCTTCATAGGCCCCAACGTCGTGATGACCAACGACCCCTACCCCGTCGGCTCTCCACTGAAGGGGCCGACAATAGCCACGGGCGCTATCATAGGTGCTGGCTCAGTTATTCTTCCAGGTGTTGAGGTAGGTGAGGGCGCTGTGGTGGGCGCCGGCTCAGTGGTTACGAGAAACGTCCCGCCGCGGGTGGTTGTTTTCGGGAACCCCGCAAAATACGCCTATGACGTGGATGAATACAATAAGAAGAAACAGGCCTATCTGAAGAAATGAAAACGCCTCAAAACCTTAAAAACAAGCTCTTGCATAGGAAATTTGGTGAGGCTGAGGAGTAAATAATGGCTGAGATATGCCCCACATGTGGTTTACCACAATCGATATGCGTTTGCGAAACCATAAGCCGCGAGCAGCAGCGTGTTAAGATTAAGCTTGAGCTGAGAAAATGGAACAAGCCGACGACGGTAATCGAGGGCTTGAACGGTAGCAAAAAGGATTTGCAGGAGATAGCTTCGAAGCTAAAGTCCACCCTGGCATGCGGCGGTGTCGTAAAGGATGGAGTAATCCTATTGCAGGGCGACCATAGAGACAGGGTTAGAAAAGCTTTGGTGGAGCTTGGGCTTTCAGAAGAAAATATAGAGGTAATTTAGGCGGCCACTGTTTCGAGAACGTCTTTGAGGCCTTTGAAACGGTTTCGCACAGTTACCTCGGTGACGCCGGCGGCTTTGGCTATGTCTTTCTGCGTAAGTGTCTGCGTTGTTTCTTGGCAGGCCATGTAGAGGGCGGCTGCCGCTATTCCGACCGGGTCCTTGCCCACGGTTGCTTTTCGTTTGACGGCCTCGTTTAGCAGACGGATAGCCTCCTGAACAGTTCTCTGGTCCAGCCCAACCTTGGCCGCAATCTTGTTAACGTATATAGTCGGGTCCGCGACCGGAACCTTCAGACCAAGATGCTTGAGCAAAAGCCTGTAACCCTGAGCAATGGTCTTCCGCTTGACAGCTGGGTAGCTGCGTTCAAACTCTCGAAGGTCTCTTGGTGTGCCAAGCATCCTGCAGGCGGCGTATGTTGCGGCTGCCATGATGGACTTGATTGATCTTCCTCTTACAAGCCCTGCTCTGAGCGCTCTTCTGTAAATGAGCATGGCTCTTTCCGCAACCGTCTGGGATAGCCGTAGCTTGTCGACGTATATCTGGAGAATGTTTACAGCCTGCTGAAGGTTTCGCGTCTCGCTTGAGTTTATCTGAGAGGTGGCGTCGAGCTTTTTCAGCCTAATCATCTTCTCACGCGACTCCTTCGAGAGTTTGCGGCCTGAAGCGTCTTCGTCAACGCCCTCGATTACGGTTGAGAGGCCGTGGTCTCGATACATGGGTGAAAGCGGTGCTCCTACTCTGCTTCTGCTCCCTTCTTCGTCGTCAAGGTTTCTCCACTCGGGGCCCATGTCAACATCTTTTTCTTGTATTACGAATCCGCAGACTGAGCATGTTACCTCGCCTGTCCTCTGGTCGGTGACCAGCATCTCATTTCCGCATTCTGGGCAAAGTGTTACTTCTCTCCAAGTTTTCCTGACCAAGTTTTTTCACCTTAATTTTTAGACATATAGGAGAGGCGTTTTTCATCCTCTCGCTATAAGTCTTTCGCTCATTTAATGTAAAGGGCAATATATAAACTTTCTCACCACAAATGAGATAAATAGCTAATACCAGAACAAACTACGGTTTGATAAAGGTTTTCAACACCTACACACGCAGGCTTGAGGTTTTCGAGCCGCATGTCCCCGGTCACGTGACTATGTATGTATGCGGCCCCACTGTTTACGATGTCGCGCATCTGGGTCATGCGCGGACCTATGTGGCGTTTGACGCGGTCATTCGGTTTCTCGAATTCATGGGGTACCGTGTCAAGTATGCACGGAACGTGACCGATGTTGGTCATCTGCGTGAAACAGGTGAGGACAGGATGATTGTGGGAGCGGAGCGGCTGAGGAGGCATCCGATGGAAGTTGCTGACAAGTACATGATGGAGTTTTTCAGAGACATGGATGCGCTTGGGATAAGAAGGCCCGATATACAGCCGAGAGCGAGCATGCATATCCCCGAAATTATAGAAGCTGTTGAGAAGCTTGTCGACAAAGGCTACGGCTACGTCATCGACGGAAGCGTCTATTTCGACATAAGCAAATTCCCCGACTACGGCAAACTCTCAAACATCAAGCCGGAAGAGCTCGTCATGCATCGCATAGACCCCGACCCACGCAAAAGAAACCCCGCAGACTTTGCCCTATGGAAAGAAGCACCACCCTCCTATCCTTTCTCGTGGAGAACACCCTGGGGAAGAGGTTTTCCAGGATGGCATATAGAATGCTCGATAATGAGTATGAAGTACTTGGGTGAGCAGATAGATATACACGGCGGCGGACAGGAGTTGATTTTTCCACATCACGAGAATGAGATAGCTCAATCAGAGGCCCTGACAGGAAAGAAACCCTTTGTAAAATACTGGATGCACACGGGTGAGTTGACTGTCGGAGGACGCGGGATGCATAAGAGCTATGGAAACTTCATCACAATCCAGGACGCGCTCAAAACATATCCACCTGATGCGCTGCGTCTCTTCATACTCTCCGCCCACTACCGAACACCCCTGGACTATTCCGAGAAAGCAATGGAGCAGGCCAAGGAGAACCTCGAAAAACTAACCAACTTTGTCGAAAACCTCACAATCATAACAGATGAGGCCAAAAATAGGTCACGAGACCATTCCCTTGACGAGCTGGACGAAGTTTTCAGGCGAAGATTCATAGATGCGATGTCCGAGGACTTTAACACACCCAGCGCCCTGGCAATCATCTACGACTTCGTCAAACAAGTGAACACGAAGATAGATGACATCGGCTACGAGCAGGCGGCGCAGCTTCTTCAGCACTTTCTCGATGTATGTAGGTCTCTTGGATTGTTGCAGAAGGTTGAGCGGAGAACCGCGGTAGAGGCCATGGCGCTTGTGAAGATGCTGGTAGAGGTGCGTAGGGAGCTGCGTAGACGAGGCATGTATGACTTGGCGGACAGGATTAGAAGCATGTTGGCTGAACGCGGCATCGTCGTCGAGGACATAAAAGACGGAGAGCGGATAAGAATAGTGAGGTAGATGTTCTGTGAAGGCTGTTCTCCTCTCAGGTGGCTATGGAAAGCGTCTCAAGCCTCTGACAGAGTCTCTTCCAAAGCCTTTGCTCGAAGTCGCCGGCAAACCTATTATTGTTTGGCAGATTGAGTGGCTGAAAAAACACGGTATAGACGAGTTTATTGTCTGCGTGGGCTATTTGCGTGAGAAAATTATTGAGACGCTGGGCAGCGGGCATAGGCTTGGTGTGAAAATCGGTTACTCGGTGGAGGATGAGCCGCTCGGCACCGGTGGAGCCCTGAAGAACGCGGAGCATCTGCTAAAGTCTGACAGGGTTTTCATCGTGGTCAACGGCGACGTCCTTACAACACTGAACCCACTCAAACTTGTTGAGAACCTCAACTCATCGATTGCCTGCATGGCTTTGACACGTCTACCATCACCATATGGTATAGTCGAGTTCGACAATGAAACACGTCTGGTCAAAAGGTTTGAGGAGAAGCCGCGGCTGCCCAACTATATCAACGCAGGCGTCTATGCCTTCACCGCGGATGTCTTAAGCTATCTTCCTGAGAACGGAGACTTGGAGAAACAAACGTTTCCCAAGCTTGTTGAGAAAAAATCTCTCATGGCCGTCCTGTATGAAGAGGATGACTGGATAAGCATAGACAGTCACAAAGACCTCGAGGAAGCAAAGCGTGTTGTCGAGAAGTTCAGCTTGTTAAAGGAAGCTTCACAGCCATGACGTAGGCGTCTTCCCCGTCGGCGTAGTAGCGGCGTTGCACCTCTTTGACGACAAACCCGATTTTTTTGTAGAGACTGATAGCGATATGGTTACTCACACGAACCTCGAGAAAAGCCTCTTCACATCCATACTCGTTTGCGAGCGAGTAGAGGGCTCTGCGGATAAGCTGCTCCCCTATTCCACGGTTGCGGTAGTTTGGGAGAAC
>VAPR01001119.1_pt1 | contig 14298 bp, 12 predicted proteins | sample 3380701 | NCBI WGS metagenome assembly VAPR01 (sample SAMN11536904, study PRJNA540576) | hot springs metagenome | isolation source: hot spring wet sediment | place: Spain: Lobios | collected 2014-01 | reverse complement strand
ATAGGCAAGGCACCGGTCTTGAAAACCGGCGGGTCGCACGACCCTTGTGGGTTCGAATCCCACACCCTCCGCCACATCCGCCGCTCGGCGATCGCTAGAATTGCCATTTGTACTAACCCAGAAAACCACAGCAGGTGATCATTGAAACAGATGGTAGCTAGCGCCGCGTAGTACACTACAGCCGGCAAGCCCCCTCGTCCAAAGGGGCGTAACACAAACACTCCTCCAACGCTTCCGTATATCAGATTGATTGCCACTATCCCCAACCAGCCAGCATCTAGCCATGCCCAACCCAAATAGGTCGGCACGTTGTTCAGAGGATTAGGAAGAAGTGAGAGGTAGTAGTCGTCCGCACGGCCCGTTGCACCCCAAAAAGCCGGCAAGAGGCCGAGTACAGTACGGCGACCCAGCTCCCACTGCGAATGCTTTTCCACCAACGCCAGTAGATTTTCCCCTGGAAAGCCAGTATATCCAACCAACCAAAGAACACCTGCGGGCCACTGTCGATACTCCTGTCGGACTTCCATAGCTTCTGCGAAATATCCTGTCCCACTGCGGAGTTCTCCTAGCGCTCCAAAGGAGAGCAAAGCTGCGGCGACAACGCACATAGCCAGGAGGCCGCGCCGATGTCCTGGGGATTTGTAGCGTAGGCTGGTAAAAAAGTATTGGAGGGCCACGAGTAATAGCGGCCCACGGGCAATGTACAGTAACAGGACCAAGAGGGCTAGACCTCTGGAGACTAGGCGCCAAAAATAACTGTCCTCAAAAATACTTAACACCAGCAGGCTCATGACGGCTGGAAAAAGCAGGTTTTTGAACCGACCATAATCGGCGTACCCCAATGTTTCCCAACCCAACAACCGCAACATCGGAGGCGGTCCGTACAAGAGAAGATTGAATATCACTATGACGAGTACCAGAAGAGCAAGACCAGGTACCACATAACTCCGACTACGCTGTTTCGAAGGCGCATCATCGGCAAGCACGCTGCGGCGCAGAGCCAACGCCAACGAATAGCTGGCAATGAAGGCCAGCGAGCTTACAAGCCAAAGCGGGATGAGCGCGAGCCAGTTTCCCGAAGCCCATTCCGCTAGTCGTAGGCTAACGCTGAACATCATCATCCACCAAGCGCCTTGGAAGAGGATTACAGGTAGGAGGAAGCCGAGTACGTGCAAGTGTTGTACCTCCAGCAGTCGCGACCGCAGAAGTAGCGAGTGGAGCTCAGGCGTAAGAAGCGCGCCTGCCGTAGGCCGTATCCGAGCCGTCGTCGGACAATCCCGGCAACATGTGCGCATGGCTCGCGAATCGAACGGCCGTTGCAGCGCCACTTCGAGAATCTACAAAACCTAGGGGCCGACGCACGAGCTCGTTGTCTCCCCAAACTCCGCACGTGTCCCGGACAGAGGTGCCGGGTCCTGGAAAGCGGCGCAGAAACTCTGACACCTTTGGAGTACGCGCACCGCTTCTCACGGATTCCCGCCCACCCTAGCGCTCAGTTGCGACCGGCACTCCCCCCAACATTTCCCGCAAACGCAAATACGCGTCCTGGAGCCTACGGCACTGCACTTCCCAGGCGTAGCGCTCTAGGTAGAGCCGTCTCGCACGTCGTCCCATCCGGCCGGCTTCGTTCTGATGGTCAAGTAGGTATCGCATCGCCCGAGCGAGCTCAGAACTGGACCCATACGGTATGGATAAGCCGATATTCTCCCGTTGTGCCAGCTCTCCCGGGGCAGTGCCGTCAGACGCGATTATTGGTTTACCAAGCATCATTGCCTCATAGAGCTTATACGGCGCGGCCACCTGATTCATTTCTGACGTGGGATCATATAGAATCAGCACACCCGCGCTAAACGCCTGCAAAGCGAGCGCGTCTGCGTATGACACCCTTCCGAAAAAGTGGACGAGCGGATTCTCAGCAGCTAGCTGTCTGCACTCGGCTTCTAGGGGTCCGAAACCGGCAAGAGCCACTCTGGTATTCGCGAGACGCGCAGCTTCTCCCAGGTAGGTGATGCCTCGATCCTCGTACAGACCTCCGGTGTAAGCAAAGTAGGGCTGCGCTATCTTGGGCACTTGAAGACCCTTCAAGTCTACCATGTCCTCTGGCGAGTTATAAATGATCAAAGCTCTGCCGCTAAGCGCATTTGGTATGGACGACAGGCGGGACTCGTGCGGCAGGCAAATGTAGTCCGCATAGCGCAGGGCCCATCGCTCGAGATTGTTGAGGAGCCTTAGCAGCGGTGCGATACGCCGGAGGCGCGGGCTACGCGGCCTGGAGGATGCGTACCAGTCTGCAATGTCGTAAAAGATCCGGGCGCCGAAGAGCCGCTTGGCGACCAGTCCCGGAAGCAGTGTGTCGAGGTCCACGGCGTGATAGACGCAGGGCCTAAGCCGAAAGATTAGCCACAGTAGATACAGGTTCAGAATGGCGAGACCTACAAGATTGGTGAGGCCCCCGCCGTAGCGTCCGGGAACCTTAACACGCTCGACGGAAATGCCGTCCTCAAAGTGTGCTCGCGCGGGGAAACAGCGTTCGCGATCCCAGCCTACTATGTGGACACTTAGGCCGAGCCTGCGGATGCAGTTGGCCGCCCTCTGGACACGTGGTTCCGGGGCGATAGCCGTGGAACGCGCTATCAGCACGGAGATCTTGCGCATTGACCAGCTGTGTGGACGGCAGCTCTAGCCGGATCCGCCTCTACTCGTATTGCTCTCAGTCCGGCATGAGAGTCTCGGGCCGGAAACCGGCTTCAAAGAAAGGCTGCTTCAACAGTGGTCCACCAACCGCTTGCCCACTCCGAGTGAGGCGAAGAGGCTTGGTTCTCGCCTTGCAGTGAGACCCGCCGCCGCTCCAGTAAGAATCGCCATCCCGCTCTGCGCGTCACGGGCGAGGAAACGGCGACCCGACCGGAGGACGCTCACTAAGAGTGTGATGGGCAACAGTGCGGGCCTGTGCTTGCGACACAGAATCACGTTGGACCGAGTGTATTGGTATTCTGCCCAACTAGCCCTACGAGATGCCGTCCCACGTTCTCGGTGGTAGACGCGGGCCTTAGGCGAGTATCGTGTACGCCATCCCTCCGAGCGAGCTCTGATCTGCCAGTCCACTTCCTCGCCGTAGAAGAAGAAAATCTCATCTAGGAGTCCGACTCCTTGCCAGGCTACGCTACGAACCAAGAGAGAGGCGCCGCTGAGATAGTGGGGCTGGAAGGGAGCGTCCGAGGCAGCATTGTCCCTCTGACCCCGACCGTAGTTTCGACTAACACCGGCCCAGAAGAGAAACCGCCCGCCGCCGGCGGCCTGGATGGTGTCGGGGCGGTCGTAGTAGAGGAGCTTGCAGCCCACTACACCGGCGCGCGGGTCGGCGAGGCCGGCCCGTAGCATCTCCGTCAAGCTGTCCGGGGTCACGACTGTGTCGTTGTTGAGCAGCCAGGTCCATTCCGCGCCGCGCGCTAAGGCGTACCGGATCGCCACGTTGTTGCCGGCGGCAAAGCCGCGGTTTTCCGGCAGACGGATGAGTGTCACGTATGGACCCTCCGCCGCCGGCTCCGCTGCCGCCTGCTCCGGAGAAGGCTCTCCGTCGTAATCGACCAGGCGCACCGGCTTCGCCCAACCGGGCTCCTCGAAAAACGGACTGTGAACCGCCACCTCCCCGCGCGCCCAAGCCCGGATCTGGTCGACCGAATCGTCCGTAGAGCCGTTGTCCACCAGGACCACCCAAAAGTCCCGGTACCGCAGGTGCCCCAGCGACTCCAGGCACTCCAATGTGAACCGCCACCCGTTGTAGTTGAGAATCAGGACGCCAATCTTCCTCGTCATGCACCCCTCTGCGTTACGCCCAGACTGTGTGGCCCACTGAACTGTGATCCCTGCGCTAAGCGGCTACAAGTTTCGTCACCACCCACACGACTCCCTCTGCCGAACCTTAGCAGAAACCGCCTTGTCTTTGCATCATAACCGAACGCCACGCAGCGCCCTACAATCGGCGACTTCGCTACGTTTTGCACCACCTCGCGGCACAATCCTTTCCCTGCACTCGACCCAGGTACCTATCCCACGCAGGCTGTTCTTTACGGTTGCCCATGGAAGAATCGCAAGATGGCACGGTCATCCTTCTCCAGAAGAAGCCTCTCCATCAGCGCGTACGCCGCGACCAAGACCGCGGCAGCCATGAGCAATCCCGCAACGAAGGGCGGCCGCTCCCAGAGAAACGTCCGCCGAGTCCACTCCACCAGGACGCCCGCGCTGCCCAAGCTTACGGCAGCCAGGGCTGCTCGCCTCGCCGTAGGAAGGGCGCCCGTCGACGTCGTCAGACGTAGCGCTGCCCAAGTGAGTAAGAGCGCGTCTAGCGACACGCGAACGGTCCACGCATAAGCTGCACCGATCGCTCCGACCTTGCTGACGAGCGCTATCGTAATTCCTGCGTGGAGGGGAAGCTCGAGGAGGTGAAATTTGGCAGTGAGGTCGGCGCGCCCGTACGCTTGCAGCAGAGCGTATGGGGCGTACGCTAGCGCGTTCACGAGTATCCCCAAAGCTAGAACACTTAAGACGGGCGCGCTGTGCTGCGCGAACTCTGGCCCCAGCCACACGTCCATGATGTAACCGCTGAAGACTACGATGACCAAGACGACAGGCGCGAGCAACACGCCTACGATCCGCATAGCACGTAGCATGAGCAGCCCTGCCCCCTCCTTGCTCCCTCTCGTGGCCAGCTGACTGAAGACGGGAAAGAGGGCAGCCGCGACACTTGCGGGCACTACCGCGAGACGACTTACGGCCTCGGACGGCACCACGTAGTAGCCGACAGCAAGCACTGGGAGGGTGGCCGCCAATACGAACCGATCTAGGTAAACGAGTAACGGATTGATGACGTTGGATACCGTGATCCATAAGCCGAATCCTAGGAGTTCTCGAAAGAGCAGCAGGCCTGGCTTAAGTGGGTAAAGGGTACCGTGAATACGCACATTGATGTAAAACAGCAAGAAAGCGATAGCTGCTCTCCACACTACAAGGAAAAGAATGATCATAGGCAGGTCGGCGTGAAGGGCAACTCCGAGAGCGGGAAGCAAGTAGGTTCCCGCACTCGCGGGAACGCGGACGGCATTAACCAAGGCAAAGCGTTGGCGGCCTTCCAGAGCACCGTACAGAGAGCTACTAATCGCGACCACCGGTAGGCCAAGCGATAGCGAGAGGAATGTCTTGTGAGCTTCCGGGCGAAGAGCCTGCGGCACGTTGAGGATTCGGTCCACTAGCAGAGGAGTGGCGGTGAAAAGCAGGATTCCGCCTACCGTCCCGAAGACAAGCTGGCACATAAGCGATGCCCACAGCGCGCCCCGCGCGCGCTCGTGGTCGCCTGTAGCGAGCGAGTCTGCGACGAACTTCGTCGTAGCCCGTCCGAGGCCCAGGTCGAAGATGGTGAAGTAGCCCAGGACGACCCACGCCAGCGAGAGGAGGCCGAAGCGCTCCGGCCCGAGGCCGCGGACCACATAGGGGATGGATACCACCGCGACGACCAAAGGAGTAGCTTGCCCGAGGAAGTTGTAGAGGGCATTTTGAGCGAGCAAGCGCTCGGCAGGGTGAGCAGTCCCCAGCCGGCTATCCACCACCCATCACCTCGCGCACCCTCACCTCAAACCCTACAAGTGTGCCGATCTGGTCTGGTCCAGCCGCGCGGTGAAGGGTGACGTGACCTTCTACCATGAGATCGGGCACCCGCCAGCCCCGGCTCCCGCTGGAGTCCGACACCGCTACATCTGAAGCCAGGATGCTCAGGATCCTTGCACACTCGCCAGTCGTCGTTTACGAAATCGACAAGCTCGCTCGCCATCGCAACTACTTCATAAGCTGCCCGTTCGGTGTAGACTCGCCCGGAACGCTGTCGGCACCGCTTTGCGGTAACGTGTCCGAACGTCGTACAATAAGACCCGAACAGAACGACGCCCTCGACCGGAACGCCCGAAAGCACCTCACCAGAAGTAGTCCCCCTCCGTCTACTGCCCCTGGGGAAGGGATAGCTCCGCCATCGGCGCCCGTCTACGCGCCCTGGACGTGACCCGCGGCACACTTGGCCTCCTCACTCTCGACCGACCGGGATCCGCCCACGGCCTGTTACGTTCAGGCGCGGGGAGCCCCCCGATCTTTACGGGGTAAGGCTAGCAAAAGTCGGCCACGGGCACCCGGTGTCGCGCTGTCTTGACCATGGTCGATGACCATGGTAGGTTCACACGTGCGATGGAACGCGTCCCGGTTTCGAAGTTCAAAGCGACCTGCCTGGCGCTCCTGGAACGGGTGAGGCGCACCGGCCAGCCGATTCTGGTCACCCGCCGAGGCGTACCGATCGCGCAGGTGATCCCACCCCCACCCGGGGAGCGACCGGAATCGTGGCTCGGGTCCCTCAAGGGCACCGGCCGGATCACGGGCGACATCTCGAGCCCCGCCCTCGAGGAGAACGTGTGGGAAGCGCTGGACTCCGACCGGAGCCGCTGAGGCTCCTGCTGGACACCCACATCCTCCTCTGGAGCCTGCTCGAGCCAGACCGGCTCGGCCGGGACGTGGCGGCAGCCCTGGACGATCCGGCCAACCAGGTATGGCTTTCTCCCGTCGTGATCTGGGAGGTCCTCATCCTTGCGGAAAGAGGGCGCGTCGAGCTGAGTCCTGATCCCACGACCTGGGTGCGGCATGTGTTGAAAACCCTCCCGTTTCACGAAGCGCCTCTCACCCACGAGGTCGCCATCCAGAGCCGGCGCTTGGACCTTCCGCACCAGGATCCGGTCGACCGGTTCCTCGTTGCGACAGCCCTGGTGTACGATCTCACACTCGTCACCGCCGACCGGCGGCTGATCGACGCCAGGCTCGTGCAAACCCTTCCCGGCCGTTGACGTCATGCGTTGAAGCCAGGCCGGGCGGGAGCCAGATCGGTCACCCTCCGGCCCCTTCGGCCTGTTCGGCGAGGCAGCAGATGAGGCGCTCGGGCCAGCGCTTAAAGTTGTCATTGAAAACCCGCCCCCTTCAATTCGCGCCCCATCTGCGGGCACCCCGGCCTTTTACTGCAGCCATCCTGTCGCCCGATCATCGTCCGCTCGCCCCGAAGTCGACTCGTGTCTGATGTGCAACACGCCCTCGAACTCGAACACGTGGCCCTTCGCCACCAGCCGCTCGATGGCTGATTCAGCGTGTTCGCGAGCCGTGCTACTAACTCGGCTGTACCCCAGTAAGGCAGTCACCGTATGACGCACCGCCACGGTTCGGCTCGTGGCACCGAGCCGGCGCAGCACCGCCAGCATGGCCGCCTCCCACTCTTCGGGGCAGATGTGGTGGGGCGCCCGCGCCACCCAGCTTGGTCCTCTCGGTTGGACCTCCTGCGTCTCACGGGCCGCCCGCCACAAGAAGTCACCCCGCCGCTCGACCCACCGCCGACGGATGGCCAGAGATATACCCCGCTCCACCCGCTCTCTCATCCGCCTGCCCATCTTCGCGTGCCCGTATACCATGCGCACCCGCTCGTAGACCTGGTCGAGGTGGACGGGGCCTTCCACCTGCACCACCTGTCGCACCACCTCTGCGAGGGTATCAGGCGTCTCCTCCGCGATGCTCCGCGCCAAGACGACGGATCCCGCAACCAACTCAAACAGCTGGTACGGCGGAAACCCCAGGAACCTTGCCCCCTCGGAGGCAGCCTCTCCGCCGACGAGCGATGTTGCGTCGCTGCTTCCCTGCGCCGTCGCCGAGGGCTGCTCCCGTGGCGTCTGCCGTAACGAGCCTGTCGACGAAGCCGGCGCTGAAGTCAAGCTTGACCCAGATGCCCAGTGCGCAGGCGGCACCGAGGCCGTCTCCGCCGGCTCCGCCCGCCCCTCGCCCCTTCGAACGCGCTCGATGTCCTCTACCAGCCGGTCGGTGGCCCTGGCCGGGTCACGGATCCAGTCCGTGGACCAAACACGCACAATGTGCCACCCCAGGGATTCTAGAACCATCTGCCGGATGCGGTCACGGTCACGGGCCGTGCGCCCCGAATGGTAGGTCGCCCCGTCGCATTCGATCCCCACGACGTAACGCCCCGGCGCATCCGGGTCTCTCACAGCCAGGTCGATACGGTAGCCTGAAATCCCAACCTGGCAGTCGACCTGGTACCCGCGCGCGACCAGCGCATCCCTGACCGCTTCCTCAAACTCGCTCTCCGGCTGCCCTGTGCCATACACCCCGGCCTTCATACCACCACGCTGAGTATACTCCAGGTACTCCGCGAGCAACTTGGGGCCTTCCCAACGCGCCTGGTGCACGATGCCCTTCAACTGCTCCGGTTTCATCGAGGAGACCACGATCATCCGATACCGGGCCCGGGTGATGGCGACGTTCAACCGCCGTTCCCCCCCCGCTTCGGTTGAGTGGCCCAAACTGAAGCGACGGGATCCCGCCGGGCTCCGACGGCCCGTATCCGATATCCAGGATAATGACGTCTCGCTCGTCTCCCTGCACGGTTTCCAGATTCTTGACGAAGAATTCCTGTTTTCGGGCCAAGACCAGCTCCGGGTGTTCCCTCATCAACCGCCGCAGCGCCTCTTCGACGGCATCCCGCTGTTCGATGCTCATGGTGATGACCCCGAGCGACAGGTCCGGTCGGGTGCGGCAGTGTTCCAGCACGAGCTCGGCCACCCGTCTGGCTTCCACCACGTTGGTGCGTGAGCCTCCCCGCCCGTAGACGCCCTCAGGGACATAGACGAAGGAGACGCCTGTGTCAACCCCGTCCGGTCGAGGAGACGGAAACGTCACCAGTTCCCGCCCGTAGAAATGCTCGTTGGAGAAGGTGATCAGTCTCTCGTCGCGGCTTCGGTAATGCCACTTGAGCATCGGCCCCGGGAAATAGGCGCTGGCAATGTCGAGGATGCTCTCGTAGTCCTGCGCGTCGGATTCTTCGTCGTCGCCCTCCACGTGGGCCTGGAAGAAGTCAGTGGGCGGCATCTGCTTCTTGTCCCCGAAGATCACCGCTTGATTGACCCGCAGCAACGCGCCGATGGCATCGCCCGGCAAGAGCTGCGACGCCTCGTCGAAGATGACGAGGTCGAACGAGAAAACCTGCCTGGGAAGGTACGTCGCCACGGAGAGAGGGCTCATCATTAAGCACCGCTTGACGGCCAACAACAGATTCGGGATTTGCGGAAACAGCTTCCGAAGAGGCAAATGCCTTCGCTTTTTATTCCCCTCACGAGAGAGGACGGTCAACTCGCTGGTCCGAAGGGCATCGGGCAGGCGCGACGCTGCCACCTCGAAAGTCGCCTTCACGGCCTCTTGCTGGAGACGCTGATCCAGCTCTTGAAACCGGCGACGCAGCTCCTCCCACTCGTACCCCTGGAAGGATCGCAACACCTCCGAGCTCTCGTACACACACCGCAACCACTGCGTGAAGTAGGCCCGTTTAAAGGCATCAGGCAGACGGCGCGCCGCAACCCCCGCAGCCTGACAAGCAGTTAGAAACGGGGACAGCCCCGCTTGTTCCGCAGCCCGCATCTGCCGAAGGTGCTCAAGCCACTCCGGCAAACCGCCTGCTTCCCGCTCCCACGTCGCACTGGTTTCCCGGGCCTTCTCCAGAGGCCAATCGTGCCACGAGTACCCGCCGACGCCCTTCGGGAACAGCCGGACGAAATGCTCGTCGGCGGTCACGTTCCCCAACGCAAGGAGAGCGGATTTCGCCCGTTCGAGCAGAGCCTCTCCCCTGGCCCGGATCGCCGCTGGGTCATCAGCGAGTATCGCTCGCCGAAGTGCCTCGGGCAACCGACCTCCCGCCGCCTCCACGGTGGAGGCCGTCCACACGACGGCTTCCACGGCGGCATCAGCCGTCCGGTCCAGGCGATCCGGGGCAGGCTCGAGTCCCAGCTCAGTACGGATGCGGTCGCCGTTGGCCGTTATCCAAGCCTCTGCATACTGCACGGCGAACAGCGCCCGAACCACGTCTCCCGCCTCTCGGCGCCGCAGCTTTCTGCGCAAGAGCTTCGCCAGTCGTCGCTGCACCTTCCACTCCGCGACCAACCGGTGGTACCACGAGCCTTTCTCAGCTTGGTCCAGCATCCCGTACAGCAGCCGGACCTCGTCGGCGTCGGCTGACGGGTCCACGCCCAGGCTTTCAAGGTGGGTGAGCCCTTGCCTTCTCAGTTCCATGCATTCGCCGAGCTCGCGTGCCAATCGAACCAGCGACGCTCGCTGCTCCGCCTCGCCGCTGAGCCATGACTCCCGGATAGCCACCAGTGGCCTCTTTACTAGATGCCGCACGAGATCCAGGTGCTCTTCCACTTCCCGTGCCGTGCCAGGCCGCACTCCCGTCAACTCGGCCATCTCGTCGGCAAGGGCCAACAGGCTGCCGTAAACTCGGTTCAGCTCGCCGCAAACGGAAGCCACCGCATCGGGAATCGGCGCGAAGTCGTCGGATGGTTCAGCGTCCTTCCATGGGTGGCTTCCCTGGTGGTCCCACACACCGAGCCTTGCGATCCGCTCGAGCAACTCGATGACTCCAGCCTCTTGCTCCGGCTCGACGTCAAGTATCCGTTCGAACGGAAGCTGCGCCGCCACCAGCGGTACATCCCGCAAGCGGGCCAGGGTTCCATAAACCCGGAACGCGCTGCGTCCCTGAGGGTCTCGGGACCGGTGCAGCTCATGCACATACTCGTCGAGTCGACTCCTCAACCGCCGGTACTGCTCGAAACCAGTCCGGTCGCTTCGGTCCTGCCAGGTCCTCAGAACGTCCAAGCTAGCCATGAGGTCTTCGACGACAGCCTTTCGGCTGGCCCGGCTACTGTGGAGGTCGAGACACAGGCGGGCCAGACCTAGCTTTTCCAATCGCTCGTAGACCACCTCCAGAGCAGCCCTCTTCTCGCTCACGAACAGCACTTTCTTCCCCTCGCGCAGGGCCTGGGCAATGAGGTTAACGATGGTTTGGCTCTTTCCCGTGCCAGGTGGCCCCTGCACCACGATGGTCCTGCCCTGGCGGACCTGCTCCATTACCTCAAGCTGGCTAGAGTCGGCGTCCAGGACCGGAAACAGCTCCGGCCGGGCATGCTCCTCCTCGACCTTTTTGAGGTCGACAGGCGCTGGCTCCGACCGGTCCCGCAAACCGCACAGTGCGGCCACTACGGGATGCATGGCCGCACTTTCCTCCACCCCGGGCGCCTCGAGGTCCCGGTACATCGGGAGCTTGTAGAAGGCGAACTGCGCCAGCCATGCCTCGTCTAGGACGGTCCAGCTCTTGGGGGCCGCGAGATCTCGAATGTCCCCGAAGAGCCGCTCGAAGGCTACATCAGGAGCCTGCTCCTCGCTGTAGCCGTCAAGCCCTGGCAGGGTCAGCCCGAAGTCGCGCTGCAACCGGTAAGCAAGAGCAGGGTTGACTTCGACGTCGTCGTCGTGTGGACATAGCAGGTAACCATCCCCGTTTCGCTCCAACCGGACCGGAACGAGCAGGAGAGGGCTATCGATTATCTCTTCGGAGTAGTCCGCCTCTCGCCATTGCAGCAGACCGAGCGCAAGAAAGAGCGTGTGGACCCCTTGCTCTTCGTAGATGGTCCGGGTTCCGCGGCGCAGGCGTTCGAGCTTCCGGTAGAGGTCCTTGAGATCCTTCAGGGACTTGACCGGTGGGGCGGCCTCCAGGTCTCCCGGAGCAATATGAGCTGAAGGGTCGACCACCTCTTTGAGCTCAAGGTCGTCGATCGCAAGGCCTCGTGGCTTGGGGAAGGCCAGCGACCGCTCCTCGACGGCGAGCGCCATGTAGAGGTCATGCAGACCGGGGCGGTCGAGGCGAACACGAGTCGACAGGCCCTTGCGGAAATGAAGCAGCCGATTGCGAGCCGAGAGATCGAGGAGCGAGCGTTTCCATGCGGTGAGGTATTGAGTCACCTTGTTAAGCTGGTCGGGCGTCGGCATCGTGGCAACTGGCGCTTCGCCCGGTGGCATGGCACGAGTTGTCTCGATTGCGCCCAGGCTCCGATCGTCGGCTTGCTCCACACCCATCACCACCCGGGTGGGGCCGTTGTCATCAACTCAGCTCACAGGCGGTCTCAGGCCTCCCGAGCCCCATGCGGTGCCTTTAACAGTGAGCCAAGACCTTCCTCCCTGTCAACGCCGGCGTAGAGGACCGCGCCCCGTCTGTCGGTCCAGCCAGCGACCGACCTCCTCCACGAACGACTCGAGGGTCGCGGTGCGGCGGGGAAGGCTCTCGTGGACGCGCGTATGGTCGACGGTCCAGTACAGGTGGACAATGAGGTTGCGCAGCTGCGCCATATTCGCCATCGCTTCCACTAGCTCCGGGCTCAGGACTCCCGGGCAGCCCAGGATCGGGAGTACATCGTCCGGGACCAAGCAAAGCTTGCTGGTCACATCAAGCGTCGGATCCTGCCGTCTGCCCGCTACCCTCACGAGCTTCTTTGGCCACCGGGCCTAGGGTGCGTCGGAAGGGGTGGAAGACGAGCCCCAGGATCTCCAGGGTTACGACCCCCAACAGCGCTTCGTCGTCTCCCGGCTCACCGAGGATGACGGGCGTGTGCCCCTCGCCCTGGGGCAGGATGATGTAGCACTCGGACACCTTGCGCCGGACCACCCGGCCGTCCGCGAGGGTGAACTCCATCTCGCGGCGTGGGACAAGCTCGATGGACTCCCAGACGGGCTTCGGGAGGAGGGAGTAAGGCGCCCCGCTGTCGATGAGGAAGCGGACCTGTGCCTGCTTCCCGGTGGGCCCGCGGACGATACCGGTGATGTACGTGATGCCCACGCCCTGTCCTCCCTAAGCGCTCTCCACGACCTCCCGGAGGCAAGCGTCCGCGGGCGGCAGGGGCCGCCTCCACAGCCACTGCACCTCCACCCAGAACCCCGGCACCGACTGGCTCGGAAGCCTCCCCGCCTTCCACCGCTCCACCTCCCAGACGCCCCCGCGTAGCCTGTGGGATGTCAGCTCCTGCCCCTCCAGGTCCACCACCCAGTACTCCGCTACCCCTGCCTGGCGGTACTCCTCCGCCTTCTCCCCCAGGTCCATCCCCCGGGTGGCGGGACTGGTGACTTCCACCACCAGGACGGGCTTCACCCGCAGCGGCACCCCGCTGGCCTTCGGGACTTCCTCCGGCGGGAGGACGAACACGTCGGGCTCGCGGACCACCCCCGGAAGGACCTCCACCGCGGCCGGCCCCATGAGGACTTTGCCCCAGCTCCTGGCTTCGCAGTAGCCCCGGAGCAGCCAATACACGAACCCCACGACGTCCTGGTGCTCGGCGCTGGCCGGCGAGTGCACGACCACCTCCCCGCGCACGAACTCCCACACCCCGGACTCCGGGGCTTCCCGCAGGTAGCGCTCCAGGGTCCAGCCCCCGAACCGCACCACGTACGGGCCGGGCACCGGCTGCTTCCGCTCGTCCACCACCATCAGGCCCACAGCACCCCTCCGAGACCGCTCCGGGCCGCGCCCACGAAGCCTTCCACGGGGACGAGCTTCTTCGCCACCGGGTCTACCGCCAGAAACAGACTCTCCAGCGCCACGGCCCCCAGGAGTACCGGACCTCCGGGGGCGAGGAAGCAGGGCGTGGTCACCTGCTGGCCGTCCAGCTCCAGGCGCACTTCTCCCACAGGCCACACTTCCCGTCGGCCTCTGGCGGTGACCACGGGCTGCTGGCGGGTCGGCACGACGCCCAGCCGGTCCGCCAGGTCCTTGGGCAGGGTCAGGAGGGTGGCTGGGGTGTCCACCAGGAGCTCCACCTCCTCCGAATGCCCTTCGGGCCCTACGAGCCGCCCGCGCACCGTGAACAGGCCCATGCGTGTGTACGACCTCAAGCCCTCACTGGGTGTATGACCCTTGCGAGCTGGTCATCCCCCGCGGCTCGTCCGTGAAAACCGCGAGGTCCTTGAAGGAACACCGCTCCGCCTGCGTCACCCGAGCAGTCCCAGCTCCCGGAGCACGGCTAACACCGGGGGAAGCGGGTCCTGCCACCACCACTCCGGCCGGACCCACAACCCCTCCACCACCTGCGACCGGTAGATGCCCGCCGCGTCCGCCCGTCGTCGGTCGTACCGGCCGTCTGGCCCCAGCACGTAGAAGTCGGCCTGCCGTGCTTCCGGGTCTACCAGCCAGTACTCGCGGACCCCTCCCGCCTCGTACTCCGCGAACTTCTCCCCCCGGTCCCGCAGCCGGCTCTCCGGGGAGACCACCTCCACCACGAGGTCCGCGGGGCCCTCCAGGTAGCGGTCCTTCATCCGGCCCAGGTTCTCCCGGGCCACGAACAGCAGGTCCGGCTCCCGGCCCGGTAGGTCCGGCCCCGTCTTCATCTGGAAGGGGGCGCT